>Ga0209671_1005160_pt1 | contig 13157 bp, 6 predicted proteins | sample WorMetHERISLAND2_2_FD_187401 | JGI IMG/M metagenome (GOLD analysis project Ga0209671, IMG submission 187401) | Marine gutless worms symbiont microbial communities from Max Planck institute for Marine Microbiology, Germany - Olavius geniculatus... | ecosystem: Host-associated > Annelida >... | reverse complement strand
GGTGTGGGGCAACCCTGCAGGAGTTGAGCCACGCTGCCCTAGATAGGCAGCGGTGGGCAGCGATAGTAAGAATGGCGTCAGACACCAACGGGCATTGAGCCCACGGTTGTCGATGATGATGAAGGTCTGCACGTGATTTTTGTGCGTTTTGTCTGTATGATACCCGCGGGCAGTATTACTTAGCCTTGAGCAAGGGTTTTACTAGTGACACATCAAAGCGTTCTTGTTGTGCAGTTTAGGCGTAGGCCTACAAGTAGCTCCAAGTTTTTTTTAAAAATCCGTTTGTAAGTGATGTTTGTGTTATCATAATATGTGGTAATATTTGCCCAAGTTTGCAAAAACGTTTTATTTTGGGCCGAGATGCAGAAGCTGCAAAGATCACCAAGAATCAAGTGCACGTCATGACTGCAGGAGCGCCTCAACGTCGCTGACCCGTTCTATATAGGCACTATGGGGCAACGCCATTGCTTCTATAACGTTGGCGCTTGAAGCCTATATGCTGTACGCACTGAGCTGGGGTTTTCACACAATAACTCGTGACTGCAGCCGTACGGCTTTCGACTCCCAGAACTGGCAGCTGAATGGCACCAGCTAACGGTCTTAATTTGTAGTACTGTACTACATGGGCACACTCTGCATGACGGGCATCGCAACGCAACACTGTCTCAGCTAAACAAGAAGTTTGTCGGGGATTGCGGAAGGCTTGACTCCTTGCATGAAATGGTTGACCCAAGCGGCGTACAGAGGTCAAAATTGTAGACGAAGCAGAAAGTTGCCATTTTCCGACAAACAGCTGCAAATTTTTAATAAAAGATATTATGAATAATCACATTTTTAATTTTGCTCCTAAAGTTTAGAGAAAATGGGAGGTTCGGCACATAATTTTACATTTTTACGAAATTTACGTATGTATACGTTAATTTTGTAACGCTCGTTATAAATTTAACTCGTGATAATTCCTAAATGCGTTAATTTCCAAACGAAAATTTTCTGACGAAAATAATTTTCTGACAATTTTTTTCCGACACCCCAAAATTTAGGAGGCAATTGCTTTGGACCTCCCCCTGCCACGACGCCACTGCTGACTCTTTAGTAAATTCCGGAACTAATTGGTGAAATCCACTGTATGTAATGGACCAGGTTTTGCAAGTCACGGCCGCGCGGTTGCACGTAGGCCCTAAAACAAAACGACGCAAAATATTGTGAAAAAAAATCTGTATTAGGCCTATATTTTACATTTATTGCAGAAATGTTTGGCGCTAAAATATAATCATATCTCTTAAAACGTCGCGCAACTGTTTTACAAAACACGAACACCGGTGTCCGTAGTGTCCGTCCATCGAGGGACGGCCAGACTGAGTTGGCCTGGATAACAAACGTCCGCGGGAACGAGATACGTATGTACTTCGGGTCAGAATTCTGATAAATCAAGAAGAAACGTTTTTGCAACAGCTGTCCCGCTGCAAAACAACCACGCGAGTTAACGAAGTATATTGTATACTGCAGTGCATGTAGCCTGTGGATCAAACTCCACTACATACGACTTATTACAGACTTCATTAGACAACAAGATAAGGCTAAGTACTGACCGCGGGTCATGCCTGTGCAACATTTTGAAAATCCGTGGAATTATGTCCGGGGGATTTTGACAAATTTCAGGCAAATCCGTCAGTAATTTGATTAATCCTGTAAACGAACTTTTTGCATGAACTCTCAATAGTGAGAAATCTAAAAATCCTATCCCGCGACCTTGATTTTTATTCTTTAATCTACGACCTTGAAATTCAACAGATTTTTAGAAGTTGACGAGGTAGATGTTCGTCCAAAACTTCATTGAGCTAAGTGCACCGGTTCATGAGTTAGGCCATCACATTCATGAAAAGAAACTTGCAACAGAATACTAGGCCTATACTGTCGTCGCTACTGCGGGCAGTAATAAGTCGTACAACCAGTTGCACACACACACCAACATGTCAAGAAGTGGTGGATATGCACTGCTGCACAGCTTGTTAGACTGCATGTGGAAGCTTACAGGCGTACAACAAATCCGATCCACAACAAGTCAAAGCAGCCTACTAACGTGGAGTTTAGTCAATAGCAAAAAAATGACAGCGGCGTTGACTGCACAAATAACCCGCCGACAAGTCGCTTCATTTCTATGAACTGCCAGCGACTTACAACCCGACGAACAAAATCTGCAAATGATTGCAATGGCGCTAAAAAACTTCTACGAAAATCAACACGTGTATACAACATATGCAGCAATAAAAACACCCTCTTGACCTAATATCATTATTTTCCTCTAGTTCAATATTTTTACACACTTTTTGACAAGCTACAGCTAGGCCTATGCTGTAAGCGTCTATGTTACGGTTGTCTGTCATCTGTCTGTCTGTCTGTCTGTCCGTATGTAACGGATGAATTATGGCGGAAGCGTTGGGTCGTAGGCGAAAGCATTTTGCACGAATAATTAGCTTTGTGTGTCGAAGCTTTCTGCGTATAAAATTTTAGGGATGCAGCGCAAAACGGAACCCTCTTCTCTCCCTGGTAATCGGCATGTGACTGTAGAACCCAGTAGGCAGAAAAAATGACTGAGAGTATGAAACTGGAAGAAATGATTTATAGTACGACGGTCTACTGACAGTATGACTCGGATCTGTCAGTGATGTTCAATATTGCCGGCCATCTCGGTCAGTTCCATCATTTACACTCGGCTAAACACGGACGTCTTCGGCATTTCTCGGTCAGTAACGAGCGCCGTCCCTCCTTTGCAGTCTTGCACTGCCTGTCAACAACTGCCGTTTGACTCGACGCTACTAGTCCATCTATCTAGAGAGCGTTCGATTTAATCATTTAAACTATAATGTCAGCCCAGTGCCGACATACTGTGCAGCCGTCTAAATAACTTTTGACTTTTTGACATAAAAATTAGCAGCACACCGGACTGCGCTGAAAAAAAGTTCCCATCAATTTCGGTTTCTCCACGCTTTTTTTCCTTTTTAGCCGACCTAACGGTCAAGCTATTGGCATGGTTGTTGTCAGTCTGTCCGTCTGTCTGTTTGTCCGCCTGTCTGTCTGTCCGTCACGGATGTATTGTGGCTAAACGGTGCGAGATAGGGTCTAGGTTGCTATTGATTACTAATAAGAAGTCACATATTAGCTTTCAAATGACATATAAATCATTGACCTTGGATGACCTTAAAGAATCATAAGGCACTATCCTATGGCAATCGTGCGGTAAAACGGTAAAACGGTAGCTGAACGGTAAGTCGTAAGAGGTCGGCGATAGTACCATCGGGCAGGGCGGTAGCAACTTCCTAAAGGCTGTCAATAGTAACCATGTCTTCATCTGCAGCGGTTTGGCCGCAATTTTTAATGGAAAGTTTCAAGCTATAAATGGCCATATCTCGAAAACGGTGAGAAATAGAACCAAGATTACTATTAATCACTAATAAGAAGTGGCATACGTCTTTTCAAATGAGATGAAAATCATCGACCTTGGATGACCTTGAAGGTCACTGACAACAAGGACGGTCGGCTATCCAAGCGACAGCTAAACTTCTTGTTTAGTTACGAGCTCGTATGAAACAAACGAACTGACGGATGGACGGACGGACTGGCAAGGCACGTATTGCGGCCTATTGCGACGGTGGATAGTTAGGCCCACAAATGTCTGTGCTTCCTGTTGCAGTCTGGCCACAAAGTATGGACTGGGGCGCCAATATGATTTTTTTAAACTAAACTAAAGATACTGCTGCATAATGCAAGCAGTTAGGCCTATGTATTTTCAGTAAAACTTTGAATGCAAACTAAAACTTGCACCATTATTTTTGAAAGTCCAATAAACAAGTTTTAGGGTCGGACGAAAGAAAACCAAAAGTGCAGTGTCATAAATTTTTAAACCTTAAGCCTATTTGAAGAGATTACAATCATTTGTTCAACACATAACGTAGAGGGCAAAAAACATAATATGTCGGCTTATAAGTTAGTACCGACGTGTACGCGGCCGTCCGCTTAGATGCCAGATGTCCAGAAAATTTCGGGGGTCGACTTTTGTTTGGGTATCGTTTGCACCAATTTTTTTCTACGTTTTTCTGTTTTCAAATCAAGTCATTTATGCGTCTGCACAGAAGAGGCGGACCAAGGGACAGACGCGCAAGAGTCATAATGTGTCCATAGGCCTACAACAAGCAAATAGATGTATAAGTGGATGTATTTACTACCTTTATCAATTTATTTTTGTTAGGAACGTCGAGAGCTTCAGCGGGGCCCGGGAAAAACATTCTCGCGGAGCCCGTCTTGAAATTTTTTTTAAATGTTGCTTTTTAAAATAGCGCATTCTAGTGTAGGCCTACTTTATATTTCTGAGCGACGGTCCCCAAACGTCGCGGGGTCCGAAAAAACTTTCCCCTTGCCCCTACTCGACGAGCCTGATCTTAAAATGTATAGGTTAATAATATTTTATTTTAGCCAATTGACTTGAAGAAAGTTGATAATTATAGGCGTAAGTTTTGAGACAAGTTTAAGTTGAATATTGACAGCTTCATCTTGCAGGATGTCTGACACGATCGAAGAAATGACAGATAAAGTTCAATTACTTAAAATAACAAAAAGCCCAGCTGTCAGTAAGATAGCCGACCGTACTGGTTGTCAGTGACCTTAAAGGTTATTCAAAGTCGATAATTTTCATTTCATCTGAAAGGGCGTATGCCACTTCTTATTAGTCAGTGACTATTGGCTATCTCTTACCGTTTCCAAGATATGGCCAGATTTCCGTTGAAAAACGCACATTTTTCCTACCCCGTCCATTCAACTCCAAATTTGAAAATGTTCTTCTTGCACTAGATAGCTAAAATTTTTCATGCCCGAGTTTCGCACGCATGTCCAATTGTTTGTGTAAAAAGTTTTCCCCTATGATTTACCCGTTAGCCAGGGTACATTCGTTACAGACGGACAGACGACAACCATGCCAATAGCTCGACCGTTATTTAAGTACGGTCAGCTAAAAACAATATCTGAACAAAACAAGTAATTTAAGCAAAGCTCACGTGACGCGCGTTAGCAGCGGTCTTGCCACTTTGGCAATCAGTGTAGGCTTACAGCAATAACATATTAATGCATCCTGAAAGAGTACTTAAATTTAAAGCCTCCGTACTGAAGACTCCCTGAATTTGAAAGATCAAATCTTAGATTCTTAAAAATGTACGTTCTATGCTAAAATGACATACGCAGATTGTCCAAGTGAATCTCCAGCCATTTCGGCGCAATTCACTCTTAAAATGTGTTTCGCAGCCGGAAAGCGCAAAAAAATTTACTAAACACCCTTATTTTGGGGGCTCAAGGTCATTTAAGGTCATCGACGTTGACACCAATAAAAAGCTTGTCACTATTGCTTGTTACGATTAGCAGAATGTCTGTGTCCATCTGCAACCGTTTTCACGCTACGCGAGATAATTGCGGTAAAATAATCACTTTTTAGGAGGGTAGCCGTCTTTGACGCCCGCCTCGCCGGCTTCCTTGAATCTAGGGGGTCGGGACTTAAACTGCTAAAATTTACGTTTAATGCTGAAAATTTCGTATGCAGGTTGTCTTGGTCTATCTCCAGCCATTTCGTCGGAATTCAGTGTTGAAATGTGCGCTGCATTCAAAAATTGCGAAAATGCACTTAAAATCCCTTTTTGGGTGGTTCAAGGTCATTCAAGGTCATCGATGTTGATAAAATTAAAGAGCCCGTGACCAGTGCTTGTTATGATAAGCAACATGTCTGTACCTATCTGCAACCGTTTTCACACTAGAAGAGCCAATAGCGGCAAAATAACGTCTTTGTAAGGGGGTACGCCTCTTTGACGCCCTTGTTCGAAGGAAACCCCTTCACTCAGGAGCACGAAATTTTGTCACGATAAACTAGAGTCATCGGGGCAGTCAAGAAGATTTCGTGATCTTAGCTTGCACCGTTTTGATACAGATCACGAGTGTGACAGACAGACGGACAGACAGACGCCTAGACGATGGCTAGGACGCGCGATGCACTCTGCTATCGCGCGTAAAAACCTCAACTCTATCATCACAGTTCAAACTTTAGACCTTTGGTTTAAACGTTGAAATACGTAAACATTCCGCGCCTCACTAGTGAGGGGCTGATGAGTATTGAGCTTCGGTATTGGTAATAATAATCGTCGATGATGCTGTCTGTTCGTCTGTCGGTGTATATCTGTGTGACAGACGGTTGGTCATTTCGGGGCGTGGAAAGAATGTCTAACCGGCATCGACCTGGTGCTGGGTCACGTGACCAATGCACGTGACCCAGCACCCATCTGAGGCGCCGACGTGGTCTACGGACCACAGACTATGGTCCACAACAATTAGAATTACAGCAAATTCTTGTACATGTACAGAGGGATTCATTGGACAGTTTCTACACAAGGTTTGGATAAAACACATCAGCAAAACAAAGTCTGTCCTTAGACCTAAAGCTAGTCTGGCTCTAGCAGCAGCTACATTATTATCTCCGCCAATGGAACGAAGTGAATTGAAGGAGATTATGAGATTGGTCGTTGTGTCCGTCGTTGTGTCCGTGTGTCTGTATGTCTGTGTACACGAATTGGCGGAAATATGCATTCTAACGAGCGCCTTCTAGTCCTATAAGCGTTGAGGCTTCGAATGCTAAATTTGCGAACTTAACAATCCACGCACCTCTGCAGTGCAATACGCATTCCGGTAACGGTTGTTCAGCTACAGCAGCCTATGATATCACACAATGCGCCGGACGTTTGTTACTTCCGGACTCTCCAGAAAACCCGAGTGTTAGCCACAGCTGCAACATTGATATTCTTCGTATTCTTCTTGGGTTTTAAATTTAGTTGCGTTTCATCTTCGTTCTACTGAAAAAATTATAGACATTAAAAACCCTTAAAACATTCTAACATTTTTAAACCTTTGAGACCTCAAAAAACTTTAGAACCTAAAAAATAACTTAAAACCTAAATTTAGTAAACTAAGTTTTTTTCCAGCCCCCGTGTTGGCTCTTTTCGCTTCAATGGTGTTATCTCCAATGACGTTCTGTATACTATAATCATTGGTCATATCGATTCTCGAGTCTCACGTAGCGGCGACGCACGTGCCGATGAAGAGGTTAATAATATCCCACTACACTTCGAGTTGCCGTTCGTCCCTAGAAAACCAGCGTCCCTAATATTTTTACCTTACTCTCATAAACTTTTTGGCAGTTTTAGTTTGCTTTCAAAGTTTTACTGTAAAAAAACTGTTTGCATCTAATCTATTATGCTGCAGTATTGTTACTCCAGTACTGTTCTCACGGGTACTATTCAGTGTATCGATTTGTTTTTACGAGTCTTTTCGTAATACATGTCTCAAAATCCAAAAAAAAATTCTTTCGTTCCCCGTCTCTACTTTTTTGCCAACAACCACCGAAAGCATAAAATTTTTTCCAGCCTAGGTAAGCATACAACAAACACACAGCCTTCCAATCATTATCTGAAAAACCGACGTTTAACTTTGAAAGTCTAAGCGACTGTCGTAATGACATTGTGTTGAGAAGACGGCGCATTGTGACTACAAGACTGTGGATAGGCTTAAGTAAGAATAAAATACAAGAAATTTGAGATAATGCTCACGAGATGCGCGAAAGCCGATAGAAGTTAATGTTCGCAAACTGTCAGTCTATCTCCAGCCATTTCGTCGCAGTTCATTCTTAGAGTGTGCGCTGCAGAAGAAAATTGCAAAAATCAATAAAAACCCCTTATTTTGGAAGTTCAAAGTCTTTCAAAGTCATCGGTGTTGACACGACTAAAAAGCTCGTCACTAGTGCTTGTTCTGATAAGCAGCATGCCCATGTCTATCTGCAACCATTTTTACGAAAGACTGGCCAACAACGGCAAAATAACGACTTTTACGGGGCACCGCTCTCTGATGCCCTCGTGCGCAGGTTTCCTTGAACCTAGAAAATCGAGACTTAGACCGTCGAAATATACGTTTAATGCTGAAAATTGCATACACAGTTTGTCCATGTCTATCTCAATTGATTTCGGCGCAATTCGCTCTTGGAATGTGTCTCACAGTCCGAAATTGCCAAGAAATCCATAAAACCCCTATTTTGGCGTTCAAGGTCATGCAAGGTCATTGAACTCGGCGCCAACCCAACCGAGAGCCAGTGTACGACTTCCTATTAGTGATTAATAGTAACCTAGGCCCTATCTCGCACCGTTATTGAGATACAGCACTTATTAGCTGGAAATCGCAAATTTTTCCTACCCTTTTTCATCACAGCGCCTTCGTTCGGAATGACCCTCTTTGAACTCATGGAATAGCTTTACGGTTCCTGAAACTAGAGTTTTCCAGGCAGCCGACGGTGAAGATTTGGTGATCTTAGCTTGCACCGTTTTTGACTGATTCACCCTTGTGACAGACAGACAGACGGAGAGAGAATTTTGATGGCTAAGACGCGCTATAGCAGTAGCTGCTTTTGCGCGTAAAAATAAAGTTAAAGCGTGCATACTGTATGCTATAGCATGTGACTTGAATTTAAAAATACATTATTATTATTCAGCGACGATAATCCGTCATCAAAATCTTTGAGCCGAAATAGTTACAAAATAAAAAAGGATATTTAACTTTAAGGTAAAGTTCCTATCTGATGTATAGCTATTTTTATAATCTATGATGCACAGAGACGAATATTGTAGTTCGTTAGTACAGTTTCTCAGAGAGATGATATATTAGTGATGTTACGATCTCCGGCGTATTACGACGTATATTTGTAGTATCGTGGAAATCCGATACTTGAAGTATCGTTTTTATCAGCGCTCATCAGCAGGTAAACTGACAGGTTCGAGTGTACGTAGCCTTACGCCATGCGAACCATGTATGTACGACATGGACTCGACAAATTCCAATCCGCCGTCAGTATAAAAATTGTATGAAAAAACACAGTGAAAGTACTGCACAGTGATAGAAGCAAACAATTAAATAAACAAAAGATAGAAAGAATAGGTCTATAGAATAAGAATATCATCAACAAACTTTATGTAGGCGCTATGCTAAACTGTGTAGGCCTATTTTAATCAATAGGCTAAATATAAAAAATAATCATAAATCACGCAGTCATGCCCGAAATAGGCCTATTGTCAAGACCCATGTGTTTTCAAGCCCACGTGTCTTAAGTTGAACTGTATTCTGATCCATATTTCTGTACCGGATCCGCAATCCATGGTTTGTCCACCGCCTTCTGACAGGTAAAAAATCTAGTTTATTAGGTTTGTAGTTAATAAATCACTGATAAACAAGCCGCATCATTCGGCGGGATAGAGTAAAGACCAGTCTCCACCTCGTTTAACTTGTTGTGGATTTGGTTAATAGTCTGCTGCACGACAGCAAGTTGTACGAGACTTCACAAAAAATTGAAATCCCAAAACAGATCGACATCTTCAACATCCACGATATTCTTGACATGTCAAGATGTTGTACATGTCGTCCAACAGTACCATGCAACAAAATCGAAATGGTGAATTTTCGACTCACGACTACGTCGTCGTCGCATCATAGAACATAGGCCAGTTTAGCCGCAGCACACGGCCAAAAATCTGCTTTTTGCTGTGTATATTTAGGTTTAGTTTCTCGTGTTGTATTTTATACGATTTTATGTGTATTTTGTATGTTTTTCGCGCTGCTTTTTCCGTAAACGATTGATTGATTAGCAAGACGTCCAAATGACCTTTTGAGCATTAATGGAATATAGGCTTTCTGACGCCACATTTTACGCCGTCGTTGCTGCAGTGGTCTTGTACCAGCGGCAGTGCTTTACGATTTATCCAGACCCCTATAGGCGTCCAGCTGGCTTGGAGGTCTAAAAGTAGGGCGTCAGACTTACGATCAACAGGTCGTGGGTTCAACTCCCGGTCGAACGAGACGATGCAGTTTTCCAGTTTACGGAATGGGGACAGGGGAATGGAGTTATCTTCTCCCAAGCCGACTAGCGGTCTAGGGAGCATTTTAAGCCCCCCAGCCCTAGATCCCCGGCCAAAAATGAATTTGGTGCGCTCTTTTAGCCTCAACGAACGATTTATATATAAAAAAAACTGGGACGTAATCGTAGCTATTTTGGCTACACGTCTAAATATTGGGAGCCCCGGACCCTTTTGTCCTCCACTACCTCCAGAATTGAAGCCCCAGTTATGCACAGCGTGCGTACCATAAAATCACGTTAGTTGGGTGTAAGAAACGTGCTCGAACGCTAAATAGTATACTGTACGTCGACGTTCGATTCGATAAGCTGATTTGCATGGCTGTTGTCGGGGATAGAAAGAAGTCACGTGTATGGGCTTGTTCTGTGACCAGCCGACGCCTATGTTCAGCGTGTTATGACGCCCTGCAGTGATGACTGCGTGTGAACTGTGAACTTCCAGCCAGCAATTTGCTAACAGAGTTACGCCTACTATGTACCAGAGTAACTACACAGTTCAGTTTGCGGCGAACGGGTTTTGCACCGACCACACACTCCTGAGTCCTGACTGCTGTACGCCACCTGTCTTTTTGTCTTCCATAATAATGCACGTAGTACTGCCGTAGGTCCAGATGCATTCATCACAAAAGTCCAGCTGTCGCTAAGGAATAGCCAACCATACTGTCTGTGCCCTAACGCCAGCAAATGTAAATGCAGTAACTGACGTACTTAAATATCGTGCAATATAACGATGAGTTCTGGCACTTCGCATTTACTCCAAATACTTGTAGCAAATTGCGACCAAACCGCTGCAGATAGCGACATGGTTACTATTGACAGCCTATAGAAACTTTCCAACGCCCTAGGCAACAGCACCATTGCTGACCCCCTAGAACGTATTGTTTAGCCACAGTACACAACGTTATAGTCAGACAGACGACAAACGGACGACAGAAGGTAACAATAGCCTGACCGCATTAAGTATGGTCGACTACAAATAAAATCACTCCATCTAAAAATGCTGGGCAAATCACACGGACGAAATATCGCGTAAGCAGTGCACAATATCAAAAAAAACAGTTGCAAATCATTTACTAAATTGTTTACTTTACTTTAAATTGTTTAATTGTTAGTTAGAGAATCTTAGTATTTAATCAAGTTTTTATCACTTTTTCTACGAAAGTAAGTCTAAGCTTTTTTACTGTAAGAAAGACAGCATCGCTAAGGCACCCTTGTCGATCAATCCGTTACTCGTTAAAGAATCTGACAAAATGGGATTCCCATCTCTCCAACCTCTCTATAGACGTGAAAAAGTTAAGGTCACATGAGTGTTGTTGCCAAAACTGGCATTTCTTTCTGTGTCCAACGGCTTTAGTGGCACGACAGAAACCACGTTACGGCAACATTCTGTCGCAATGGCCAGACGCTGATGCTTCCCGCAATGCCGCCTAAAATAGGATAGAAGAGGGAGCCAACGCTAAATTAGTTTGATAAGCCAGCAGTGGCGTCGTGGCCGGGAGAGCAGGGGCAGCTGCTTCTCCCAAATTTTGGGCTGTTGGAAATTTGTTGGAAAATATTTTTTTGGTCGAAAAACTTTCATTCACAAATGCAAAATTTTCAGCTCGAACCCCCTTTTGAGAAAATGTAAAGGCAATAAGTACATATTGAGCACCCATAATTTTGTCTGTCAGAAATTTGTAGTTTCTGTCGGAAAATTGCATAACTTCTCGAGTCGCCTACTTTTTTGACCCATCACGACGCTGCTGGAGGCCAGGGTCCCATGGCGGGTCTCATGTGCTGTCGCTCGCAAGTGTTATTCACAGTCGAATAGAGGACTGTGTCGGTAGATAAGCACTGTGACGGACGTCACACGGACGGATGGACGGACGTTTGACGAGTGACGCTAAATGCTTCCTAACGCGTCAGTCAAGCATTTAGCGAGAGACGACGAACGGTTCCAGCTTCAGCCAACAGTCATGGCCCTCTAATCTAGAGGGCTGTGCAACAGTCGTCGCCAATCGACAGCCAAACTTGAGCGGAGTTTCCATCGATGCAACGCAACGGACGCAAATGGCAGAACGGACGGACGCGACGACCGTTCCTATCACTGCGTTTTGGCCTTTGCCTTACGTCAGCTACGTCTGTTGCGCATTTTTTGCGTTCAGTACGTTTGTATGTACCTTTTTGCGTTCACTGCGAACGTTACGTGCATTACGTTGAATGGAAAATCCGCTATAGTCGCGCGCACTCGCGCCAGCCAACTTGCAAATAAATTTGTCGTTAGAATTTTTTGTGAGAATTCGTGCCAGTGAGTTTGCAACCTAGAGTGACTTTGAGCTAAGATCTTAAATTCTTGCTTGTGATAAAAAGCCTAGCTATCGATAAAGTGAATCGACGTCCGATTCAGGGAATTATCCAGACCCCTGTAGAGAGGTGCACACCTTCATTAAAATTCTGACACCCTCCAACAAAAACAGGGAGTGTTGTGGTTAAACCAAATGTATTTGATAAAATTTAGGCTATGTTATTTCGGCATATTGCTTTTATTACTTTTCATTAGTTCACAGTAAAGTATAACAAACTGCCACCTATTAAACTTTTTTGGCAAAAACAACCGCAAAATCAGATTCTTTTAAGTTTCCAAATTTTAGAAAACATAGCAAATTTGCGGTATCCATGAAATGTCAAAAAGCCAAAAGTGTTTCAGCTCTGCCTCTAGACCCCGCTGGGGGCACAGCACCGAGACCCCCACTCCTTACCCCTAGACCTTACACTCCCAACTTGCATCTGAGGCCCAAAAATGAATAATTCTGCGTATAAACTCCGTGGTCCGATTTCCGGTCACAGAAAGAAAGCGATTTCCCAAAGTGACTATAGTCCATACACGCTATGGTGGCGCTGCTATATCGAACGCTACAATCAACGCTGGGATACGAAGTAGTAATTTGGTGCACGTGAATGACGGTTGCAGGTAGCAACTTTATATTAAAAATTGCGGCCAAACCGCTGCAGATAGACACATGGTATACTACTGCCAGCATATGGAACTCGTCATCAATGGGTAGGCCTATCATACATATGAATGCTTTTAAAATATCATAGACCTAACCTGAATCGAATTGTGATCCACATGCTGTCCATCTATATTTACGTATACGTAGCATGCAGTAACCAGGCCCGTCGAGAGGGTGGGGTAGGG
>Ga0209671_1005159_pt1 | contig 13158 bp, 5 predicted proteins | sample WorMetHERISLAND2_2_FD_187401 | JGI IMG/M metagenome (GOLD analysis project Ga0209671, IMG submission 187401) | Marine gutless worms symbiont microbial communities from Max Planck institute for Marine Microbiology, Germany - Olavius geniculatus... | ecosystem: Host-associated > Annelida >... | reverse complement strand
GGTCCAATGAACACCTTACAGCTACTGCTTTCAGCGCGTCTTAGCCATCGCAATTCTGTCTGTACGTCTGTCAGTCCGTCAGTCCGTCACACGGGTGGATCAGCCAAAAACGGTTCAAGCTAGTATCACCAAATTTTCACCATCAGCTGCCTGCAAGACTCTAGTTTCAGGAACCGTAAAGCTTTTCCATAAATTCGGAGGGGGTCACCACGAACGAGGGCGATAAATAAGAGGGGTCGGAAAAATTTGCAATTTTTAGCCAATAAGTCGCCGTATCTAAATAACGGTGCAAGATAAGGCCTAGGTTACTATTAATTACTAATACGAAGTCGTACACTGGCTTTCGATTGCTACCGAATTCAATGATCTTGGATGACCATGAACGCTAAAATAGGGAGTTTTATGGATTTTTGTTGGCGATTTCGGGCTTCAACACACATTTCAAGTGCGAATTGCGCCGAAATCAATTGAGGTAGATATGGAGAAGCTGCGTATGAAATTTTCAGCATTGTACGTAGATTTCGACGGTCCAAGTCTTGATTTTCTAAGTTTAAAAAAAATCTGCGCTCGAGGGCATCAAAAAGCGGTACCCCCGTAAAAGTCGTTATTTTACCTTTGTTGGCCAGTCTTTACTGAAAACGGTTGCAGACAGGCATGGGCATGCTGCCTATCTCAACAAGCACTGGTGACGAGCTTTTCCGTCGTATCAACATCGATGACTTTGAAAGACTTTAAACTTCTAAAATAAGGAGTTTCTATTAATTTTTGCGATCTTCGGCTGCAGCGCACACTCCAAGAATGAACTGCGACGAAATGGCTGGAGATATACTGACAGTTTGCGAACAGGAACTGCTATAGGCTTTTGCGCGTCTCGTGAGCATCAGCTCAAATTGTTTGTATTCACCAGTGAAACAAAACAGAAAAAACATCGGCTTACAAGAGACTGCCAGAGAGCCTACGCTATAAAAGCAATTATTCATTATTTATTTTTATGCAGATTGAGAAGAAAAAAGCAAACATTAACTGTCAACTAGGTTAACTTTTGGAGACATTGTGTGATGAAATATCAAGTAAAGTTAAGGTATAGGTTACTTATCATAGTCGTATATGGTGAAGTAAAGACCGGTGAAGCAGTTGTTTGATGTAAAACGTAAAATTAAACGGTCAGGACGCTACGGAGGGACATTCCGTGAGTGAGTCAAGACGAACTGGCGTAGGTCTAGGACTACAGTGGCTAGGTGGCGGGGTGCTGGCCTGCTGTTGCTGATGACAGTGAGTTGTCAGTCATCAAGGGACTCACACTATACCTAATACTTTAGTACTCCTTGCCAATGGCGGATCCAGGGGTAGTGGCAATGCGGCCATGCGCCTTACCCCTTTAAGTCACATGTATTGACTAACACAGCATGCAGATTCCTCTTTAAAAATCTTTATTCACCATCGCTGACAGATAGTATACAACAGAGTAGACAATAAACAATAGAAGAAAAAAAAACATAAATAATACACTAGTACTAAATGTTTGTATAGGCCTACATCAATCATATGACTATTGCCAACTAAGCAACGTTTCGATTATATGACATAAATGTTCAACGACGTAAAAAAAACTTGAGCGAAAATACTGTACTGCAAATGATTGACAAAATGTTTTAGCTGCTTCAGGGGGCGCTGTCCCTCCGACTAGGGGCTCTGCCACAGATCGCGCTGGGGCATAAGTCCTCAGGTGTCCAGACATAACCCCCTGGACACAACCCCCCAGGACGTACCCCCTAGGACAGAACCTCCCTCACCTATTTGTCCGGTGGTTTGTGCCCGGGTGGCTTTTTGTCCGGGGGTGGCATTTCTGGTGGCCTTTTGTCCAGTGGCATTTTGTCCGTACACCACATTTGAATGCAATACGTGTCCCAGATAGGGGGTTATGTCCTAGTCTGTGCCAAGGGGGGTTCCATCCTAGGGTGGTTATTATAGGATCGCTCAACCGCGCTCGCCATGTCCCTTACCATTTTCCAGGTTCTGGGTCCGCCATTGCTTGTTGCCCGCCTGCCAGACTGGTGGTCGGTCGCGCGTCTATAGGGCCTAAGGACAGTCCCTGTGGGATATCGTACCTAGGTGTGATCTGGTGATGGGGTGGGGTGAGTTTGTAATCGGGACGAAGTTCGTCGCACGCACGCAGTTGTGAAAGATTAATCCTGAACGTTTGGCACTTTCACTGCGATTTAGATGAAGTCTTTTTCACACAAACGTGGTTAAAGTTACGTTTACACGATAATATCATAATGGCTTTATCACGGATAGGCCTAAGAACCTAAAATTACTTTTAGCGATTTCGGGTCAGTTGATACCCTTTTTCATTTCGTATTGCATTAAATTGCAATTTTCCAATGTGTTGTTCTGTATTTCTGTTTGACTGTTATTGCAAATAAAGTTCGACCGTTGAGAATTAAGAGGATTACTTACTTACTTATTCACACTTAACTACGAACGTACATGGGTAACTTCGTTATCTGGCATGGATCTTCGTCTGGCAGAGTTTATCGTTATCTAGACTGTTCCTGTGATCTGGGCGACTATTCAGTCACAGCAACCACTAGAGACATTATGACATATTTCATGTTTGCGTTGTCAGAAGTTGCGTATGTCAGCTGTCATTAAACGATACATACGATGATGATGATGATGCGTCAAGTGCAGCGCACCGCAGAGTTGCAGACAGCGGCGCTCCGCTATCACGCTGGACTGGCCCTAGCTGCAGGTGCGCGATGACGTCACACGTCACGTGACGTCACAGTCATCTTCATCTTATCATTCATTTCCCGCTGGACTCAATCGCAGCCAGAGATCCAACAAGACTTCGCGATGGACGCATAATCAACACCAGCTGCCACTACAATCGATAGTCTACAGAATGTCATCACACAGCCCACGAGTGATTTCAGTGTAATCGCATTAATTATGCGGCCACCCACTCCACTCTTCATAGACCGCATTTGGGTCTTCCTGTCCGTCTGTCTGACTGTGCCACGTCGTCGCATTCCATCCTGAGTGATGAGGGTCGGAGATCACGGAGTGAACCAAATTTCTCCATTGTTGCCTGTTCCTTGTTCCCTTGCTGTTTGAGTGCAGTGAGCCACCGACATGTCACACCAGTCCCTGATGTCATCTGTGCCACATGGACTCCTAGTTCGAAAAAAACAGAAACTCAATTAATTTTCCAAATTAGAAATAAAATCAAATCACACACAATCAGAGGTTGCTGACTGAGTCATAAACACGTGGAGCAATGAACAGAAAATACAAATAAACAAAAGGAAGTTTTTATTCATTTTAATGCACATACAGTTGTACACTGCAGAAAGCACCAAGTGGTTTGCTGCCGTATCGGCAAGGTGTCGTACTTACGATCGAAATGTCGTGGGTTGCACTACCGGTCGTTTCGCTGTCAAGTGATTAGTGACTGTCTGTCGACAGGTAAATTACCTACAGTAGGCCTATAACCAGCACCAAGATCAACACAGCCTTTCAAGTCGTAATTAAGTAAGTAAGTAAATTATATAGCGCGTTCACTGTAACAGCCTTGAACGCGCTGGAACAGTGAACGCGCTGGAGGTGCTACTAAAAAGATAAGTAAAAATGTTGCGGATGACGTCTAAAAGTAGGTAAACAGTGTGAGCTGCATTTGAGAGTGTTCGGAAGAGCGTTCCAACTTCCAAGTGTAGTAGAATGAAAAGAAAAAGACCTATGAATTCTATAATCAGCAGTTCAGCAAGTGTTGGTATAATTAAGTCGGTATATTGCTGACAGTCAGTGTCAGTTGCATGGTGTGAAATCACAGCGAGTCGTTTGTGTGACAGCAGCTAGCTACAAATGACCTGCATTGTGTGAGTCCAACTGACAACTGACTACAAATAACTTCATTTGTTCATTCATGGGAATTCTGTCCCGACGGACGAAGTAAATGTCCGGTGCTGTCTGTGTCTGTGTGCAGGTAGGTCAATGTCTCATTCATGTACCTCATTATATCGGGCTATCTATCAGTATAGACATCCCACCCACACAGCGTCAAGACCACCTGCTGTGTGCGTATATCCGCCTGTCATGCGTTACAACTTGCACTAGACTGTACTCATACTCTGACCGGCCAACCCACTTTCCATGTAATCTGATCTGGGGTTAAGGCGGGGAGGCGTTCACCTGTGTCGGGTGGCAGGCAGGTAGCACTATGTGATCTCTCATATGGCAGGTGACGCTCTGTAGTTCTGAGCTGGGTTTTCTATGAAGAGCTATGGCATTTAACCATGGAAAATTATTGACTCCAAATGTGACTCTCACGTGAGCCCGACATGTAAAAATAGGGTCCTACGTCATCAGTGTTTGCTGTATGAACGGCCGTTTGATCATTAGATTTAATGTTAAACCTACACTGTTAACGTAGGCCTACGTTTAGGCGGGAAAGGTTAGCGTCAGATATAGGGCGACTCATATTACTGTCACGAAGTCATTTGCAAGCGCATATCAGTGATGACAAGTGTCATGACTCGCCCTACCTATAGTCTCAACTTTCTCTCAGCTCAGATTTCATCAGTCAGCTGGTCAGTTGGTCAGTCTTTGGACGTGTACTCGTCACTGGGCGGTCACTGTTGTAATGTCATCTTGGCTTGACTTCAATGCTGATTGTATGTCCGACACCGACAGTTTTACGAGCCTTGATAGTCACCTGAAACTCGCACCACAGCTAAGCTTGGGTCAGTACAGTGGTTCTTATCATGTTAAGTTCTTTCGCAGACATTCTCACCAAGGCCCTATAGATAGGATCAGGGACAGACGTCATTGTGCTCCACTTTCATTATAGGCTGGCTGCAGAAAATGATAGAACTAGAACCCTCAGACTTCCACGAATAGATGGGGGACTCAGGGAAGTTGAGGGAACGGTCTGTGGAACTAAAAGCTGCTAGCGGGTAGAGGATAAAATAGGCCTACTCCGCTTAAAACTAAGCGTAATAACGAAACGAACCATTTTCAGGGTGTATACTGTTAGCCTGCTTAAGCTAATATAATATTTGAAACGTAGTGTTTAGGGTTAGGGTTTGGTGTAGCGAACATGGTTATAACGGGCCATTTCCGACAGAGAATGCTGTAGTTCAGTATGAACGAAATCAACGAATAAAAGCAAGCCAACAATGCGATTGCTTGCAATAAAAGAAAGGCCATTGCAAATCTGTGAGTCCACCTCTGTATCTGTGTTTTTGCCACAGGCACGAGGCGTCACCCGCCATATGGCATCACTCCCGACACCGGTGAACGCGCTCCGCCCTATCGCCCCATAGAGCAAATATAAGCCTATTTCTATTCCTCTCTTGTCGGTTGTGATACAAGAACAGCGACAATAATAATAGCCTATTGTGTAAAGAGAAGTAATTATAATGCGCTGCTTTGTGCAGCGTCTGCATGCGGTGGGCAGGATGAGCAAGCAATTAAACAGAAGGCCATGTAGGGTCCTATGTCATGTTTGTATTTCTTTTAGCCATCCAGGTTATCGTTTTTATTAAACCTGAGTTGAGTTGAATTGATGCATAGGCCACAGTCGCTTATTTGTAACGCTTTCATACCCAACAGCAGACTAAGTCACATCATGAAGCTAGCTCGACGAGCCATACAGCTGGACGAGCACTCATCAAGCTCGTTCAAGTGTATAGATTGCAACGGCATAGCTCATCGAACATTTATTAAGCACATATCGAGTTGGTATGATGAGTGCTCGATGAATGCTTGAGTACTGCTATCATTAAACATGTTTGATCGAACTGTTTCGACAATTAGCTTACATGTACTTATCAAGCCAGCTCGGTGAGTACTTGATGTGTACTGGATGACTGCTCGACAAGCGCAGTGTTATACGTTCAGCGGCACGTGCAATGTACAAAGCCTAGAGCACCTGCTGTGCGTAGGCTACAGGAAGCGCCGTGACTCAGCATTAGCCCATTAACGACACTGCAGTCGCGACCAAAGGCGTTACAACTAATAATGTGTCGCGACACTGCGAGTAGTTTGCAATCTAACAGACTCTCAAACAACTAACACATAAGCTGCACAATATTTAAGACACGTGTTTTAGCAATCACGTAAAAACATAAGCATCATATACACAATATTTACAGACATAAACACAACAAAAACTATAGGCAAGATAAATGTCCAACTATATGCGGTATTAATGTTTAGATAATAAAAGAATTTATTTTATCTACAGTTAACTCCCAAACGGCACTACGTACGGCAGCGAAATTTTGCATGCAGACCCACGCCGTACGTCGCCGTGCTGTAGGCTAGGTCAGATATCGCTGAGGGGTCGTCCGTTTGAGAAAATTTCACTTTTTCTAAAATTTTGCAGCCACATTTCTTAAGCCGCAGCAAAGCTGTGACGTCATATAAACGTCGTCACCATAGTGACGCATCATGAGCATCATTTCTAAGGACACTCGAATCAAAAACGTCGCGTACCAAATGCGTTATTGTAACTTTTTGAGCAGAAGACTTTGAACGTCGCCACTGTTTTTCAGTCGTCAACGCCTGTCGTCAGTCAAGTTTCAAGTATTTGATTCTGTTGCAGTATTCTTGTGTCTGTTTTTGTAAAATTCTTTGGTTCCTTCCACTGTGTCTTGTCTTTTGTGAAATTATAGGTTTTCTTTTTGTCATTCTAGACTGTCTTTTGTAATAGCTTGTAATCAAACCACAGTGTTAACGAATTTTTGCTGCTGAAATTTATAGCTATTGGTAGCGCTAGACGAAAATCACGAATTCACGGAATTCACGGAAGCCGTGAATTTTGGCGCTTGCCGTGATTTGCCGTCAATTTTTGCACGGGCTGCACTTTTGTGTCAAAATCCATAAAATTTGATTGTTAAACATTGAAGCTAGGCATCTTGCTTCATATTTTCGTACTGAAGACTATGGACTCAACAGTTACTGTACTGTAGCACTGCTGTGTGTATAACTGCATTATAGTTACTAAAACTGTTCCTGAAAGTTACTAAGAACGATTAATGTTAGTCATTTTGTGAGACAACGATACATGACTGATTGTTGACTAGGCAGTGAACAAAAATGTTGTCAGTGAGACGTTTTTTAACGCTATATATGACCGCGAATTGGCACCGTGAATTCGCCATGAATTTTGCGACTTTTCTAAAAGTACGCCGTGATTTTTTCACTTTTGCACCGTGATTTTCGTACAGCCCTAGTTATTGGACATTACGTAGAATTGTTATCTTGGTTACTGAAAGTTATAAAACTGAACTGTAGAATATATTGTAGGCCTGCGCTAAACTGTTGGCCACTTTGGACTGTTTGAAATAGCTTTGTTTGATTTTTGTTTGATATTTGCGATCTGTTCCCTGTATTATTCCGTGATAAAATTTTAACCTTTTTTTCTTTATTATTATATAACCGGTTAAACCTCCCATAGTTAGACTTTGATTTTGCTTGTATAATTATTTTTTCTTCTGTTTGTTTCTTGTATTTTTTTTATTCATGCACCTGTGATTTTATAAAAAAAAGAAATTTGTGCTTTATTACTAGAACCGTGTAAATTTTTTTGCTAAGGCGTTTGTTTGATTCATTAAGAGCTCGCAGTGTCACAACCCCAAGGTCGTGACAGTTCCTATTCACAACCCTGTCTCTAGTCACTACTTTCACCCTGACCCTATTTCTAACCGTCTTGCTGTTCGTTCGGACTAGTGCCTCTTCGGACTAGTAAACTGTCGCCGGCAGGGAGACCAATTTTATTATGCCAAGTTGCGGTTTGTAAAAATTCTCGCCTGCGTGTAGTCGTGTAGTCCGAAGTTACGAACGTCGTCAACGCCCAGTTAGACCTATCTATATCATGAACTGAAGGCCTTGTTCAGCGCCTATAGCTCTTGCAATAGCGCATGCTGTGCAGATAGACAGACGGACGGCGCGCGTCATAGATACCTGCCATCTGGCACTAGATGACCGTTTGCCAGTGGCAGTCGTCTATCTGTGAACACGCTGGGTGGGCTGTACCAGCATAGGCCTCCGTACCTCCTAATCTAAAATCCAAAACAGGTCTAGGTTTCCCCTTCATCTTCTTTATTCCCTATTAATTATACCCCTTTTGTTCACTATCTTTATCTTCCCCGCCGCGAACCGTTTTGTGGTGCATTTTGAGCTGAAAACAGCGGTTTTGCTGATTGCAATTTTGCACATACCCTTAACAAAACTTTCCCTCTCTATTTTTACTGGGTGCAACCGGCGACTACCAGGTATAGGGCATCAGTCTTCTCGCGGAGGCGGATTTAGACATGTTCGCTGTTTCAGCATGTTCCACCGAGCAAGGCACCCGCAAAAAGGGACACCGCAGGCTAGAACAATGACGCACTGCAGCAGCACAACATTGTGTGGCTTTTGGGGGCCTCTTCGTGATGTGACTTGCTGTCATTTAGTGCAGCATGGCATTTTTTTCTTTGGCACTAGGCCCTATACGTCGTATATTGCATAAAATTTATTGACGGCTGCCACACTTTTACGGAATAAGGCCCAGTCGTGTTTAAATCCAGATTCATTCTGTGCCGGTGAACAGTGAACACGGTCGTCCATTGTCACAAGCGACGCCCGGCAAGCAAACGCTCGCAGCTAACTGTTTGACGGTCAGATTGTGGGACGATTCGTGCTGTGAGCGCTAGAAGAACACGACAGTGGATGCTTTCATTGGTTGACTTTTGCATATAACAGACAGTGGCATGAAGGCAAGGTGGAAAACAGTGAGGCAAACCCTCCTAAATTTTGGGTTGTCGTAAACTAGTCCGAAAATATTCCTTTTCTCGGGAAAAACTGTCGCAAAAAGCAAAATTTGGGGCTAAAAATCCACACTATGAAAAGATTTAAAAACAGCATTAAAATTGTGAGCATCATTGTCGAAATTTTCTGCCTTTGCCTGTTGCGTACATAACGGTAGTACACGTAGGCCTAAATCGGAACGTAAGCTACAATCAATTAATCAGAAAAAAAAACTTATTTTCTGAACCCACTTACCAGAATGACCACTAACGTACAGTATGCGACCAAAAGCTAAGATAAAACTTAAGGCTGGTGTGCGAATTTAAAAAAAAATTAAATTACAGATTGGTTGCTCGCTAAAACAGTGCAGTAGTCGTCCGCGAACATCATCAGAGGCGGTGCACGGAATGTTTGGATACCGTCAGTTTGTCGTTTTGTCTGCAGGCGATCTGTACTAAGCCTGGTGCACAAGTCGGAAACCGAACATTCCCCCCCCCTGGGCCTGTCAACCGCGGACGTTTCCCCCATCTAGGCCAGTAACAACATATTATCAGAGTCAGCGCCAAGCCTGAGCAGATATTTCTTGCAACGCCAAAAGCAACTCCGCCTTTGAAGTATCGTCGCCGTTGAGTAATTTTCAAACACAATGAGTCTTAGTAAGCGCGAGTGCGCGACAATTAGCAGCAATTAGGGATGTAGGCCTACGCACCTATGATACAATTAAACTCGACTCGATACAGACTGAACCAGGAGAGTAGAAGTAGTTAACGCACATATTTTTTACGTAAGCTACATAAAGAAAGCAAAATTCGATAGATTGCAGACACTGTCCTTGCTGTGGCAAACACAGCGCTTTGTGTGGCATTTTGACGTCGCCGTCCTCAGCTGTTTCTTGAGAAGTTGAAAATTGAGACTTCTTGAAACTTGCCCTTTGTCTGACATATTATTTAAGCCTATTAATGATAACACAAGAGTATTTGATGTTTGCTGCATTCTTTCACCATGCTGACACTGAAAATTATGTCAATGTCTAGCGCTCGATCGATTCTCATCTAACAATATAGGGAGGGGGAAACGTCCGGGGGAACATGTCCAAGGGGAGAAATGTCCTACGCCCCTCCAGTCTTGCCATATGTCACCGTCCCGTGTAGGCTATGCCACGCGCCGTGCGGCAGAACAGTTGTTGCCCAGCGCGCGTTGTGACAAAATCTCTATTTATCACAAATGGTAGAAAAAACAGCAATAGAAATATGACAGGCAGCGGGGTTCTGGGTTTTAAGAAGTAGGTGGGGCAGACAGTTCCAATTTTTCGACGCACATAGCAAATTTCAGACAGGGTGCTCAACATTTTACTTTTGCCCCTAATTTTTTTTCCAAAATGTAGGTTTTTTTCAGTCCCGACAATTCTTCGACAACCAAAACTTAGGGGGAGAGACAGCAAGCCCCCCTTGCCAACAACGCTACTGATGACAAGTGTCAAAGATTCACACGTAACTTAACTAAATGTTATGCGCTGGTTTTATTGTTTTGTATTTTTTTGTGATTTTTAATGAATTGTTTTTATTGCAAGCGAGAACGATCTCTCTGAAGGTCTGCTAGTTGCTGGAACACTTCTTATCGTTACCGCGGGATTTTCGGGATTGTCGCTAATTTGTTTCGCGCGCCCGTGTTATTTCCCGCGGTTTCCGGCGGCATGGAGTCCCGTGAAAAAAAATTTCCCATGCAGGTTACTAGAACTTCACACACTGCTCACCAATAAGTATATAATTTGCTACCGGCGATGGACTTGCCATGAGGAGCTATGTACGAAAATTTTAACCTCTATCATTTAATATGACACTGACTTTAAGATGATATTTAACAGAGCTATACGTAGGCCTATACAATATTACGAGCTTATCTGTTCTTATGTATCGGGGCTCAGAAAGCACGTTTCACGTTTCATTTTAAGTAATAGGGCCTAACATGAGAAATTCGACGAGGCGATAGACTAACGTAACGTGACGCCATGCTGGAGTCAGATTCCGAGAAAACGCATACACAGCAAAGGTCATCTAGTATCTAGGAGTATTGCATGAAAGCAACATGAATCCAACGTGTGCTGGATATACGCCTATTGGAGATAATAATTTTTCAGTATAGTTAAAAAATCTTGTTCGCTGCCCTGCGCAAACTTTGACCTTTTGAACTACAAATCTGCATCCTGGTTACTAGTACAGTAAGTAAGTAAGTAAGTAAAAAGCGTGTTTATATAGCACGTAACGTTAAATTAACTTCTTCTAATATTTGTGCCCCGGGGGAGCATTCATACCGTTTTTGCTTACTTGGCACCTTTAGTTTTGCGATATCTGTCTTTTAGTGCAAAAGTTGAAATGGGATCACGTCACATGAGTTTGTAAGTGCAGTCAGCCAGTTTCCTAGTAAAATGATTTCTGCTGTTTTGGATGTGTGACTTGGTCGCCCTTACACAATAGTGTAAACTGGTAAGTTTAAAAAAATATTTAATCCATTGTAACCATGCGTCTAACTTGCACCGTTACGGAGATAATTACAAAGCCTCAAAGTTGCATTTGCCGAAGTTAAAGGCCAAAAGTTCACTGCACATGCTCCGTGTCACGTATAGGGAGTCCAAAATGACCACATATTTGGAATTCCCGCGGCCATATTGCCTATTCACTATACAACTTCTATGGCTCTACGATGATGATTAAGGACCGTTTGTAGGTGAAAATTTTATACAGAAGCGTTTTTGGCCGAAAATTTCAGTCCGTTTTTTGGCCCAATTTTCGACTTTGGGGAGATTTTTCAGGGGTTAGATATTAACTTTGAATTTTCTACCCCTACAAAAGCACACCCTTGCGTGAGACCGCGTCGTTTGAGCCGTCGTGCGTGAAAATCCGCCGACCTGTCTGACCTGTAGGTCGGTCAACAAAAAAGGTATATATATATAATAACAGAAAAATTTTCGCTATGAAAATCTTTATTCACCATCACTGGTAGCACAACAAAATAATTAAAGAAAAAAAAATAAAAATAAACGTATACAATAATACGACAATTTCAATAATTTGACGAGAGCCTCCAGCGGACGGATTTGCACGAAATTTTGCATAGGGGTCCTCTCGCGGATGTAATCACCTGTTTCAAATTTTGTGTCGATCGGTTGGAGTTTCGGAACTGCGAGGGGTCAACTTTTGCCATTCTCCATTGACTTACCTGGAAGCAATTAACACGGGGCTACGCTACCGCGCGCCTGTGATGTAGTCACGGACGTTTCGTGCCGTAGTTGTACATAACTTTGTATAAAAGTTATAGGCCTACAAGTTATACGAGTTAGGTCAAAAGGTCTTAATTCCTGCTGGGCTGGCAGCCGACACGATATAAGGTACAATGCAAAATTTCAATTTCAACCTAACACATTTATTGGCTCACAGGATAATGCGGGAGTAGACAAGTAATTTGAGCAAAGCTCACGAGACGCGCGAAAGCCTATAGCAGTTCCTGTTCGCAGGTAATCTTAATCTATCTCCAAACATTTCGTCGTAATTCACTCTTCTGCAGCCAAAAATTGCCAAAAAATCACGTTAAATAAATATTTTTAGGTTCGAGGTCATTCAAGGTCATCGATGTTGATAAATTTTAAAAGCCTGTCACCAGTGCTTGTTATGATAAGCAGCATGTGTGTGCCTATCTGCAACTGTGTTCACGCTACACGCGATAATAGCGGTAAAATAACCACTTTTTAGGGGGGTAGCTGTCTTTGACGCCCGCCTGCGCCAACCTCCTTGAACCTAGGGGGTCGGGACTTGGACTGCTAAAATCTACGTTGAATGCTGAAAATTTCATCCGCAGGTTGTCTTGGTCTATCTCCAGCCAATTCGTCGCAATTCGGTGTTAAAATGTGCGTTGCATCCAAAAATTGCGAAAAAAATCACTAAAAACCTCTTTTCGAGGGGTTCAAGGTCGTTCAAGGTCATTGATGTTGATGAATCCAAAAAGCCTGTCACCAGTGCTTGTTATGATAAGCAGCATGTATGTACCTATCTGCAACCGTTTTCACATTATTCGAGCCAATAACGGCAGAATGACGTCTTTTAGGGGGGTACCCCTCTTTGACGCCTTCGTTCGAGGGGAACCCCTGCACCCAGTGGCACGAAATTTTGTCACGATAAACTAGAGACCTTGGGGCGGTGTCCGGACATTCTTTCCCCGGTCGTAATTCCCCCTTTTACAGTGGTAGGCCTAAAAGTAGGAATTGTGAGGCGGCGGTCTTTCATCACGTCTGCAATCGTAGCTCTAGCAGTTATAATAGAACAACCTTGCCGGTTACGACTCCCCTTTGACAGCAGCAACAGACCTGCT
>Ga0209671_1005158_pt1 | contig 13161 bp, 6 predicted proteins | sample WorMetHERISLAND2_2_FD_187401 | JGI IMG/M metagenome (GOLD analysis project Ga0209671, IMG submission 187401) | Marine gutless worms symbiont microbial communities from Max Planck institute for Marine Microbiology, Germany - Olavius geniculatus... | ecosystem: Host-associated > Annelida >... | reverse complement strand
CCACTGCGTATTCTGCCGAGTTATTTTAACGTGTAATTAAACATAATGTAGGTCAAAATTCAAACCCGAAAACCCGGGTTTACAAGCTCTCCAAACCCGGGTTTTCGGGTTTGAAAAAACTCCGGGTTACCCGGGTTTTCGGGTTCGGGTTAACCTGGGTTGCAAACCCTAGTTTGCTGGGTATGATTTACATCAATCGGGTCAGCACCAGCATTTGTATAGCACCACTTGAATTAAGGGTTTTGAGGCATTTCTTATGAGCGTGCTTGCACAAAGCCCAAGTCTTAAGATCTGATGTGAACTATTGATGACTAGTATTAAGAAAGTAAGTAAGTAATATAAATTGTATAACACCATAATTCACATTATATAACAATAATCTGAGGTGCTGCATGACTCTGGTTAAATATAGTCCTGGTAAAATAAGTCTGCTTGAAATGAGTCCACATATTTTAATTCTGCAAAACATACTCAGTTGTGTTAATTGAACTAATGAACATTATGCTGGTAAGTCATTGTTTACTGGATGAGATCTTGCAAATCATGCTTTCCACAGATTTACTAATATTGTTGAAAGTGTTGAGTTGTTTTTAAAAGAGCATCCATCGGCAGTTGAGTCGTGCGTGTGCAGGCAAAGGTTGATATTCGACGGCTGCTGCCGGTTGGACTTCGGGAGCCAGTTCGTCGTGTGCGTGTTAGTGTTGCCTATGCAGTATCGGCCATTGCGCACTGGGACTGGCCTGAAGCTTGGCCTGAACTTTTTGATGTTCTGATGGCAGCGCTGGCAAGTGGTAATCCTGATGCAATTCATGGTGCTATGCGTGTTCTCACGGGTAAGCTGGCATACAATATGTAGTATGTAAATTATGATGATATGTATTGTGTAGTTTCTTGAACCGGGAAGTAATAGTCTCAGTTGTATTCTTCTTTCTGTCCACATACTATATATTCTGTGCATAATTATAAAAAGCCTAGCTTAATGTCAAGTAAGTCTAGGAAATAGTCCAGTGAAACAACAGTCAAAAGAAGTATGGTTTGTTGGCTGTGAAGCTGTGGCAAAAGAGATTATACTGGGTGGCACAAAAAAAACGTCCTGAACTTTGCGTAACTATAAGTGTGCGTATACTTTATAGAGATAAATTTTCTTTCGCACATTTGTAGATCAACATGTACTCTTACTTACTTATAAATTTCAGTGACCTCACTAATGACAGCACTGAATGCCGCTTAATGACGTAGGATGCGTTAAAAATCTAATTATGTAAAGACAGCGTTCTATCACACCGCATCAAAGCCACTCAAATTTCCTTCGACACAAAACGCCCAATTTCATCAGCTCACAAAAATGTACACCGCATTCAACAGATTTGAGTCCCCACTCATTGTTTAGTTTGGGATACCTTGCAAGAACTTGTCTGTGAAGGAAAGCATAAATCGTTTTTCAAACCTCAAACATTTTCAAATTGTTATCAGAGACGAATGGCACGATGTCGACATCAGACAACCAGAATTAGAAAAGTCATAAAGCAGTGGAAAGTGTCTAGCAGCAGTAGCAAAAAAGAATGGAGAACCTATTCAGCACATTTTCTGCTAATTAGTTGACTAATAATTCGGCTTACTGTGACGTTTTGGCGTAGCCTGCATACAAGCGGCAACGCAAATGATAAACCGCTTGCAAAAATTGCTTTATGGCGTGTGACGCTATTTTGTTTTTATCACGGCTAATAGAGAAGTGTTCTAGGTGAAAATTTCTACACATATTCGAAGATGTTTGGTCATTACATATATGCTTTTTCACTGATACATTCCGACTGTTTGGGTGAATAATGCATGCAAATGTTCAGGACGTTTTTTTGCGCCACCCGGTATTTAAAGGCCAAGTCGCATCATTTACGTAACAGTTATGATGCTAATTTATCAATATTCATTAATCTTCTGGTTGCTAATGCATCTTAATAGCCTGAAATAAGATTCAAGTTACTCAACTTCCCATTTTCACAGCTTTGGCTATTTTTGGAACTGTGACGTCACTTGCAGCAGAGTTGCTAACTAGCTTTATTGCCTTGAGTTCAAATGAACTTTATTTATGACCAAATAGCGTCAAAAAAGCCAAATGTTTCATCAATAGTTAGCCCACTAAAACTCCACAGTAGTTTAATTTTACAAATTGCACACCTCTAATAGTGAACAGATCAACAGTGACGTAATTTCTGATGTCACGTGCACCGTTACTTGTGCTATAAATTTGACATTATTCTCAGTAAAACTGATGGATTTAGTATGTTTTCAAATGCGAATGGCAGTTTGTCAACCAAGCGTACTACTGAAAGTGACGTCATCAGTTGTACTATGGCACATTCGGGTGCATTTGGCTGGCTCAAGATATTTTTCTTCAGAATACTTTAAAGTGATGTGTTTGTTACAATTGATCAGCATATTATTAACCAGTGTTACATTCCACATATATTTAGCCAATATCATTTTTTCATGTGACTTGGCCTTTAATTCATTTTGAGAGCAAATGCCGTTTCTGTTGATTGAACCAGGTTTGGTTGGGCACAGTATAGAATACAAAGAGATGCTTGTCAAAAAAACTTGTTTACTGTTTATGCAGTTTTCTCACCGTTTTGGACTGGCTGCAGTAACTGTGAAAAAAATGTGTGGAAAACAAAAAAGCTGAGAGTGTAAAATAAAGATATATAATTGTGAAAGTACCAGTACAGTAATGTGACATTTGCAGCATTTTTTGCCTGTTTTTAGAATTCTGTCGAGAGGTGACTGATACGCAGATGCCACGTGTGGCTTCAGTCATTCTTCCTGAAATGTACAAGATTTTTACACAGGAAAATGTAAGCCATATATTGTACATTTGTTATCAGATTCATATACTGTGTACACAAGGATGCAAAAATGGTAAAGATTTGGAGTGCTTGCCTAGCCTTTCCTTACCTTACCTTACCTTCCAGGGTGGGCAGACTGTTATACCTGCCCAGTGCTGAGACTGTATCAGTTCGGCCCAATGCACTTCCGTGAATGTAACACATAAGGTTACAGGAAATGGCTATGAAGCTATATATAAACGAGCGTGAAGTCATACGGCCAGTTTCTGGATCTTTTAGTTAACTGATCAGTTAGTAAACCATCTGTTAATTGTAACTCACTAGTTAAGTTTGTGCGCGTTTCTGAACAAAACCTTGACTGGCTGTCAGCTAACCGGACGGCAAACTACAGTTGTTTAGCAATCACATTCGCCTAGTGCAGGCAGGCATCATGAATATTAATGAGCACAAGCGTATGTCCATCAGCTCACGAGCCAGCCAAGCGATTGCGGATGGCCATTTTGTCCATTCATGAATGGATATCGTAGTAAAATATGTAGTAGCAAATGTCCTGTCAAGCGTTTTGAATGCAGAGCTATGCGGTAAAATCGTTCTGTAGTATTGCGTTCTTCGATTAACTTCTTGCAAATTGGTACAAAAGTTGCATTAAATATGATAACCACGATCGACGGTCAGTTAAATTTTTGGCCATTTTGACCGTTGTTAGTGCAACGGGAACTGGGAGTTATGTAATTCTGTCAGTTTACGCTAACTTGACCGGCCAATTAAGATCCAGAAACCCGGCCTTAAATGGCTGCAAAGCGAAAAGTTAACCATTGCCTGAGCACTGATAACGTATCTGCTTATTCTTGGCCAGCTCTTAGTTGGCTGCTACCCTCCAGATTTCAGAAATCTTTCAGTGCACAAAGCCACACCACTCTGTCACGGTGCGGTGCTTGTATAGTATGCCTGGTAGTTGTTTGTAGACTAGTTAATGGAGAGATAGTGAAGTATAGCTGATCTGAGGAATTGAATTGAATGGCACGTCTGGTACTTAATGTCTAGACTGGCTTGAAATGCCAGTCATGATGCAGTAGACGTGTTCAGTTACTTTTGTTGCAGTCAGGATCTACGATATTGTGCAGTTCGTGTTAGACATAAAGTACGTTTCGGATAGTCAGTATGGATTTTGGTTTAAATATAGGGATTGATGAGTTATTGAGTTTGCAAAGTATTTTTGCTATTTTACTTCAAGGTTAGTTTTATATAGTTTATGAGCATCATGCATTGTCCATTTTTTGTTGCAAACAGTACTTACTACACAGTAGTGTTAGTGCTGGTTTCAATATCACACTTGGTTGTACCTTCATTAGCTCACTTGTCAGTACTTGTTGGACTGCTCTTTGTGTCACTATCTCAGATTTATGGCGTCCGAACACGAGCGCGTGCTGTGAACATCTTTGACACTTGCACCGGGATGCTAGCAATGATGAATGAGCTTCAGAAGGTGACGATGTTTTTCAGAAATATAGTTATAGTTATAGTTATAATATTTTTATACTGATAGTTGTCACAGTTTCATATTGAGTTGATTTTATTTTCTGCAAGCATAGTTGATGTTCAGTATCTCTGTTGATTAAGTGAATGTTGTGCGTCATTATTTTGATCTGTGTGGTCTTTTACATTGCATCTCTAGCTGACTGCCAGTGTTATTGGTTGTTTGAAGTCAGCGTTTTTATTAACACTTTCAATATTGATTTTGAATGTCAGATGTTAATTGGATTGTATTTGGCATGTCGTTCGTAGGGTATTGCCAAGAAATTCTTGTTTCCATTTCTACCACAGTTTGTCACCGCATTTACTACAGTGCTTCAACAGCTTGATAGCCCGACGTCGGACAGTGGCCTTAAAATGGAAATTCTCAAGGTTTCTTTCAATAGTTTTACTGTGAATCAAATCTTTTATGGATATGCGAATTACTGTACATTAGTAGTCAGAATGCACCGTTGTTATTTTTAGACAGTCATTGTCTTTGAAATAAACTGCAGTCGTTAGTAATTTTGATTGCTTTTTTCGAGCTATTCATTATATTAGTTTATCCTTTTTTGCTGTCATCTGTCTGGTATTTTGTTGGATCGTTGTGCTGCTAAATTTATCATTGCATGAGATAATAGTAATATGTCGGCACACCAGGTGACTTTAAATTTCGCTTAGACCTAAGTTTTAAACTATAGTTTTAAACCAAACCTTAATCTGGGCTCTAAAGTATGATTCTAAACCAATGCTCAGATTAATTTCAGTTTTAAACTCGGTTTTGAACTTTAGTTTTAAACCAAAAATCTACTTTCTTGGTACCCTATAAAGGCCTATAAATATGCGGATGATAGCACTCGATAGACGCGTTGAAAGAAACTCGTCTTCGTCAGATAAACATGATTCGCGCTGTACATAAGGCGCTCATCGTAGGCGATTGGGCCATAGAACGCCAGCAGCAATAGCAACCGCTGGGTAAACAAACGCCATCTTGTTTTCGCTAAATCGAAAGTTAAAGTGGTTTTGGTTTTAAACCAAACCTAAAGACTAGTCTTTAAGAAGAAACACCTATCTCGATGCATTATAGAGATCAGGTTTAAAACTGGATTGTTCAGGTTAAGTTTGGTTTTAAACCAAAGCCTGGTATTATGTTTGGTTTTAACTTTGGTTTCAGCGGAAGCATCCGGTTTAAAACCCTACTTAAAACCGGATTTAATCGTCACTGTAAATTTTGCATTAATTAGGTTTTAAGCCAAGTTTTGGTCTAAAACTATAGTTTACTATAGTTTAAAACTTAGGTCTAAGCGAAATTTAAAGTCACCCATTGACTTGTCTGATGAAGGCACTGACAACATTGGTGAAGAATTTTCCATCTCGCATGGCTGAATATCTGCCGCTGGTTCTTGATCCAATCTGGGTGGCGCTGACACACAGTGCCGATACGTATTCCTTTATGCTGCACGTTATATCATGATGGCAGTCGCTGTAATTATGTCTTATGATTCGTCTTCAGTTAATTGTTTGTTCGTAAATTATTAATGAATAACTTTTGATTATACTGCACAGTTTTCAGGTCATTTTGATGACCCATTGATTGGTGCATTTCAACGCAACGTATGTTTGAGCTGCGTTGTCACAATAGATTGACTCTCATTGCTGTCGTTTTCCTTTACAGAATGTTTGCTGTTTGTATTTAGTGAGGATTTTGAGAGAATGCCAAGTTAAGTTCAATATGCTAAACTGCTAAACGTCCAAAACTGGATACTTAAGTTGATCTGTTTCTGTCGCACTATATGCAATGCATACATACACTGTGGTCTATAAAAAACGTGCCACTTTTATTTTTTGAATAACTCCATGCAGCATTGGCTGATTTTGACAATTTTTGTCACACAGCATCATGAATACACTTGACGTGAACGTGTTTAATTTAACCCACCTCACCTTAATGCTGTCGCTGCACTACTTTGTCAAATGCAGAAGTCGTAGTTTGGCTGTAAACAACTACGAATTTGTACTGGGAGTGCATACGTCGGCTCAAAAAATCACTGAGGCCACAAAATCATTAAAAAACTGTTTTATATATTTAACACTAGTCGTGTTTTTTTTTAAAATCGTACGTTGACGAACTGAAATGACGCATCAACAGCAAGTGAGTCGCTTTAGGTCGTGTCATATTGCACGTGCTGTTGGCGAGCGTCATCAATGCCACTGCTTGCATTCGTGCTGGAGAGGACATTTTAAGCACGTGCTGTAATAAAGATGATGTAATGTAACATGTAAAACTTTCTGAGTGATAATAACGTATTTCAGACAGCAGAATGTTTGAACCATCCAGCTGTCTCATGTCAGTCTCGTTAATTTTTCCGATCTTCTGCATTGCAAAGCCACACATCTGTCTGACCACTTCATCTGTCTGTTCATTGAATGTAGTGTGAGTTGTTCTTACACCGAGTTGCTCAGATATCTGCGTACTGTAGTGAATGGTCTGGAAGAAAGAAATGATTCGACCGACTCGGATGATGGTAGATATCTATGTTGTTCATCTGCGTATTTTCACTGATTATGTCGTTAATTTGCTGATGACAGATTTGCTTGTTTAATGCTGAGAAAAAAATGCAGGCAACGTTTTGTCCTTAGCTATTCTAGTCTGGAAACAATTTCTCAAGATGCTCTGAGTAAATAAGAACAAATCGTGCTTGGATTGCTGCACTGCATTTTTGCTGGAATGAAATATTTTTAAAGTTCACTAAAACCAGAGTCACAAGTGAATTGGTTCTATTCAGTCATATATTTTGTACCGTGGGTATTCTACTTGATGTTATACCGACAATTTGCCAGAATTAGGTGTGAGTATAGTGCGGAGAGGCTGTTGATTTGAGACAAGGAAGTAATACTGCCCATAAAATTTACTGACGCAACAATTCTCAGTCTTGGAAGAATAGTCTATGATTGAATATTGACTGTGGCTTAATTGCAAGTGAAGCAAAACTTGACAGTTGTACTGCACTGTTAAACATCTATTGTGGATGCTGGATGGATTGGTAGGCGAAGTGCTTGGATTGGAGAATCTGGTTCTTGGCATCTTCGATTTTGTTCACGCGTTGATTGAGACGTCGCGGCATCGAACGCTGATGAACAAATACACCGAACAGCTCATCTATTACGTCTTTCATTACATGCAGATGACAGAAGATCAGGCAAATTGGCTTTTTCGTTGTTAAGTTTTTCTTTCTAATTTATATTTGGTAAATCATCAATCAATTTGTCACTTCAGGAGTCATTCAGAGTTTTTTTTTCTAAAAATCTGGTCAAATTTGGAAGTAGCCAGTGTAATGCTTGACTTGATGCACTGATGGTTATCACAACCGACATTTTTTAAACTTTATTCAAATTCGTTCAGATTTGACATTTTTACTGCAGTATGTCTATGGGGTCAGTGTATTTACATCTGTTTAACTGTAGGTTCAGTTGTGGTCAACTAACCCGGACCAGTTTGTAGAAGACGAAGACGACGAAACGTACTCATACAGTGTTCGCATTTCTGCACAAGATCTGTTACTGGTACATGCAAGTTGTTTTTTTTCCAGAAATTCCTCTGATTAAAATAGTGTTTTTACAATGGCTGAAATTCTCGCTTTCACAGTCTGTTTATAGCTTGTAGTTCATCTGGAGGATCATTAGACATTATGCAGTATAGTTCAGTGAATGATGAAAAAAGTGCATTTAAAATGATGATGAACAAATTTAAGTAGTGTGTCCAGTCCATGCATTTCCAGTTGCTGGAATACTCCAGAAATTTGTAGTGTGAATGGGTTTAGTGAAATTTGTAAAAAAATATATTGGGAAATGATGTGTGATGATTTGCTCGATACAAGGACTGATGTTGGCATTGACCTTGAAGTGACTGAAAAACTGCTGCAGCGAATTTCCCAATATATACCGTAGTGATAACTGGTCAGCTAGACTGCGTTTGATGAGTGAACAGCTGGGGCCGTATACATAACAACATCATAACTTTACTTCCAAACTAAAGTCGAATTATGTCGGACGTAGTGCTAAGTCGGTATGCATAACGACAACGTAGCACTAGTCAGACGCCTACGTCCGAACTAACTCTAGTCGCTCCAGCGACCTGTCGTAAATATTTAGTTGGTCGTTGTCAATGTAAACTAACGTCGCTAAGGAGAAGCTGCAATCACATCATGCATCGTAAAGGACTTATAGCGAGTCATTACACTATTGAAACTAATTGCAGTATTAAAAGTTGCCAAATAAAACGTTTAGCATTCGATAAATTTCACTTATTCGCATCGCGCATTCTTACTTAGCCCATGGAGCTGTAACTAGGCTCGAGCATGCCCGAGACTGCAGCAGACGACAAGTCAGGCCATATCTATTTTTAGCTGCAGGCCGGTTGAGGCAGAGTGCGTTTAGCCAGGAAATTCCAGAGTCATACTACCCGATGTCAACTACATCGGTAGTAGTTAGTCGCTCGCTACAACAGCATTTTGCATGCCGTCAAACGCAACTTTCTAGTTTGGAAGTAGTTAGTCGCAACGTAGACCTTACGTCCAAACTAATTTACGACGTTGTTATGCATACCGCCCCAGATCTATTGAGCAGTGCCTGCCATATAAGATCATACATGGTTACCATGCCTACCACTCAACTCAGATGAATGTGCTTTGTGTTAAAACCAGCCAGACTTGCCTGTACTCGACTAACCTACCTTGGAGTGATGGAAAGCTGAGTTGACTGTAGTGGTTGGTTATACATCGAGATGGTTTATTTGTCCAAAAACCTACTACAAATTTAGTCCAATTTTTATGCGCGAAAGCAAAATGCTTTGTGCATCTTAGCCATCGTCTGGGCGTCTGTCCGTTTGTCTGACCGTCCGTCTGTCACACTTGTGATCTGTATCAAAAAGTTGCAAGCTAGGATCACGAAATCTTTACTTTGGGCTGCCCCAAGGTCTCTAGTTTATCGTGACAAAATTTCGTGCCACTGGGTGCAGGGGTTCCCCTCGAACGAGGGCGTCAAAGAGGGGTACCCCCCTTAAAAAGACGTCATTTAATGTGAAAACAGTTGCAGATAGGTACATACATGCTGCTTATCATAACAAGCACTGGTGACAGGCATTTTGGATTTATCAACATCAATGACCTTGAACGACCTTGAACCCATCAAAAAGAGGTTTTTAGTGAATTTTTCACATTTTTTGGATGCAGCGCACATTTCAACACTGAATTGCGACGAAATGGCTGGAGATAGACTGACAGTTTGCGAAGAGGAACTGCTATAGGCTTTCGTGCGTCTCATGAGCATTAGCTCAAATTTCTTGTATTTTCCGGTTTTACCAAAAATGAAACGTTTCATTCTGTGCTTACTAATGAGTTTTCATGTTGCATAGCTGTCTCTGATGGAGAAACGGAGGCGTCCGTTGAGGATGCAGTGTCATCGGAACAGCCTCAGACCAAAGCTGACGATGTTTCTTCAGAGGGGAATGTTTCATCGGAACTGAGAGACAATGATGGAGACAGAAGGCAGAATGATGATGACGGTTCTAACACTCGTACGGATAAGATGACAGTCTGCAGGAATAGCAACAGCAGCTACAATGACAAGTTTCCGCGGTAAGTAGTTTTCAGGATGTTACGTAACCTAAAGGCAACAGAAAAGAACTGTACTAAACTCACTTTTTCAAAGACTTCAAAGATTTCGGTCTGCGCAAGTCTATATCATTCACAAGGTGGCGCCACGGTACTGGCGTTGGTGGCGTGGCGTAGTTGGTAACGCGTTCCGACTGAAACGAAGTTACTCTACGCCGGGCCCGGTTAGTACTGCGATGGGTGACTACTGAACCAGAACTGCTACAGGCTTTCGCGTGTCTCGCGAGCATTAGCTCAAATTTCTTGTTGAAATGAATTACAGTGAAATGATTGGAACTAGTTTGGTACGCTTCGTACGGGATGAACACGAATGAAATGTGCTGAGCACTACATTTCTCCCATAGATGCAACTAAATGGCATTTCAGTTCGCATCAGTTTATTTCTGTCACTTTCCACACACTTTTATATGACATTGGTTTGGACTGTTATGTGAACTTTGCGTCAGGTAGTAGGTAACGCATCTAACGCTTCGTAGCTTTGAGATGGATTTTCCACGGAAAGCTATCTTTTTGTATCTTCTAAAGTCTAAATATGTCCTTATTTTGGTCGTAAGAAGGCAAGATGTGCTTCTTCTGTGCTAGCTGAGTAAGTTCTTATGATAGTTTCGTTTCTTATGTCACATGCACAGTGTTTCACAAAAGGGACCCTTTTCCTTTCTTTCGTAATTCGCTCAAATTATGATCAATTTACATAGTGTTTTTTATCAGATGTAGCTGAAGAAATACTAATTCAAAATATTTCGACAAAATATAGCTGTTAGTTAAATATTCTTTGCCAGTTGTGACGCAATGCTGACTTTATAATATGCTGTGAGTACAAACTTGATCGCTGTCAGGTGCTGACAGTTGCTCCCTTTCGATGGTGAACTTCATCTGGTTCACTGATGACAAAATGTTGAAGTTTTACTGCTGCAGCCACAAAACTGGCCAAAACAATCACTTTTATACACAATGGGGGCAGCTTGACTTTTACACCTTCTAGCAAGACAGTGCAGCAGCGCACACGGAACACACCACTTGCGAGATGGTTGAGTTTTTGTATTGAGAGATGCCTGATTTTATGCTTCCATGTTGTTTAGGGCTAATACGATAAACATTTTTTTGATTAGTGAACCAAATAAAGTTCACCATCAAAGCACGAGAGCAATTTTCAGCACCAGTTGAGACAAGGAAGTTTGTACTCACAACACCTTAGCTGCTGGTTTTGGATGCTTAACACTTTAGTGTTTGTTCATAAATAAGTATATTAAAAATACGCTAATTTATGCATGTCGATTCAATAGTTTTAATAGTTTTAGCTAATAGTTTTAATTTCTGCTGTTAGCAGAAATTTCTGCTAACAGCACGGCAGACGAAAAATTTGAAAGAGTCAGCAGAAATTAAAGCTATTGGCTAAAACTATTAAAAGTACTGGGTTGACATGCGTAGGCTAAATTAGTGTATTTTTAATATACTTATCTATGAACTAACACTTAACATGTTAAACATCCAAAATGCAGCTATTGTGATGTCAGTGTTACATCGTGACTAGCAAAGAATATTTAACTAATAGGTAAATTTTGTTGAAATATTTTGAATTATTATTTCTTTAGACACAACTGGTACAAATTCGTGTAAATTGATAACCATTTGACTGAGTTATAAAAGAAAGAAAAAGATGCCTTTTATGAGATACACTATAGATTGCTTTTCATGTATGCTATGCTTTTGTGCTTTGTTAGAATGACAAAAGACGTCTTGCTGAAACACTGCAAGGAGAACAAGTTATACCGGACACCATATCTCAACGATGTTTTGTACCTGCACTACAAAGGTATCTGCTGATTTTACCGTAGTAGACCTAGGCCTATCATCCAAATATACGGCATCGTTGTCTCACGTGCTATAGCTAACGTACAGCCAAGCAGTCTGTGTGTCCAATCGTTATAGTTTTCTGCTGTGAAGTATCGTGACACCAGTCTTAGATGTTAATGTTGCTACAATTTTCCTTGTTTGCAGTTTATCATTTCATTTTTTTCTAGTAGTTTTTGTTTTGTCTTTTTGTTTTAGTTGTCTGACTTTTATTTCGACTTTTTTTTGGTTTTTGTACATACACAACAGTACTTGCTTGATTCAGTTGACCGATCGATCGACCGACTGAAGCCCAATTTCCAGCTTTACATAACGCAACGCAATGCAAGGATTTTTCCGTAAGCGAAAGACGATATGTAAAAACGTTCAGACTGCATCGTAACATAAGTGCCATTACAGTGCCCTTACGGCATTCTGTAAGACATAGAAACAGGCTCTATTTTTTGGTATCGCCGTAAGCAGCTCGACCAATCATAGAAGCCATAACTACTGACCAATGATATCGATGAAGAAGTTTATGCCTTTTACAGTGGCTTAGCCAGAAATTTTAATTGGGGTGGCCTTGTCTCCCTTCCCTTCCCTCTCTTCTTTTTTTGCCCATCCCCTCCCTTCCCTTAGAAGTAGTACCCCCTAAAATCCAGCTAGGGGGTCTGGGAGCTTTCACGGCATGGTCTGGCATGGAGCCCCAGCCGAAATCGAATTTGGCGCATTTTAGCTTCAAAAGATGAGATCTGGTGGCAACAATTTTAATTATGTAAAAAAAATATACTGACCAAATTAGCAGATTTTGTGCAGTTTAAACGTATGCTTATGTTTTGTCTGGAGGATTGGGGGGACTTGGGCCCCCTTGGATCCCTCCCCCTTTTGTCTACACCACTGGCTGGTCTTTTATGCTGTAGCCATGACGTTAGGAAGCAAATGACAAGATTTTGATAAAGAATTAATATCGTGAACAAAGTGTACAAAGAGCGAAGAATTAATTGTGTGATAAAATTAACTTCAACGTAGCCCACAACCGTACGAAGCTACAACACATGCTGGCAATAACAAAGGTAAAATGACAACATTTGAAAAAGATGCAGATATTGGGGCCTACTCGGCCCCAATATCTGGGGGCTTTAATTTTATAACTTAAACAAAACGGAAAAAATTAGTATTTTTAGCTGCGAAAATACTTAATTACTGCGTCACAGGCGTGTGGTAGCACAGCCCTGTGTTAATGGCGACCGGCTAAGTAAAGGGAGAATGGCAAAATTCGACCTCGCGCAGATCCGAAACCCCTGAAC
>Ga0209671_1005156_pt1 | contig 13165 bp, 10 predicted proteins | sample WorMetHERISLAND2_2_FD_187401 | JGI IMG/M metagenome (GOLD analysis project Ga0209671, IMG submission 187401) | Marine gutless worms symbiont microbial communities from Max Planck institute for Marine Microbiology, Germany - Olavius geniculatus... | ecosystem: Host-associated > Annelida >... | reverse complement strand
CTTCAAGCCTCACATCGCCCTCAATATTCTGCATTTTCCTCAATGTCATTATAAGGACTACAGGAACAAAACAGTGATAAATGACGAAACTAATACAGGCCTATCAGAAACAAGTCAAACGACGGATGTCGCCACCGCCACGCCTGTCTTCAACTAATAATAGAGACGCATTCAATTAAGCTAGGGCCTACTACTAAAATTTCCAGTCTCGCTGAAAGTAAAAGACTGGGCTGACCTGAGCTTGCAATAGGTTATAGCAACTTGCTCCAGGTTGCTTGCAACTGACTCGCGGTGAGAATCAAACCGTAACCTGAAAGTTGCAAGTCAAATTCGAAACCAGGCATTAAACCACGTGCGCCTACACAGGCACGTGGTGGTGAACAATTAAGTTGCCCCAGAGTTGTTACTTTCTTACCTGGCATGCAGGTGAATGAATACCTGAGCAGCCAGCGTCGGAGAAGGCGTAGTAGTGCGGCATGCACTGATCACACTTGAGTCCACTGACTCCTGGCTTGCAATAGCACTGACCAGTGGCGACGTCACAAGAACTGTTGTATGAACCGACTGAATCACAGTTACACTCTTCGCACCCTATACGTAGTCACAGACACATGCACGATACACCACGCGCGAAGCACGTAGTGCGAAGCGCGTCTTAGCTATCGTAGAGGCGTCCGTTTGTTCGTCTGTGTGTCCGTTACACTATGCGATTCTACCAAAACGGTGGAAGCTGAGACCACAAAACCTTCACCGTGACTGCCACAAAGACTCGTTTTTTGTGACTAAATTTCATGCCGCTGGGTGAAGAGATTCTTCTCAAACGAAAGGGTCAAAAGAGAGCACACCCGAAAAAATCGTTATTCTATCGTTATCGACTCGCGAGCGTCAAAAACGAGTGCATATAACCACAGACAAGTCCAAATCAAACGAAAACCAAACATTTCTATATTTGTCGGACAACGCAGTTTGATACCGTTTGCGCTGAAGATGTTCCAGTATCCGTCCTGACATCGGTCACACTGCAGCCCGACCACGTGACTGTGACACGGACACTGACCAGTGACGTCACACTGAGCTATGACGTCATTGCTCAAACTGCCAAACTGAAAGCAATTGCACGCTGAAAACAAACAGCGCCATTTGGCAGATTATAAACTACCATGATAAAGAGAAAAAAGATGTGAAATAGCTCTTCATGAAAATTCGTCTCAGAGCTACAAAGCGTCACATGCCATGTGGGACCACACAGTGTCACCTGCCATCCGATGCAGGTAAACGCACCCCGCCTTAAGGCCTTAACCCCAGCCAAACAAACTGGTACTCAACTTACGTGCTTACGCTAGACGGATGAAAGGTTGGGTTGACATTGATGGCTGGTTATTCACTGAAGTGAAATTACCTGTTCGCATACATTCACCCATCCAAGTAGCAACCGGACCGACAGTCTAATACCCCGTTTACACGATCAAGCTGGCTCGACGAGCTGGCTATATGTTAGCTGGACGAGCCAGCTCGATGTTTGCTCGATCGTGTAAACGGGGTATAACCCACGACCGGCGACCGCTGGATCGTACGTCCGACGCCTATAGCGCCACGCCACAATAACCAAGCCACAGAACCGGGCGACTAGGCGACTACATGTATGTAAAAAACCGCCCAACTGAAAAGTTTGCTCAAATTATTCGAAACCATCACTATGCTCTGGTAACCTTCGCTAGTAGCATCGCTTTTTATTATATTTTAAGCCTTTTATAGTGTGTAAAATAACTCTGACATTATCAGTGTCAATCAGCGGACATATGTGTTGCACAGTTAACCATTCGTCATTTTTTCTTGGCTGTAACCCGACCCAAGCCGTGTCGATCAAGGTAAAAGTACAAAATTACGACCTGAAACCTGGTTACAGTTCAAATGCACAAATTGCTTGAATCGGCGGGCGTAAAGCAAACAGATTTATCTAAGACATGACCCGCAATAAAAACGTGGAAATCCGAAATACCGCATCCGAATCAAACCAAGGATATCAGCAAACTTAAATTTTGTTATATACAACATGCTAGTCTGACCTAATGCGACCCAATTGATCGAACCGGACCACATCCAATCCATGAACATATCCGACCTACGTCCAACTCAACGTACCTAGGCAATGTCCGTGTGGCAGCGCCAGAGCGTCACCATAGTAACCAGGTAGACACCGCTCACAGTGAAACCCGGTTGTGTTATAGATGCACTTCAGACACTCACCTGTCTCTCTGCACGCACGCCCCATATATACACATACACGCTACAGCGCGAGCTGAGAACATTCACCTTCTGAAATAGATACTACAAATCTCGACATCACAACGTTAAACATTAGTATAAGTATGACTCCGATAATAAATGGTCAATTTCGTTGTATGAAACCTGCAATTTAACTGTACTGCACCACACCAGTAATCTTAATTTGTGCAAAGTTGGACTGTGACAAAATAGGCTTAACTTAAATGTGAGTAGTCTAGATTTTATATAGCTACATCGAATTACTTAAGTAACACATAGCACATATTAATAACAACCACATGACTATTATACACGGTGTTTCATAAAAAGGACCCCTTATTGTTTTTTCATAATTTACTCAAATGATGATCAATTTACACAATATTTGTACCAGTTGTAGCTGAAGAAATGTTAATTCAAAATATTGCAACAAAATATGGCAGTTGATTAAACATTCTTTGCTAGTTCTGACGTAATGCTGACGTCATAATGTGTCAGGGGTACAAACTGGATAGTCTTAACTGGTGCTGTCAGTTGCTAGCCTGCTCCAATGGTGAAAAATCTGGTTCATTCATGACAAATTTTTGAAGTTTTGCAGTTACAGTTACAAAAACATGCAAAGCGATGGCATTTACTTGTCTGTGGGGATAGTTAGACTTTTTACTCATTCGAGCACACCGAGCTTGCAAAATGGATGCATTTTTGGATCGCAAGACGCCTGACTTCATGTCCCCATGTTGCTTAGTGCTGATACAATAAACATTTTTATTAACGAACCAGATTAAGCTCACCATCAAAGTAGGGTAGCAACTGACAGCACCAGTTGTGACTATCCAGTTTGTATCCATGACACATTATGACATCAGCATTACGTCAGGACTAGCAAAAATATTTAATCAACTGCCACATTTTGTTGCAAAAATTTGAATTAGTATTTCTTCAGCTACAACTGGTACAAACTTTGTGTAAATTGATCATCATTTGAGTGAATTATGAAAAAAACAAAAAGGGGTCCTTTTATGAAACACCGTGTATTCACGTGGTGCTGGTATTGCAAATAGCTGTATATGAAAGCGCCGCTGTGATGGCGGGATAACTGGTAAAAGGTTTTCACGTAAACCATCAACTAAGCAGGTAAGAAAGCAAACACGGTCGCCGCTGTATGTACCTATCACAGTTGGCGACGGCGTTGCTGTCAACGTTATTGTTACACCGGCAGCGTACACAATGACGTACATGTTCATCGTCATCATCATTAGCAGCAGCTGATCTGTCGTCATAGTAACCGTCATCACACTGCTCGCATCTGTATCCTGTAACCATGACAACCAGCTCCAGCTACCGTCCGTCTGCGTCTGTAGTATATGCCACTAAAACAGATGATGTCATCTGGTAGGAACACATGTCTAGCCCTCAAATAACACTGTATTGGACAGGGCCGCGGTCCTTCATGGGGAAAAAAAATTTGGGGCTTGGAACTACTTGTCAAAAACTGCACTGCACACCGCGGCCACACACTGTAATTTGTAGACAGCGGAATATCTACCGGTATTATAAACTGCTTATAGAATCTCAGCAACGTCGCATATAACGGTACCACCGTACCACTGTCGAGACCGTTCCCCAAACTAGCATGACATGTTCGCAGGGGGATGCTGAAAATGCGAGAAATGAAAATACGAGACATGAAAATGCGGCACCAAAAATAAGGGGTGAAAATGGAAAAAGTGAGACATGAAAATGCGGGAAAGGAAAATGGGAGACATGAAAATGCGAGACATGCAAATACAAGACATGAATATACGGGAAAATGAATATGTGGGTCAGACGTACGCTAAAAGTAATGTTTACACTATAAAATTAATTAAATTCAAATTAACGTTCGAAAAAACAAAAATGTTATCATCAAAACTCGTCTACAGTTTTACAGTTCATTTCAGTACAGTTCGCTGAATGTCAGTACATGAAATTAACAAAATTCAAATTAACGTTCAAAAAAGCAAAAAAGTTATCACCCGAGTCGACTTCATATGGACAATGTTCTCCTGCAGAAGTACGTTCCACGTGGAGTCGACATTTCATTTACTAATTATCGACAACGACTTGACTTGAACTTTAAAGCAGCTGTACAGACCGTTAATGCTCACCTAAACCAAAATCACACTTTTCCCGAATTTTCATTTTCCGCATTTTCATGTCTCGTATTTTCACGACTTGCATTTTTGATGGTGCCGAAATTTTATTTCTCGCATTTTTAGTCGCCTCGTTCGCAGATATATCACCAAGTTCTTTTGCAATCCCGTTAGGTGTTCGTAGTAGTATTCTTCAGCAAAATTATATTAAGTTGGTATCACTGTGGCTGCGTCTAAGACTTAACCCGTGCATAACCCGTGAAACAATTCACTTTCCGATAAAAAAAAAACAACACAACAGTCAATGAGCGATCAAAACGCAAGAGCTCAACGGGCAAACCTGTGTGACCAGCGGGACAGTCAATGCAGACGACTTGACCGTCGAGGAGTTGAACGCAGTTGCTGGCAGGAGGACACGGACATGGTTGACAGTCGTGGGGTGTGCCGTCGGTCGCTGAGCCGTAGAAACCAGGCATGCATCGCTCACAGTGATCACCTGCCGTGTTGTGCTGACACTCGCAACAACCTACATGCATCACCAACGCACTCAACTCAACTCAACTATGCGCTCTGATATACACTGTGGATGCATGATGTGGTTAGAAAAATATATCGGCCCAGTGCCCATATATTGTACGGTCGGTCATCCGCCTAAATGTACGCAACCCTAAATATAACACTAACCTTTAAACTTTTGAGCGCAAAACTGTCATTTCGTTTACTTCTGCTCGTTGAAACGTTCTCCTACAATCCTACAAGTTTTTTCTACAATCTTTCAAGCATATTCTCGAGTTGGAAGTCTGTAGACCTCAAGACACAGAAAATAAGTGGCCAGCTGCAAAAATAGAAAAACAAGTTTTTATTTTTAAAATTTAAAAAAACATTCATAAAATTTAAATAAAAAAATATCCTCTTTTTACTTGACGTATCGACTAAGTATGCATCACAGTTTCTAAGCTGCAATATAACGTACGATCAGTCAGTCAGTCACTGACCTGTGTTGACATCGCAAGTGTCCGAGTGTCCGTGACAAGTACACGGCACACAGCGTGCGTGTGGTCCTGCGCCTGCTGTCTGTCGATGATATCCGTCATCACATGACTCACAGAACTGTCCGCGGTAGCCGGCCGGGCACCTGCACTGCTCCACGTTCACTGCTCGTTCATCCTCTGATGACGATCCAGCGCCGCCACGTACAGCTGTCGTCAGAGCGACATCGTCCACGAACGTAAAACCTGAACACGAAATCAGTTAACAGCACTGAGCAAAATAATACCTACAAGGGCGCATCACGAACCTTATATCAAAACGCCGACATTCTGTGTTCTCAAACAGACATTATGTCAAAGGCTGTTCCAACCACCCTATGCTGCTACGTCGATGCATCACTGGTCGATCAATGTTAACAAGTGAGCATAAAGTGCACACTCCAAGCGTTTTTACCCACAAATTCCGCGTAAGTTACTAGCACAGTGCACTGCTGAAGTGGATAAGCGAGTAAGCCGTACGTACGCGCTTATACCACTCAGGCAGTGCTCCTGTATCGTATACTCAGAAAGCGCGCTCAGATCTCATAACACCGTTGGTTGCTTTATGACGCACGACTGCATGCAGCGTAAAGCTAAGGGAACAGCAGCAAAGGGTAATTTAAAAAGCGACATAACTGTGCCCCATTGAGAAGACTGCATTACTGTACCTTTTGCTGAGAAGTGTGCTCGTATCTTGACGGCCGTGAGGTTCGCCAGTAGACGTACAAACTGTTCGGTGTTAAGCTGAGGGGTCCAATGGTATGATTCGTGCTCGCTGAGACGGTAGACGTAGCGGTGTGGGCTGCGTCCAGGCACGGGGTTGTCCTGGGCAAAGATAGGCGCACTGACCATGCGGCCGTCACCCTCCAGCACGATGTCATATACTGACGGCCTGACGTCTTCGTGGTCATCGTCCAGATACAGCGTGAACGACAACCACGAGCTGTAGCTTAGTCGACGATCACCCAGATACTTGTCTACACAACAAACCACCACTATCTACCCTCACGAATATCAGCGCTATTGTATCTTCCTACTGACGTAGTGGTCAGAGAGATGGACTCGCGATCGACAGGTCTCGGGTTCGACTCCTGACCGGTTCGCTGCCAGGCAACGACTCTGGACAGGTTGCTCGCACACATTTGCCTCCGCCACCAACCAAATGTGACACCGGCCAAAATATAACATTCTGGGACTGGGAAGGTAATTGCGGACCTGTGGGAAAGTATTGGCAGCCTACAAGATGACTGCCTGGAGACCGGGATCAGCTACGACGATTGTGACCAAACATGGAACTCTTTGCCTCACTTTTACATTATACTTCGAGGGTAAAATATTGTCGAAAAAATACTGACATCCGAAGCTACTAATTTATGCATTTTATGTGTTATATCTTCGTTTTACCATTTACGTCGTCAACCAATACATTGTTAATCCACACAAAAGCTTTACCTTTTACACACTTCAACGCTGATACAACTGCGTGTAAGTTCCTTTACATTATTGCTATGTCGTACAGCGTTACTGCTTGCAAACGCAAAGCAATAAAGATAAATAAACATTTGTAGGCCTATACATCGACCACTCAGTGGCAGATTCAAGAGGGGGCGGAGGCGGCGGCGGATGTATCTTGAAACAAGGGAAAATTTTGCACCAAAATGCATAATTATTGGATAAAATTTTCAAAAATTTTCTGGGGAGGGGGAATATCCCCACCCTTCCACCCCCCTATTTCAAACTTCTGCGACCACTTATTTAGTTCACAGTCGCAGCTCGAATTCAGCTCGTTGACACTGAGCACTTTACAAAGTGATTGTTATAATTATTATAATTTAGCGATATACCGGGTGCGAGTAGAAACGTTCCATCATCGACTGCATGTGCGCGTATGTAAATGAGTTGCTGGTCATCACTGAATTCGACCGGAATTTCCAAACCATCGCTTGTTGTTGCCGTCCAGCCATCTGCATCTGAATTATAAGCGACGACATCACAACATAGAATATTAAACTTTATTACGCATTAGCCAACTAAGCCAGGTCATGCAACTGTGCACAAAATAAGAAAAAAAATCTTGCAGTAAATATACAGTGTAGCAGCGGCAAAATTAGATGTGACTGAGCTTTTAACGCAAGCTCTTTCGTTTCAACGTCTCCACTTTATTGTCTTACTGTACACTTTGTTTGGTGTGCTTAAGACTGCTTTTCAGTTAAAACTAGCATTATAAAGTTATCCCACGGACGGGCAAAATCCACAAAACCCCCTATTTTGGCGTTCTAGGTCATCCAAGGTCATTGAACTCGGTGGCAATCAAGAGCCAGTGTGCGACTTCCTATTAGTGATTAATAGTAACCTAGGCCCTATCTCGCACCGTTATTGAAATACAGCGTCTTAATGGCTAAAAACGCCAATTTTTTCTACCCTCCTCTCATTTAGCGTCTTCGTTCGGGATGACCCCATTCGAATTTATGGAAAAGCTTTACGGTTCATGAAACTAGAGTCTTCCAGGCAGCCGATGGTGAAGATTTGGTGATCCTAGCTTGCACCGTTTTTGACTGATCATGACAGCTGTTGCACAAATAGACTTATACCACGCATCCGTGCCACTGAAGACATCATCTTCGTTCTGCTGCCAGTCATCCCTTTGTTGTACCATTTAAGTTCTTACCAACGTCGAGCTTCTTCTCTCACCGATTATCGTGAAATTCATATCGAGACATCTGCGCGATCCTGTTCACACCATGTTTGCTTTGGACAATTACTGTTAACATATTTTCTTTTCAAATTACTAATGTATGCAGCAAATTAAACGCTTTTTTGGCGTTGACGCGTTATACAAATTCGCGTACTTACTGGGTTGATAAGAGAACCAACGGAACACGTCACGACACGCTGGCAATAACGCCACTCAAGCACGCACACACGCATGAACGCACCTGTTGTGAAATTGGACTGAATGACGTCTACGACGTAGTCTGTGGACGCTGTACAGTTCGACGAATGTCCGTAGCAGAAGCAGGGGATACATCCGACAGGATCCTCGGCTGCTAAGCCAAAATAACCGTCTTTACACCTGATTCACAGCAGATACATGCATGATTTTTGCGTCGCACGTTCGTTGATAATTACTTTGCAATAACTAAATCACCTCCAAGCTGCAAATCTGCAACGCTATAAAAGAAATTTGAGCTAATGCTCACGAGATGCACGAAAGCCTATAGCAGATGTCTATCTCCAGCCAGTTCGTCGCAGTTCATTCTTGGAGTGTGAGCTGCAGCCAAGGATCGCAAAAATCAATAAGAACCCCTTATTTCGGAAGTTCAGGGTCTTTCAAAGTCATCCATATAGATACGACTGAAAAGATCGTCATTAGTGCTTGTTGTGATAGGCAGCATGCCCATGCCTATCTGCAACCGTTTTCACGAAAAACTGGCCAACAACAGTAAAATAACGACTTTTACGGGGGTACCGCTCTTTGATGTCCTCGTGCGCAGGTTTCCTTGAAACTAGAAAATCGAGAGTTGGACCATCGAAATCTACGTTTAATGCTGAAAATTTCATATGCAGCTTCTCCATGTCTATCCCAATTGATTTTGGCGCAATTTGCTCTTGAAATGTGTCTCGCAACCCAAAATCGCCAAAAAATCCATAAAACCCCCTATTTTGGCGTTCAAGGTCATCCAAGGTCATTGAACTCGGTGGCAATCGAGAGCCAGTGTGCGACTTCCTATTAGTGATTAATAGTAACCTAGGCCCTATCTCGCACCGTTATTGAAATACAGCGTCTTATTGGCCAAAAACGCCAATTTTTTCTACCCTCCTCTCATTTAGCGTCTTCGTTCGGGATGACCCCATTCGAATTTATGGAAAAGCTTTACGGTTCATGAAACTAGAGTCTTCCTGGTGAAGATTTGGTGATCCTAGCTTGCACCGTTTTTGACTGATCCACCCGTGTGACGGACAGACAGAAGACCAGACGGGCGGACAGAATTGCGATGGCTAAACGCGCTAAAGCAGTAGCTGCTTTCGCGCGTAATAATCTACTCGGTTTATATCAAAGCAAACGTCCATTGTAAAAAAATTTATTGTGACAGTGTGACTTAAAGACTGAAGAGTACGAAGTCCAGTAATTCGATTCGTCCTGCAGCTCGTTATCACGTGTGCAGATCAACAGCAAATCGAAGCAAGCGCACCAAGTTCAATACTGTATAATAAAGACAATCATGTTTAGTTATACAAGTAAGTAAAAACCGACCGATCACAGTTGTAGCCCTCAACATATTCTTTGCACGGACAAATGCCAGTGTCTGGCAAGCACTCAGGATTGCTGCTCAAACTTCCAGCTTCCGAACAGTTGCACACTCTGTGTCATCAAAAACAACAGATAAATAAACTCAGTCGTAGAAATAAACAATTAATCACGCCGTAATAAACGTTTAAGTTCTCAAAATTGCCCCCACACACAATTGTCTAGAATGATCATGCTTTATCTAGTCTTCTGTTGTGATCCAGCTGACGTTGCAGCACATCAAAATTAAAAATCCTAATTAGCATTTAACACGAGCGTATAACTTGAGTTCATGACGGTCTCCATTACGAAATCAAGAAAAAAACAAGCAATAGACTGCAAGCAGAATGCAGTTTTTAGTCATAGACCTATATCAAATCTATCGAATACAAAAGACCTTGGTTGCTTTCAAACTCCAAGAACCATATATCTTAAAAAACTTTACGTAATTCCAGCTTTTGCAGACTTTCGCAACGACTTGTGTAGTCCGAAACGATGAAAGTGTTCAGGCCTACCTGCAGCCTTGCGGACCAAGTTCAAAGTGGTTGGGCAGACATCGGTCACATTTGTCGCCGGTGACGCCCGGCTTGCACTGACACACGCCTCGCCAGTCGCACTGGCTGCTTTCCGCTCCTAGGCATTGCAACACACCGCGTATATGATATTTTTCTGTGATATGTTGACAACACAAGACTATGCGTTCGATTAGTCAGTTCGTTGCACGCAACGACAAATCTTACGCACTCTCAGGCTAAAATGTTCAGAACTGGTTGAATACTGCCGTACCAGTTGAGTTGAGTTGAGTTCAGTTGCGTTTGTCGCTATGAACAAGGCTCTTTACAAGCAGTTTGCAATCTTTACAAGAAATTTGAGCTAATGCTCACGAGACACGCGAAAGCCTATAGCAGTTACTGGACAACAACGGTAAAATAACGACTTTTACGGGGGTACCGCTCTTTGATGCCCTCGTGCGCAAGTATCCGCGACTTTCATGATTTGTGTCCACGACTTTCTCCGCAGGGAAGTTTCGGTGAAAGTCAGCGTAATAGAATTTGGGCTTTAAGCAATGCGTAAAAAGCGCAGCAAAGACTGCCAGAGATATTATGGAACGGGGTTGCCACGTAAAGAAATAAAACGTCGACAAAAAAGATTAAACTAGAAATTTGGGGCAAAGTCCAACGTGAGTCCGCCCGGCGCCCTAAGTCCGATTGGTGGAAAATTAGGAGTGGGGGTAAAATTTCCTTGGCACCAAAGTCACGTGGCCCGAACTCAAATGCATTGGCATATGCCGAACGCGCATTGTCGACTTAGGGTAGGTCAACATGAGCGCTTATAACTTTGTTCAAAGTGGACGGAATTTCACAAATTTTTTTTGTTCAACGCCCAAAGGATCCTTCTCGTCAACGCCGTTTACATATTGTCGCTATCTTCATCGGTTCCAGAGATATTTGCGCTCAAACTCGAAACTTGTCGTAAATCGCACCGATTTTTGAACGTTTTTTGCCCTCCCAAATTTTAAGGGGGCGGTGACCCCCAAAAGTTGCACCCGCGTTATCACCCCCATCTAGCAGCACGTCACGTGGCAAAGTCTCATGAAGCTATTCCCTTTGACTCCAAAGATCCTTCGTCTAATACGCTACATTTTAAGGCAATTTTTGACTCCCCTTTGAAAAATGTTGTAAGAAGGACCCCCGTCGCCGGTGGGGGTGCGCTACTAAAAATTGGTCATTCTCTAGCGCCTGTAAAACTTTTGGGGCGCAGCACCCCCTAGGGGCCGAAATATGGCCTTCCGAAAAATTTGATTTTGGTGGGTAAACATTAGCCGCGTAATCTCTGATGTTAGTGGACTGAAGTTCACACAATTTTTTTATTCGACGCGGAATTAATCGTATTTGATAACGCCGTTTACCGCTTGTCGATATCTCTATCCAGTTGAAAGATATTTGTGGTTAAACTCGAAAGTTGTCGTAAAACGTACTAAATTTTGGACATTTTTTGCCCTCCCAAATTTTAAGGGGGGGCAGTGCCCCCAAAAGTTGTACTTGCGTTAACACCCCCACCTAGAGACACGACAAGTGCCAAAGTTTCGTCAGGCTACACCTCCTAACTCCGAAGTTATAATGGCTCATTTATTCCATTTTAAGCCAATTTTTGACTCCCCTTTGAAAAAAGTTGTAAGGGGGACCCCCGCCCCCGGTGGGGGGGTGCGCTAGTAAGACTTGGTCATTCTCTAGCGCGTGTAAAAATTTGGGGGCGCAGCACCCCCTAGGGGCTGAAATATGGTATTCCAAAAAATGCACTTTGGGTGGGTACGATTCAACATCGAGATCTCCAAGATCACTGGACCAAACTTTACTGGACTTGTTTCGCCTAACGCAGGAGGAATCGCGGTAAACGGAATAAAAATCCGATTTTGAATATCTTCATCCGTTTCGGAGATATTCGCCGCCGAACTTCGAAGTCGTCCAAAATCGGGCCAAATTTTGCATGTTTTTCGCCCCCGAATTTTTTTTTGGGTGTGCCCCCCAAAATTTTGGACCGGCATTATAAAATAGGGCCTAGTATTGATCATCGTGCAAAATTTCACGCCGGTCGGCCCACGCATCTCGGAGATCTCGCGAGGAAAGAAAAAATCAGCAGTAAAACAGAAGTCCTTCCGAAAACTATCGTTTTCGGGCGGACTAATTAAACTCAAAAGTTGCATTTTGCAACATTTGTACGTGGTGATTTTAGACAGATTTGTCAGCCACGGCGTGAAACTGCAAGCAACCTTGCAAATGGCAGTCACAGTAGACGCAGTGGCCGTCGTCTGGATCTTTGTAGAATGTCTCGCGACAGAGCTCACAGTGCACGCCGTACGTGTCATAGCGGCAGTTAGTGCAGTGGCCGCCATGCCCGGTCATCTGGAACAATTCCTCGTCAAAGTAGCACTCGTCCGACTTGCCGCCGCAGTCACACGCTGCATACACAGCCACATCTCAGTCACTCGCGCATCGCTTTCTTGTACCTATATCACCATCGTCATCACCATCATAACTGACAGGAATTTATAGTGCGCCGTAACCGTTTGCAGTAAGGACGTGGTTTATAAAAAACGTGCCACTATTATTTTTTAAATAGCTCCGTGAAACACTGGCCGATTTTTATAATTTTTGGCGTGCAATATCAAAAAAATTGACGCAAAGAACTATAGTTCTGGCCATCTCACCTTAATACTGTCGCTACATTACCTTCTGAAATGCAGAAGTCGTAGTTTGGCCGTTGACAACAATGAATTCATAGGCCTACTGGGTAGCACATGCGTCGGCTCATAAAATTACTGACACCACAAAGCGATGCGCGTTATTATTCCTATTTATAGTTGGTGAGGCTGAATCTTGTAATATAAAATGTAATCAAGATCTCATCTCTAAGTGAACAAATTGTATTTTCTAATTAACAAGTAGATGCTC
>Ga0209671_1005152_pt1 | contig 13168 bp, 10 predicted proteins | sample WorMetHERISLAND2_2_FD_187401 | JGI IMG/M metagenome (GOLD analysis project Ga0209671, IMG submission 187401) | Marine gutless worms symbiont microbial communities from Max Planck institute for Marine Microbiology, Germany - Olavius geniculatus... | ecosystem: Host-associated > Annelida >... | reverse complement strand
GTGTTTGTTTTGCTAGGTAATGTGATCACACAATAAAAGTGCGGTGGGTGGAAGAACTTCACGTTTACGCGGCATAAATTTCTGCTTGTAACAGTGAAAGAATGGTTAAAATGGGTGCTGAATTACCAAAGTTATCCCAAAAATAAAACTGGGTATCAGTTTTTTTGGAACACCCTGTACGACGAACTGCAGATGGCGACGACATGGAGTATGGGGTGGACCTAAGTGGTGTTCATTACGATTAGTATACACGCTGCGCCACGGCCCGGGCGACATCCGATTGTTTATAAACATCCTTGTCCACGCAGCTTTAAGACGACGTCCAATAACAGTCATCGATCCATCGGCTCACTGTAGGCTATCTGATGTCAAGCAAAGAACGTGGGAGTCAGAATGATTGATGATAGGATGATTGATTATGTCGCTGGACTGATGATGCTGGCCGCAGTTGTATCATGTATGACGTCAATGATTTGATTGCTACTAGCCAGACATAGACTGTCTGCCGCATAATTCGCTGGACATAATTCACAATTCACAACTGCGTATCTTTCCGTTGCATAAAGTACTAGGGCCTACTACGGATTAGTAGAACATTTACTTTAAAATACGTAAGTTGGCGGGAGAAAATAACGTATAACGAAGTAGTGCGTCATAATTATATAACCTCACCGAATTAGCCATTGCAGCGAGTACTGTAATTACAAACGACGACGCTAACAGTTCTGTAGAGATGCTGGAGAAGGCATTGTCACAATGACACTAATGTTGACGTCGGGTGACATAACAAACGGGGCGGGTCATCCCCGTGTCGCTGCCCCTGCCTCGATCAAAGACAACGCAATCGTTATTCCAGAGATCAGTCATGCGTGACGGACGGTCCGTTTAATAAATGAAGCTGGGACGCATTGGACGGTTGGGCCGATTGACAGTCGTTCGTTAAGGCGCGTACAGAGCGATGTAACTGATCTGAACTGACTCGGTTTAGTTTTTGACGAACTGACGAACATTGTGCAAGCAGGAAAAGCCAAACTGGTCACTGTTTGACGCGTACGTGAGCGTAGTCACAAAGGCCACCGACGCCGTTAGACGATGCCCGCTGTAATGCATTACTGCTTACGCATTGGTCAGTACGTCAGAAACACCATGTCAGTTCAGTTCTGTTCGATTACGTCGCTCTGTACGCGCCTTTACATCACTCTTTCAAGTAGTCATCCCTCGCTCACACTGTCACACACGCATAGGACTATCGCTGCGGGAGTTCCGGTCATACCTCGCACCTGCTGTGACTACGTGTGTGAGTCACTCAGATGTCGTCGCGGAATCTACGCGATGGCGTTGACTTGACCTGCATGTGCAGGCTGCAAGTTGGTCGGCGTGGCGTGTGGAAATGGCTCTGTCTGCATGCAGTTTTGTCGCGCCACTAATCTAGAGGGCCGTGCCCAGGCTGAGCTTGCCGCCAGCTAGGACCTCTTTGTTTCATCGGAACCATCGTCCGTCCTGTCCGCTACCATGTCGCTCTGCTGGTCTGTATGGGAGAACGCGGCGGCAAAATGAAGCCAGATGGCAAAGTACGGTAGCGCTAATTCGCCCGTCCTTTGTTCGTTTGCCTGCAGCGTTCTGCGACACAGCCATACTCTTCCTGTCTTGCAATAAACTACCGTTTAATCTCACGACTTGCTATTTAACGGTCAAGGGTCAACTAATAATACTGGTGTCTTTGCATTCGTGGCATTTTCGGAGTGAGAGAAACCACCAGAATGAGCAGATGGATCAGTTCTCGTACCTGGTAACACAGCATGACGTGTAACAAGATAGCAAGATTAAGTTCGCAACTTCTTGCGATGATAAACGATGTCTTTCGCGGCGTATGGAGAAGATACAAGACAGGCAGAACGATCTTAACGGGCTATTGGTTGCGATAACGGCATTGGTCTGCGCAGATTCTTACCATTGTTATCTGTCGGTGAATGCACGTTATCATGATAGGCAATCCCAGCTGTTGACAAGACGAGTCAAGCAGGCACTGTACGGGTAGATAGGTATGAAATCCACCATTCTCATCTCACTCGCCACTGTGTGAAATGTAAGCTGACTGTGCCAATTGCTTTTCGATAACATTGACACTGTTGTGACACTGTTGTAGACTATGGACCGTATATGTATGTGTTTTTTTTAATCTTTTTTTCGGTGTTGCTTTTGTGTTATTTTTTTGTTTTTCTACCGTGATCGGTGAATTAAAGATTATCAATTCCATTATTAAAAAGAACGAAAAAATGTTCTTCCTGTTCCGAACTCGGGATTTCGTTCCAATAGGATAACGGCGTCTTGCTGTAGTTACGTGGAAGTCGCAGCTTTCTTTCTCTGCAAATCAAGCGCAAAACTCGCAAAAAAAACTAAAATGTAAAATGCACAGTGGAAAAAAAACTTTTGGCCGACCGTACTGTAATTGTCGCGATGTGTCGTCCATCGTTCTGTCGTTCTGTCTGCAATGGAATATTGTGGCTAAACGGTACGTCGTAGGTGGTCGGCTACGGTAACGTTGGATAGGGCGTTGAAGTTATTATGCTGTCGCTATCTGCAGCGGTTTGGCCGCAATTTGCAGCGCAAGTATTTTTGGAAGTGCCGTCACCGACAGTTATCGTTAACTTATACCGCAAGTTATGTAAGTAATTAAGTAACTGTGTTTACATTTGCTAGCCTTCGGTCGTAGGCAGTGCGGTCGGCTTCCCCTAGCTACAATTGATCTTTTGTTCGTATTTTATTTTTATTTTTATTTAATTGCTGTTATTTCGCATTTTCGTTCTAGCGATATTGACTTGCAGTGGACCAAAGCTTGTAGATCTATATACGGCATGTAATATGCGTGACATATTGCCGACCGGTCGGACACGGACTATTACGCGGGCAATTTGTCACGTGTCTGAGTGCGTGCAGGTGCGCCGTCGGCTGAAAGCAATTCATTGCGCATGCGCGCCGTCTCTGATACTCTAGCGATGAGCTAGTCCCGCTAATGAACAGCATTTACGTGCAACGGATGATAATAAACGTCGGATGCGGCTAATAGGCGCCGACTTCGACGCTCGACGGAAATGGAAAATTGCTGCACTTACAGTAGTTCGGTCTGTTCACCGCAATTCGCCTTCACTGTAGTCTGTATATGCATGATCTCCATGGAGTATGCCGCTAGCACTTACAGGCATGCAGTTCAGCTTACCTCTTGTTTACTTGCCCCATCCTTCAGTAGTCAGCATTCTGAGATTGATAACTGACTGGAAGATAAGAGGGAAGATTATTAGAACTGCCATTACTGTTACATATGCACACCCATAATTAGACAATTTTTCAATTTTAGGTTTAGGTCTTTTTCGTGTTTTGCGTTCCAGATCAGGTATTTTTGTAAAGGTTAAACTTTCTATTTCATTATTATGTGTATATATGTGCATTGCCTGGAAAGGCCGTCCCCGAAATGACTTATACTTTGTCGGGCGGGACGTTAAACCCTATACTCACTCACTCACTCATTTGTTTACCTACTTGATACCAGATTGCTGGAGTAAGTAAACGAGTACGCAGCACGAGCTTATACCACTCCAGACAGTGTAGTGTCGCACGTACTTGAAGCACGCTCGGATCGCATAGACTACACCGTCGTTTGCTTTATGACGCACGACTGCAGCAGAAGGTTGTGAAAACGGTACCAGCGCGAGCTGTGTGTGGTTTAATGAAATTGTGATTTTCACGGTTGGTTTTATTGCGCTGGAACGACGAAGTCTATCAAAGCGAGCACGTGTTCATTACGGCTGCGCGATCTCTCAAGCATGTGCAACTTACGGTGCAGGATCAGATACAATATAGCGGCGCGATGTGCACTGTCCGTTCTTTCTGCTTGTAATCTGAACTGTCCCGCAAACTAATATAAACTAGAATTTAACTTAATCGAGGCTGAATAATTTCCTTCTTAGGCCTTCGAGGCGGAGTATTTTCCGGATTAACCTTGTGACGTCGTCACATCAGCTACTGTCAGCCTTCCACTTGTCAGTGTTAATTTTTGTCGTCGTCAGCCTCAAAAGAGTTCTCACAAGCTCAGTTTTGGAAAACTAAAATGACTTATTACAGAACAAAAAATATTATTAGATTGTGATCAGTCTAATGTACTCCTCGCGCGCATCATTTTTTTTGTATGCTTTAAGGAGCTTTTTCATTCCTTTCGGTTTGTATTAGAGACCCGGCGTCTAATTGAGACCCGTTTAATATTTTACTAATAGTGACTGGCGTCGAGATCGTTATTGGAAATTGTCTCCCCGAAGTTCATAAAATATTGCCCGATTTTAGGAACTGAGAGGAAAAAATTTCCAATAACGGTCGACGACGTTAGTTGCCATTTGTCTTGTTATACCTCAACGCATGCGTCTATCTGGCACCGTTACGGAGATACGGCCGTTTGAAGTTTTTCCAGGAAGGCTCTTACAGGAACAGAGGTCGGTCGTCGGTCGGTCCTCAATATTACACTGATCTCATATACTCCTCTGCGCTACGTTAGGAACATATCGCGCGAGGAGTAAGAATATTGTAGCCGTGCAGAAGTATGGTCGCACAGTATGCAGTTATTTTCGACTATCGACTGTATTATTCTGCTCAGCACATTATAACGACTGATACGCTGCGTACAATGCCCGCAGCGGTAATCATGTAGGTCCCACGATGTACACGTATCTTACGTGCTTGTATTGGTAAGCAGGTGCCTGGCCAAAGTTATGATTCGATGTAGGCCCAGCCAGGGGCGTATTAAGACTTATCAGCCTGGGGCTGAAAATTTCAAATGGGCCTACCGCCTATCACTGTTACGAAAAAAATGGTATGAGGGTAAGTATGTAGAGGCGGCATCCCTCTTGCCGTTGGGTGCAATCTAAGCAGTGACAATGCTTCCACCTCAGCTTTTTTTCTTCGAATTTTGGGTTGTGACGTGCGTATTTCGGTGCATCCTCTGGCCGTTATGTGCTAAGTTGTTTCTGCACTGTAATTATATTTTTTTTCTGATAAACATGTAATAAACTAAACATTTTAAAGCGATACAATTGGTATAATTTTTTACTCAACTGCTGCCGTCCACCTGCCCCATGGTTAACACGCCCCTGGATGTATACGATATACCGTATAAGTTGCCAGCTGACGTATACCACGTAGAAAGGTACAATGCCATTAGGCCTATGCACGAGCATGCAGCCAGTGCATCGGCCAAATTAATCATCTATCCAGACAACTTTGAATCTGCAATTGTGCCGCTAAATTGAAAAATAAAGAGCTACTGATGCGACATTTTTCAGCGTTCGAGTTAACGGTACAGCTTGCTTGTCTTTGTGCACAAAACGAACTTGGAAGCTAAACGGTTAAAGTTCAAGGTCACAAGGTCAAATACGCCAGAGTTTTAGTTTTAATTAATTAATCTCACGCTGTAAAAATCAGACAGCGATAGACCTACATTTGCATCCACCATACTCCGCCAAACGTCTCGTTACAGCACGCCTGCAGTTGCGGGAACAACGTAACGGTTGGGTTCGCCGTAGCCAAAGATGCAATTTATCCATATTGTATTCCTAACTTTATCCCTGGCCCTGGTGTAGGTAGGTGTCGGAGTAGGAACTGCCGCCCTGCAGTTGATCAGCGTACGTGTGATTATAGGTTGATAATCCGGGGGTTCAATTTCAATAATCGGGTTTCATTTCGCCTACAATTCCTAACTCTAACTCTAACACGTTAACCCTAAACTTAAGCCTAACTCCCAAGTTTAACCGTAGGCCACCACATGCATGGACACCATCTCACCACATGACAGTCGGAATCGGCTTATCGTACCCTCGGATTAGTAGCCAAGATCTGGATGTAGGGGGCACTTAAAGGGTAGGGTAAGGGGGCCGGTGTTCCCTTCGCACCAAGGGAAGGATCTGCTGAGGCAGGTGTGCCCAGAAAATTTTCCGATTTTTTTAAATGTGAAAATGAACTGTGTTAGTGCATTTTGGGCACTATTTTGAGATAAGTAGGGGGCGTGCTACACCCTGTGGATTATCGATAGATTAATTATCCACCGTTTACGTGTGCGTATGATGTGAATGCAGAGCGGACGTTACACGAAGTTTGCCAATGGGAGAACTTCGACGCCGCCTGTCCACCGCATTCCGTGCTCGTCATCGACCAGGCAACCTACGGACGGCGAGTCAGTCGGCCTGGCCGGTGCATCGAGCGGGCCTACGACCGGACGGACTGCCTAGCCGATGTCAGGCCGCTGGCTGCCCGTCGCTGCTCGGGACGTCGCCGCTGTCGCATCGTGGTCCCTGGGCCGGACCTCGACCGTTCCCCGCACGGCTGTCAGCGCGACCTCAAAGCCAATCTTGAGATCTCGTACCACTGCGTCGCCGGTAACTAATTAGAAGTAATTTTATACCCCGTTTAGGCGTTTACACGATCGAGCAAACGTCGAGCAAATTTATTCAAAATACACGTGCTCGACGTTTGCTCGATGTTTGGTAGCATTCATCCAGCTAGCTCGACGAGCTATGGTAATTAGCGTGCTAATTAGGAGGACGAGCAAGTTGTAATTGGAAGGTCTACATAACACGTGATCAGCTGTGGGCTAAGCCTAGGCCTGCATTTGAGCCAAGGGGCGGGGCTCCATCAGGCCTGCTTGATGTTTGCTCGATTTTTGCTCGATCGTGTAAACGGGGTATTACTCTGACAGCTATAATCGGATACTGAACTACAACCAGATTTACTTGGACAATCCCGGTTGACTCAGTCGGGTTGTTTTTCGAACGCAATTACATTTAAATAAATAAATTTAGAATAAATTTAGAATCTGTTAGGATAATCTCGATACAATAAACGAAGGCTCATATTTGTTGCAGGATAAACCCGTTCAATCGGATTAGTGTTTTTACGTCCCGGGGAATGTCGTGCTAATGATGGTGATCATTGGTCTTTAGTCGCGTGCTACTGGAAGACTGCTTATCTATCTAAATACATGGTCACAAGTTCGATATGAGAATGTTATCAAACGGTGACCGGTCACTAGTCCGAAGGGGCGCTAGTTGGCTATAAGTTAAGTTGGCTATAACTTAGCTAGGGGCCGCCGCAGCCAAGGTCCGCCAAAGCTGCAGGACAATTTATCTTTTTTATTCTGCTAAACACGTTCTCACGCAATCTAGATTAATTTAGTTCGTTGCTGTAGGCTGGGAAGATTTTTGTAGTCGTTGTGTCATACGTTCTTATTTGTGACGACAGCTTAAGGGTCTGCCGTCTCTTGCCTATGACCTCTGTACTATATCTTAGAAGATAGATTGACGTTAAAAGACGTTGTGCCGTTTTAATAGTTGTTTACGTTTATATGGTGGGTTTTAACTCATCATGTCGCTTGGCTGATACTAACACTTAACAGAGTTCAGTAGGCTGCTCACTGCTAGCAGGACTAACTTAACCTGCTTTATTTTAATGTCGTTCTATTACATTTTATTTTGATTCTAATGTGCATTAAGGAGGATTTATGTTTGGTGTGTGGGGTAAGAAATTTTAGTTAATGTCGCTGAATCGTTCATTTCTGCAGAGCACGGATTTGGTTGCATAGAACACGAGCGGAGAAGAAAATATTGCTAGCGATGATCGCTGAGGACTTAAGTGGATTTCTTTGACGCAAGACAATGCTCTTTTGTGCCTGTGACAGCCGAGTGAGCGACTAAGCTAAGACCGCGGCGGTGCATGGCGACACAAGCAGAAGTGTTTGATCTTGTAACGATGATGGCTTTACTGCTGCGGTTGCTGCTGCTGTCGTTGTTGCCGACGGCTAAGCGCTTTGATGGAACTCGGAAGTCTGATGCATTTTTTCATGTGAGACTTCGTCTTCGTATTAACTCTGGTGACATTTTGACGACTAGATTCGATGCTGTCGTGCTACAGCGGTACTGCGGTAATATGCAGTGGCGTCGGGGTAGGGAGCAGGGATGGGCGATTCCCCCTCCTCCAATTTTTTGATTGTTGAAAAATTGCAGGAACATCTTTTTTGTTCGATTGTCGTTCAAAATAACAAAACTTTGAGCTGAAAACCCCATTTTAGGAAAATTCAGAGGCAAAATGGAAATTTTGAGCGAGCACCGTAATCTCCTGTGTTGGGAATTTACAGTAGGCTTAGGCATATTAGTCGGAAAATTGCTAATAGAACATCGTCGTCTATACTGTCCACTCTAACAAGTCCCTGTAACGTCGAAGTCGAGTATATCAGAAGTAGTGTTTGGCGATGGCCAGCAATGTTCTCCCTGTAGTTGTTCGGCTGGGCAGAAATGCAACACCTGTGCGTGAGTCAAGTGCAAGGAGATTATGGCGTCGTCTCTTCGTGATTTCAAGTGCGTCGCGCCGCGACAGACTTAATGTCCATCTAGGCTACCTCCCTGGCTTGTAATTCAGCCGGCAACATGCACTGACGATCTGGCAAAGAACTCTCGCTGTTCGTGGAACCCGCTAACCACAGAGTCGCATACATACTGGCAAGGGTCATGAATAATAGCATCGCTATTATGCAGGTTTTCTTTGCAATGCTCCGTGCGCGCGACATTGGTTTCCCGCTGCTAAGTAGCTCGGATAGTATAGGCTATTTGCAAGGAATGTAACGTGATCGCGTACTTAAACCAACTCGTACTCAGACTATAGCCATTGTGTCCGCGTGTCATTGCCGTACCCGATTGCTGAATCGTGAGTTAAAGTTGATTAATTATAAACTACACGTAAACCAAACCGTAACTAGAATCCCGTGTCACGAGTAGCCTGTACGAGTTGGCATGAACTGTCACGGGAATGTGGCTGTTTTTAGCCGACCATGCTAAAGTAACGGTCGAGCTGTTGTCCGTCCGTCCGTCTGTCTGCCTGTGTGGCTAAGCAGTGCAAGATAGAGCCAGGTTGCTATTGATCAATAATAGGAAGTCGCACATTGGCTTTCAGATGACACGAAAATCATAGACCTTGGATGACCTGAAGGTCACTGACAACCAGTACGATCGGCTATCCTAGCGACAGCTGGGCTTCTTGTTTTTGCTCACACTGCTTGATGTGACAATTGTATTTTTACGCAAAGTCGCCTGTTATATAGAACCACCTCTCGTTTTTTTTCTACGCAGAAGATTTACGAGATCCTGCCCGTAGACTGCAAAAGTTTTTGGAAGCTAATAAAATACAGCCTGTCTGTGCACCGTAAAAATTGAGTCACCAACTTCATATCACGGGTTGCTGGATTTTCGAAAAATAAAATTCTGTCAGTGCGAGCCGTAAATTTACACTCAGCAGAAAATGAGTTGCTGGTTCAAAAAAACAACATTTATATTTTACCAGGTGTAAATGCAGCAAAGCGTCTGAGATGTAAAATTGTCTTTTAAATGCATATACATTTATTGTTCGGTGTGTTAGTGAAAGAATTTTCGAAATGACCAGTTTGATGCAGTTATGGCCAAAAATTTGTGGCTTATTTTAGACTACACTGGATATTATGTCGTGCCGTTTTCCCGTCCTTTGAGAATACTGTAGTCGGCGACTCGCAATAGACCATTCATCTTTCTCCATTGATATATGCAGGCTGATCTAACGCTGCTGTTTTGATCTTTAGTTCTGTCCGATCTTTTTCTTCGGTGACATGAATCCGTCTTTCACATTCTTTTTTTTTGCTTGCGTAGGTCGGTTATTTGGTGTTTCCTTTAGACCAAATATATGTTCATGCATTCAGCAAAAAAGCTTCCAAAAGCCGCATATTTGACTTACAGATGTCAAAAAACTCCATAAAATTTTTTAATACCTTAAAGCTGGAGTCAGTGAAGCATTCATTTAGTCAACACGTCCGGTGAAAAAGGTCACTTTTCACTTAACGTTTACTATTGTTTTTAAAAAATACTTTTCCCATTAAAACGCACTTTTTACGTTCTTAAGTATTTGTTATTACACTAAATCTGTTTTAACGACCGATTAAGAAACTTAGTTTTCGTCAGTTATCAAAGTTCTGAGCTGTTGAGTTGAGTTGAGTCTGATCGGTCGCTGTAAATAGGATATTAGGTCTCAGATTCGGCGGGTTTCATCATGTCTTGTATAAATTTACTTACTTTCTTACTTACTTAATGTGCTCGCGGCTCAGCCTGTGAACTCTCTTTTAGTTTTATGGCGTTCTATACTATGGAGAAGTAGAGGTGGGCGATTCGGCTGATAACAAATCGGATTCGATTCGATTCGATTCACTGGCTGTGGCGTCGTAGCAGGAGGGCAAGTGATGGTGATGGGGGCAGTTGCGAACCCTACTATTTTGACTGTCGAAAAATTGTCATAGATTTTTTCGTCGGAAGATGTTTGTCCAAAAATGCCAAATTTAGGGCTGAAAACCTTCATTTGGGGGAAATTTTGGAGAAAAAGTTAATTGTTGAGCACCCATAATCTTTTCTGTTGACACTTTGCAACTTTCTGTCGGAATTCTGTCGAAACTTTGCAGCGTCTGTGGGAAAATTGCAACTTTTTGCCCTGCCTATTTTTTGGCACACGACGCCACTCTTTACTGGTGATCTTCATGAATTTTGAGTTGCAATTTGGGCCTGTATTTTCGTACTATCACACTACCGCATTATCATCCGTAGATCCACCCAGAAGAACTGACTGCAACTCGTAAGTAAAAAAGAATCACGTCGAGGAAGAGAGGGTTAACTTAACGTCACTGGTTGTGCTTTTGAAAGCTCGTGACAAAGTGATACAGTTAAAGCGCAATCGGCGCGCAGAAACACGAGTTTGCCAACAGAACTTGGCTTTAATATTTTTGGAAATTGGTGAGTCGAATCAAATTTAGCTGAAATTTGATTCGCTCTGCCGAATCGATTCGAATCGATTATTCCCAGCTCTAGGGAGAAGGCAAAGGGCATCTGTGCACGTGCTGCATGCTGGTATCGTTCAGTGTACGCGGTGATGCCCTGCAGTGCGGTGTCTGCATGCGCGTGCGTCTGTAGGGTCGCAGAATATTGACGTTGAATCTGGAATCGATTAGGCCTAACGCATCCCGATCCTGAAGCTGGCAACTCATCATCGAGCGCGCCCAAGAAGCAGATTAGGTCACATGCATCCAGCCTATGGCTGCTGATCAAGTTTCACGGGAATCTATTGCTGCTCCAAGTTGACCGTCAAATTACCATGTCGAGTTCTGTCTCTCTATATCGCTTTTTTTCTCCTCGGTTTCCAAGGTGCTGCTTTCACATGAGTTCTCTTCAGTCTAGACACTGTGTGGTCCTCCATTCTCACAGAAGAAGCGTGGATCTAACTTGGCGTTTGGTTTCAGTTTCTTCGTCATTTGTGCTTCCCTGCTTCGAGACAGTCTATTCCTGATACTGAGTCGTGCAGACTGTCTTTTGCAGAAATTTATTAGTTTGAAAAAAAATTATTTTAATGATTTTTAAAGAGATTTTAGCGTCTATCAACTGTCTTAAACTGTGTTTGCCGGTGCCTGTATTGTCAGAATTGCAAACGATGCTAGAACGATCAGGATTGAAACGACCGTGCTGCCGCTGTTATCTGATGAATAGATGTGCATAAACCTTTAGTAAGTTGTATTGTAGTTTCAAGTGGTGCAAAGGTTCTCGGCGCAGAGTCGGGTAATGGGGTCGAATGGTCGACAACGTAACAGTGCGTGTTTAAGTACAGAGGGCACTTGACAATCGCATCGCTGTGAACGCGGTCGATTCGCTAGCGTCCGCGTCATATCCATAAGCTTACAAGATCTTTGCACAAGGTCCAAGGTACATTGCTTGCAAGTAGGCTACACAATAAATGGAAAAACATTCCGCCAGTTTTCTGACATTTATATTTCACAACTTATCGGCTATCTGCGTAGATTCATGTTTAAGGCGTATTTCGTAATAAATTTTGTCATTAATTTCTCTGTTATTGTGCAGATAAAAGAATGGCAAAACATGACGAAAATGTGGAGCGTAGAATGGTGGCTTGATTCTTTTCAGTGTTAGCAGATTTTGTATTTAGATTAGATTTAGGCCTATACGTCTGATGATACAAAATTGTGACGAATGCGAGAAAATTGTATTTTTGAAGCTTTGGATTTTGCTTTGATTTGGAGTCAAGTAAAAAGGTCACGTTTTTCATTCGACGTTTACAAATGTTTGCTAGTTTATAATATTCTTTCATAGAACGTGCTATTTAACGCTTTTAATTGTTTTTTTTTATACATTTACTGCATTTAATCTATGGCACAGGATATTTATCCGGCAGCCGTCTTGGACGCCCTTTGCCGGTACGTATTAGCACCGTACCGGCTAAGGCCGTGTCTTTGCGGCAATACGACGAGCACCCTTTGGCTACTTATCCGGCTGCCGGATATATAGTCAGCGCGTTAATCTATACGATTTCATGCACGGTGTAAATGGCAACTGTTACAGTGAAGCGGGCGGGTGAGTCAGGCTGCAGGAGGCCAGTGGTAGTCGACGGTCAGGCCGGTCTTCTGGCCAGCATCGTGACAGAAGAATCGCGCACCGGATCTGCTCAGTGTCCGTGGTTGATCCGTGTTCAATCCAGTCAGACCATCGCACTCACGCTCCTCGACTTCGGACTCTCATACACGCCAGGTATAGACTCTAAGCTGCTTAAAGGTTTAAGGGTCGATTGTTCCATGCAAGGATTAGAGTTAACCACGAAGCTAATTAGGGGAATTACCCGGATTGACTCGTGGCGCGTTGTTCCACGCCGAAATGTGACGAGGAGCAGTGTGCGCGAGGTTAACCTGAGAGTTAAAGGTCTGGTTAGCAAACCCGTAGGCTGAGCTGATCTTGTTGTTGGCTATATATATGTATGTACCAAGATGGTTTACCTGTCCACATACAGTCACACATTCAAGTAGTAACCACTTGATAGAGTTCCGACCGAGAGTCGAACAAACGACCTCGCAATCACAAGTACAACGTTCTACCACCAAGACACCAGGCTGTAAGGGGTCAAAATTCCTGTACTTTTGGTTGTCGTTCGCCCCTAAAGACTTCGTCCCTAAAATTTGAGGCAGACCATAAAAATATTGGTGCAGTTTTTTGTTTGCTTTCAAAGTTTTAGTGACACAAACTGATTGCGTTTCGTCTGTTGTACCGGTACTGCGACATTTTTACTG
>Ga0209671_1005151_pt1 | contig 13173 bp, 15 predicted proteins | sample WorMetHERISLAND2_2_FD_187401 | JGI IMG/M metagenome (GOLD analysis project Ga0209671, IMG submission 187401) | Marine gutless worms symbiont microbial communities from Max Planck institute for Marine Microbiology, Germany - Olavius geniculatus... | ecosystem: Host-associated > Annelida >... | reverse complement strand
CTTCCACCCTTTGGAAATTTTTGGAAATCGGCTTTACCCCCCTCGACTCCGAACGCGCTGAGTGTTGTACAGATGAGTAATCTTTTGTTAATCAGTTTTATGGAACAGGACATCATAGGACACGAATAGGCTCCAATGGATTTCGTTTTTGAGGACAAACTGACGACATGACAAAAACTGGCGGTCGTGACGAAAATAATGATTTTTATGACAAAATTTGACGAAGCTTACTAAATTTGCACTTTTTTGGTAAAATTCGGGATTTGTGGCAAAAAATTTGGACAAAGTTCGCACTTTCTGACAAACCAAAAGTAAAGTAGAAGCCAAAAGCCTCCCCTAATCGGACTTAGGGCGCCGGGCTAGTTTTTTAATTTCAACGCGAGATCTTCGACATGCGTCGGCTGATCGGCGCAAAATTTTGCACGGTAATAACTACTGGGCCAAATTTTATAATGCCTGTCCAAAATTTTGAGGCACTTCCTCCCCCCAAAAAAATTAGGGGCCAAAAACATGCAAAATTTGACCCGATTTCGAACGACTTTAAAGTTCGACTACAAATATCTCCAAAATGGATGAAGATATTTAAAATCGGATGAGTACCCGATCGACCGCGATTCCTCCCACGTTAGGTGAAAAAAGTTCGGTGAACTTTAGTCCACTAATCACAAAAATTTAATGTTGAAATTGTACTCACCCATATCGACTTTTTCGGAAGACCATATTGCGGAAATTTAAATGTGCGTTCAAAAATTTGAGGCTGACTGACTGCTGAAATTTACATTTAATGCTAAACATTTCTTGTGTGTGTTGTCTAAATCTATCACCAGCCATTTTGGCGCAATTCATTCTTGAAATGTGTGTCGCAGTCGGAAAGTGCGAAAAATTTACTAAATTTCTCTATTTTAAAGGTTTAAGGTCTTTTATATTAATTTATGGTGATACCGCTAAAAGCTCGTCATTAGTGCTTGTTATGATAAGCTTGTTGCAATGTGCTTATTTGTAACCGTTTTTAAGCTAGACGAGCCAATAACGGTAAGGTAAAAATTTTTAGAAAGTGCCATTTTTTATGCCCTCGTTCGAGGAGAACCTTCCCACCTAGCAACACGAAATTTTGTTTGCAAAAAATTAGAGTGTTTGACGGACAGACAGATGGACGTCTAGACGATAGCCGTACGCGCGAAACATTACAATGCTGACTCGCGTAAAAATACAGAAAAGTACAAGTACAAATACAAATGATCGGAAATAAGTGTATTTTTGATATTTAAATCCCAAGATTTAATGATAGTCATTGAACAATTTGGAAAATGGCATCTGGTGCAGAAAATTAGAGGAAAGTTTTTCTCTCAAGAATTATTGAAGAATGACGTTTAGTCAGTCGCTTATGGTGACAGACGGCGCACTGAAATTGAACTATACTAGTGTAATAGGCCTACTTGCCGCTTCATGAATCAGAATCGATAAAACTTAACTTGAGAGATTATCTTAATACAGTACAGTTCCTGACTGCCGTATATACAAGGTGGGCCAAGAAAACCGGATCTATTTAAGCGTTAATAACTTTGCGACGATTAATGGTAGAAAAGCATGTGATATGTCAAAAGTTTAAAATGCTCTAGAAAAGAACGCCAAACTTGCGTTAAGGATCATTTAAATATTCTTTGCCTAATTTGCATAAATCTTTATTACCCCGGAAATTAAAATTTTTAACATATTATACACGCTTTTTCACCAGTAAACATTGGTAAGTTACAAAAGCTCAAATATCTATGGCAAATCCAAATGCGGCTAAATTTCAGGGGCGGTGAAAATTCATGCAAATTAAGCAAAAGTATTTAAATGCTGCGCTATGCAAGTTTTGTGCTTTTTCTATATAGCATTTTAAAACTTATGACATATCACACGCATTTCTACCACTGACCGTTTGCAAAATTACCAAAGTTCAAACAGGTCTGGTTTTTGTGGCCCACCCTGTAGAAAGGTTGCTCAGCTACTAGCAGTTCAGATTTTAGCAAGACTAGCTTAACACAAGCAAGACACGCTATAGTTTACAGCATGAATATTTTACAAGGCAGTGAAACGTCGCGTTAAAAAGTTAACACTGTTCAGTTGCAAATTTTCTGCTGAGTCTAATAATAAAAAAAAATTTGAAAATTGGTCGATGTCTTGAAAAGTTATAAACAAAAGTTTGATGCCATGTTTTTGACTCATCGTATATAATGTATGTAATAAGCTTAGATATAATGTTGTACTAAAGAAACCACGCCAAAATACAGGTATTGCTACTACGTTATCCTGCAAATGAAGAAAAGTATGTTTTGTTTGTTATTATAATCCGTAATCTTCGCAGTAAAACCTCCGGATTAAGGAACAACAGTAGGCTACTGCGAACAAAAGTAAGTTACTCATTATGCAAACCATAGATCGGGTTGCGGCTACAATAGTCGCAGTTTTGTGGTTACACTGTTTTTGTCGAACGGGAAAAATATCACGACTTAAAAACATACCGATAGGCCTAAATAGTCACTGTTTGTATTTTGAATTTTTTCTACGACGGATAACAAAGCGCCGTGCTGACGTGTTCGTCAGCACAGATGACAGGTAATAACTACTGTGCATTAATGTAATGGGACATTGCATGTACATTGTCCGGGAAAATAAGCCAAAGTGCCTGTGCGTTGTAGTTTTTACTATAAAATCACTCTAAATGTTACACGAAACTTAAACATTATAAAATAAAATGAAACAATTGTGAGCGTTCTGTTACTAACAACTAAAAACTGATAATTCACAGAAGGCTTACATGTGAAATTACAACAATAACCGAAAACTGCGAAAAGTCGAAAAGCCGGCAATTTTCGCAATGACCGAATCGCACCAGTCGTTCAATATGCTTAACTTAGCTAAAGCTCATAATATTATTATCAATGTTGTAATCGTAGTGTCGGTAAACATTTCGTTCGTTGGAACAGCAATATTTGTTTTGAATGCGATCTTGGCGACTTTGCCTGCCAAATGTGTCGAAATGTCCTCAACATTTAGATGTTGTCGGAATTTAGATGGCATCGGTGCTTGATACTTTGTTGATCGTCGACCACAGCTTATTACATTGTTCAGCAAGTGCGATAAACCAGTAATCTTTAGCTTTAACGGTAAAAGAGATGGCGTAGGTTTTTCCACGCGGTAAGCGACTCGACCGACATACAGACGATGATGAAGGAAGCGGGAGATGCGTATGGTTGCATGGAACAACTACAACAGGACACTAAGTGTATACCGTAACAGGAGCAGTAGGCCTATTAGAAAATTGCCACATGTAGCGCGAAGATTTAAAAAAACTGTAAGGAAGGCGAAAAATAAAACAACTGTGAGCATTCTGTCGATAAAAGCAGAAAATTTTATTACAAAGTGCATCTTGACAGCATGCTTAAAACTGAAATTATAACAACCAAAAACATAATTTTTGACAATTTTTGCAACGCCTGCTTCGCGTTCTTGAAGCAGTGCTTACGGGAAGCTCATAATTGTCGTAGTAGACTTAGTAGTGGTGTCGGTAAACATGATGTTGGAGTAGCAGTAGCCGTTCTGAATGCGGTTGTACGAGTCACAGTGATAGTAGACCGAAGAGCCGTAGTATTTCTTGTACTTGTAGCACGACCCGTTGATCAGGTAGATGCAGCCGGTCGAAGGTTGCGAGGCAGCCGAATCAATCGCTGAAGCTGCTGCACTACTGGCTGCATTGGCTGCACTGACCAGCACGGCGACCACGATAACGATGGTGATGATGCTGACGATAATGCCTGCTATTGACACGCCGTACGATGCATGGCCGAGCTTGCGTGCGCAGTCGGCGTCCGACACCGCAGTGTTACTAGCCACAGCTACGTGAATACAGCCACAGATAGATTAGTCGAGCAGCAGAAAGATTAAGAAGGTCTGTAGTTCTTGACGATAACCACTTTTAGAGATACGGAACGTTACCTACCGTATGGGATCATACAATATTACCTGCCGTCCGACACAAATAACTCGGTACTCGATTTATTTACTCCGAAGAGATGGGAGGCTGAGTTGGCCTTTAAATTGCTGCAAATCCGACAACCTACTAAATATTTTACCATTAGGTGGCTTGGTGGCTTAACGGATCGGACGTTGGACAGAGATCTTGGGTCGGACTACCAGTCGGGTCGCTGTCAAGTGGTCACTACTTGGAAGGGAAAATGTCTGCGGACAGGTAAACCCTGTCTGTATGCAGGCGCCTAAGCATTCATCAAGGTCAAATCAGCCTTCCATCATGGCGAGTAACGTCAAAATGACTGCTGGTTATAAATAAATACGTTAAAAAAGTAGACTGAAAGAAAACATGACCATGAAATATTTTACTGGCATTGCTCATACGATGAATCGTTAAAAGAAGTACTTTATTGCAGTTACCGGCAAGAATGAATGCAACAAGACCGAACAGGCAGTTGCAACACCAGAAGACACAGCATGCCAGAATCATCTGACCGACAAACTGCTCCGGCTGGTTGTAGATTATTGGCTGAGACGGTCCTCCGTTGACCACAACCACCTGCTGCTGCTGCTGTTGCTGGGGCGGCATTGTGGGTGTTCGACTGTAATATGGAGTCCCGTATGGAGGTTGTGAGTAGGGTGCAGCCATTGGTTGTCCGTACGGCCCGGCTGAGGGTGGTGGTGGTGGATACTGACCATAATGTCCCACTGGTGGGTACTGGTTGACGGTAGGGTCGCCCCATGCTGACTGGGGCGGAGATGAACCAGGTTCGGTCTGTTTGTCGTCAGCAGTAAGAAGCGTTGTCTGTTCATACGGCGGAGCTGAGGGTCCTGCAGCTGGCGGCAGTTCCGAGTATTCCGGTGGATCCGAGGTTGGGTAAACAGCGTTATTGTGCATCCTGATAACAACAATCAAAACGTTTTTTTTTGCAGCGGCGTAAACGGCGCCAAAGCCCATCATTGGCCCGGGGCTCGTGATTCTGGAATTGAGGAGATTTTAAGCCATACTCCATTTTAAAATGCGTATCTGTGCAGTAAATCTAAATGATATACATCCGCTAAGTGCATTTTACGAGCTGTTCTCTACACCCGATATGTGTTTACGACCGGGGCTGCTGAGCAGCGCAACCGAGATCCCAAAGTTGCTAGACTGAGAGCTTGCTGTCTCGTGACCAAGAACCACAGCCACTTCGGCACTGACTTTCAAATTCCTCTGCATCATTTCGACCTCAAAAAAGTTGGAATATTATCAGTAGGCGAGTACATCATTTTATCTTATTGTTTTAAAGAGACATATGACACGTCAAAACTCTGTAACTTATGAAAATCGTCAAACTGCACACTGCGATTTGATAAGGGCGATCTTAAACATTACGCTCCTTCGGTACGTCGTTACTGTTAACAGTCTTAAATATCGTTTACGTAACAGCATTCTACCTAGCTGCAGAAACATGATATTGTCGGCTTACCTGTTGATGTTTCTCTTTGCCGGAAATTTAAAAAAATTAAAAAGTTAAGTGAACATTTTTGCAATGATAGCCTGCGCAACAGGGGACGCAAGCAGTGCCGTTGATATAACGTCCCGTGACTACACTATAGATAATGTTCCATATGAACATATAAACAGTTTGCTTAGCAACAGGCGAGTGCCATGTCACGTGTGTTGGGGGAGGTGTTTGCGTGTTGTGCCTGCCTATAGAAAAGCAAAGCCAACCAAACGAAGCCTTTGCTGTACAATCAATACAAGTGCTCTTGTTGCCCTCAATTACTTTTCTTCGCAAATTTTACTCTAGGGTGTCCCAACACTGATGTCGATTTGTTATGCCTATGCAATATTGGAGATGACGATTGACAACCGGCGGTGATTAAGGTAGGTCTGGGAGGGTCGTGATGACGAGCCCCTGACGCAAACGATTTTTGTGCATTCGTGGTCTTAAAGCGACTTTGCTGGCGTTAAAATGGAGCAGATCTCGGGTACTCATTTTATTTATGGAGATCCGGACAAATTTATTTAAGTCCCCGCCCAAGGCTTTGAGAAGACATCTCCTTCTGTCCCTAATTAATGGTCTGACGCCTGTGAGTGTGTGTGTGTGTTAGTATCCCCCTAACACGTGAAATAAAACGAAAGAAGGAGCAACACGATCACAACTTTGCGGTGTCAACTAATTGAAAATACAAGAGCACAGTAAAAACTGAACAGATTCGCAAATGACATTGTAGTATGCGAAACAAAACTTTTTGTTGATACGTGGAACAACCTTCCAAATGGTGTGACGTTGTCTCAGTGAACTGTGTTAAAAGACAAATCGGTTACTCGGTATATATGGAGGGAGCTGCGATGTTCTGCTTTTCAAACCAATTTCTGTTTGCTGATGATATCTGGAAGTGACTTGATCAGTCCAAAGTCAACTAGAAGCCCAGCTGTCGATAGGAATGGCTAACCGTTTCTGAGATACGGTGATTAAGGTTGAAATCTTGCACTAAAAATGCGGCCAAAACGCTGCACATAGTAATATCGACAAGCTAAAAGAACTCGTCGTCGTCTCTCGCCATCGCCAACCCTCTACGACTTACCGTTCAGCCACAATACCGCACGATTGGCATAGCAAGGTCATCGAAGGTCATTGATGTTCGTGTCATGTAAAAGGACTTATGCGACTTCCTATTAGTCATTTGTAGCAACATAGGCCTTATCTCTTGCCGTTTCTGAAATACACCGCGCGAAAATGTCGGGGATGTTTTTTGAGACACAGTGTAGTCTAATATTGCATGTAGACCGTTGGGCTAATGCTTATTGACCGCGAAAGAAACAAGCAGTGCGGTAGGCCTAGCTAGTGGCCTGCTCGTAGCATAACTGCTCCAGAACTTGTTTACATGCATTGGCAACCGTTGCTATCTACATCAGTCGATAACGCAGGTTGATCAATTGCCAATACAGGTGGGCCTATGCAGGTACCACACAGGTACTGTGCTGTTTAAACAGGTGAGTTAATCGCAAAAATCGTTTGCTGGGCATTTATTTTTTTGTTGAGATTACTTAGTTGATGTAATGTATTTAGAAAGCCAATTTAACCTTTTAACAATAGCTTGTCGCTGCAAAAGCATCTGTAGGTTTACATTACTGGAAAAAAAGAAGTGATATAGTGGCAAACGGTGTTGCAAAATGGTTGTGCGCTGGTACTCCGGTAAGCTGTCGATTGTCGAATTATTATGTGTAGTCAGTGTGGTTGCTATGATTTATTGGGCATAAGCTGTTTCATCGAGAGTTAAATGATCTATTGTGTACAACGTGTGCACAGATTGGAATGATTCATTTTATTTTCTAGAAAAATTTACACACAGATGGGCAAAACCATGTTGACTTTGTTACCTTGACTCATCCTCAGTAGGCTATAACTGCAGACTATTTTTTACTCCTCGCGCGCTACGTTCCTAACGTAGCGAAGAGGAGTATATAAGATCAGTGTAATATTGAGGACCGACCGACCGACTGACGACCGACCTCTGTTCCTGGAAGAGCCTTCCTGGAAGAACTTCAAACGGCCATATCTCCGTAACGGTGCTAGATAGACGCATGGTCACTATGGACCACCGATAGGAAGTCGAATGGTCACGTGACCGATGACAGCAGTCTTTTTCATAATCATGACAATAGTGAAAGATTAAAGATCTTTCACCATGTCATAACTCAGTGACTATGTCACACACAGTGTAGAATAGTTTTTTTCGCCTCGTGATGACGTCAGTTGCACGGTTGATGCTGTCGGCGAGGTGATGCTGTCGGCACCGCTATTTGCGGTGTGAAAAGAAAGGAATTATAAGGCAGTTAAAAGAATATAGGAGAAAATAATGCGCGCGAGAGTACATTAGATTGGTCACAATCTATAATATTTTTTTGTTCAGGCTTGCCGTGGATATGAAATTTCCCATCCATATTCATATCCATATCCACAGATTTTCCGTGGATATCCATAGATATATCCATATCCACAGACGCCTATTTTGTTTCGTGTAGCCCCCTGATTTTTACAAAATACAGAAATGCAAGAGTGTCATCCACCACCCCTAAAATGACGTAGATATTTTTTACTTGAAATTGATGGAAAAAAAGAATAAACACATGTTTGCATTGAAATACAATTTTAGTTAAGTATTTTTTAACTTTGATAAAAATCTACATAATTTTGTTGCCCCCTGCTTTGGCTGACCGTTAGGTTGAGTCGAGTCTTGGGTACGATATGTCGCCTGTCTGTAGTCTGTCTGGTCGTAAGACCTGTACTGTGGCTAAACAGTAGGTCGTAGGGGTCGGCAATGGTACCGTTGCATACGACGATGGCGTCTTTCTGTAAGCTGTTAAAAGTAACCATATATGTTTCTGCAGCTGTTTGGCCGCAATTTTCAATGCGATGTTGCTGCCTGCAGTCATCACCCACGTGCGCCGAATTACCGTATCTTTTCTGGTGTTGATTCTAGCGTTCGATTTAGCAGCGTCACCGTAGCCTGTATGGAATTGCATTCACTCTGCAAAATCGCTTTCTTAGCGACCTGAAGTCGGACGCTGGCCTTCGGAGTTCGGATATAAACGGTACGGTCGGCCCACCCCAGCAACAGCTGGGATCCTTGTTTTCCAAGACACAGGTTAAATTCGTGACGCATACACATGTGGACGCTTATGTAGGTCACTTGGTTTGTATTTCCTATTAGCATTATGTATGTTAGTAAGCAAAGAAAGTTTGTAATTTTGTTACCATTTGATAAAAAATTAAAAATAAAATCACAAAAATAGACTTTTTGTTGTTCAGCCAACAATATTAAAGCACCGAAGATCAAGATCTGTTGCTGCTATAGTGCTAATAAATTAATTTACGCTAACTCAATAATGACATGCTAATGTCAGTGGTTATTCATTTGACTCACTAACATAAATAAACAAGAAAATGAAGAGTAAAACGACAGATAAGAAAATAGAGAGGCAGAGCATATAAGTATTCAGTTTAATTAGCAGTTGCGCCAGCATAATATCCATGGATATATCCATGGATATCCATATCCACAACAAGCCTATATTTTTTGTTAATTTGTTGATGACTATTTTACGTTCTCCGCTTGTAATATTGAAAAACGTTTATCTGCCACTTTTACCATTCAGCTGTTAAAAGTAATTATATCTAGTTCAAAATGGTCGTTATTTGTCTTGGAGCATAGAACTCGCTACCAACAGCCATTCAAGACTGATCATCATTTTCTTCTTGTTTTACACATGTCTTAAAATTGGACTGTTACTTTAACAGCGCTTATACCGTTAACTTATTTTAGCATGTTGTTGCAGCATTGCTATTAGAACGGGCGAACAAAAACTTTTGTACCGAATTGACGTGAGAGTTTGTACATGGTGATGAATCTGGTGGTTGATACTGTCAATTTAGCTGTGTGGTAATATTTTCAGGCCGGTCGTGAATCCAGCAACATGGATTACTCCGGCAATCCGGACACGGCTCCACCAATTTACTCTGAGCACAGCAACATGTCCAGCGTTCCATACGGACAGTCGACGCTACTCCATGGAAACGACGCCAACACAGGTTCTCCGAATAAACCCGAGGATCCCTACCCTCCTCCCCCAGGACCTCCCGGCCAGTACCCGAATCAGCCTGGAGGGTACGTGCCGTACGGAGCCCCGCCTTACGGGCATCCGATGGGTCCGGGTTATCCGCCGCCCGTGTACTCTGAAGCACCGCCGCCGCAGCAGCAGCAGCAGCAACAGAGCGTGGTGGTGATAACTGGACAGCAGCGTCAGCACCCAATGCTCATTGGTCATGTCCAGTCGTACGCTGGACACATTATCCTGGCGTGTGTCGTCACTTTCTGCTGCTGTTTCGTCTTCGGCATCATTGCATTCATACTCGCCAGTGAGTTACTCACAGCTTATGACGTGTACAGAGCGACGGAAATTAACTGATCGAAATTTATCTAAACTGTACTGACAAATTTGGGTTCGGTTTTTTTTTAAAAAAAACCTTCAAAAAGCTGCAAGTACATTTTCGAATTTGGTTAATGTGGTATAGGAATGATGTACAAATCCTAAAAGACAGGATGAGAATGACTTTGGCTATGTGTGTGAGTGTGACACAGTAGATGATAAAGGATTGCGATTGACTATCTACACTGACATTGCTCGCCGGGTTCAAGTTGAGGCACAGAAACTGTATTGCTGCAGTAGACAGAATTGTGTGCGTACACTTTGAGACGATACAGTGATTCACAGCCGATGCCTTTTCTTAGCGGCGTTTGGGTTAAAAAAAGTAGGCGGGCAGGAAGTTTGATTTTTTTTCGAGAGACACTTTAAATCTCCGACAGAATTCCGCCTGAGAGCTGTACATTTTCTACGGAAAATATTGCGAATGCTAAAATTTAATGTTGCCCCTAAATTTTCCTAAAAATGGTGACTTGTCAGCTCCATATTTTGCATTATTGGACAAAAAGATTCAGGCAAAATTCTGCCACAATTTTCCGACAGCCCAAATTTAGAGGTGCGAGACAATTGCCGCCCTGCCCCCCCCGCTCCGGACGCCACTGGACTGTCATGTATTATGACCACGTGACCGTGTGACATTCTGCGCTGTGCAGTAATGGCAAGCAGTTCTGCAGTCTCAAACCCTCGCAGCGCCTACACGCTGGGCAACGCTTCGTACGGTCTGTCGATCGCCGGCATGGTGGTCGGAGTTCTGGTCGTCATCATCACCGTCGCCGTGGTCTACAGCAGTGCGGCACAAGCTGGCGGCTACAGCAGCAGCTGTCAGTACTATTACTACGGCAGCACGTGCTACCGCTACCGATCCACAGCATATACGTCTTACAGCTGCCGCGGTTACTACTACGGACGATACTGCTATTACAACACCTACTACTACTGATGCAGTTTTACCGCAACGTTGATGCGTGACTCAAATTTGAAATATGGAAACATTTTTTATGAATGCGTTGACTGTATCTAAATTAGAACGAATATAACACACAAAGAAACGTTATTAAATGATACACAAGAATATCTGGTACGAAAATCTAGCACCACAGTGTCATCTGAAAGCAGTAGACGTCAGACACGAAGTAGGCTTTTGCAAAGTTAATATTGTTCTTTAAACGCCGATACTGTAGATAATGTTTTATTAATTACCTCCGCCAAGGAGGTTATGTTTTTGCCAGACTTTGTTTGTCTGTTTGTTTGTCTGTGTGTGAGCAAGATACCTCGAAAAGTTATGGACGGATCTTTCTGAAATTTTGAGGGTATGTCAAGCATGGCATAATCTACCAGAGGTTTAATTTTGGGCGTGATCCGAAAGGAATCCTGGATTCTGGATCACTTTGAAATTTTCGTTACCATTGCGTTAAAGAGGGCATAAGGAAACCACTGGCAAAGCGAAGATGGTGATGCCACCTGGCAAATAACATTGGTTTGGCGGATGTACCTGCGGGCTACAACTGCTTTTCTAGTTTTTTTACTGTTTTCTTATATTTGCGCTTTTTAAATAAAATTATTATGCTTGCTTTTGCGTTAAAGCAATGAAGATGCTAACACGTATTAGCACGTTACGCAGTAGTTGAATGTAAAATATAACATTGTTTTACTTTATATAATACAGACACGTGTAGACGTTTTATAACATTATAACAGCAAGTAAAACACAAAACATTTGCAAAAAATTACGCAAAAAAATGTTGCAGAATGATTTGTTGAAATTGTTTTATATAAGTAATTACGGTCTTGCTCAGTAAAGATATTATGTGCATTATCTTTGTTGCGTAGACCCAAGTAAAACGATTATGCGTGTCCGCGTGCATATGTGTGAAAAAAGCTGAGGCAATTGAGACGCGAATTTTGGTATACATAGTCTACATTGTAGAGTGTAAATTGTGCAGTTGTGATGCACATTGTCCATCAAGCACCTGCAGAAAAAAGTGTGATCAATTTTATTAACGTTTAATACGTGTGCGTATTATATTCCAGACATGATATGCCTACTAGTGTTATATCTGTGCCTCTGTAGCTTGTTTAGCTTTTCGCTTACACTGCTATTTTTACTGTTAAACTACTCAGCCATTTTCTTTAACTGCGCACTTGTTAAACATCATTAGCTAATAGTTTGTCAATCAAATCACAGCCTTTCTCGTTTTTTTCCAGTTTCACTGCTTGTATTTTATTTTTTTTTGCTACCATTGTAACATTATTACTGTGGACGATAATGTCACATGGTAAATAAAGATATTTGTACTCAACAGTAGCTGTTGTAACAACTAATTCGCATTGTCAGAAACTATTGCGGAACGTCCCCCGGGTCTCTGCGGGCGCTTATAGGCAAGAGACATTTGCCCCTCTAAAGATAACTACATTACCATGTTTCATCACAATTCATAACTAGCTAGTGTATAGTCTGTCATGCTGTTTTCTGCGGCGTTCATAAATCTATCCATAGATTTAAAAGAGAGTCGTAGCAGTTTAGACTGCGATTGGCTGTGACGTCATATAGACGTCGTCACCATGGTGACGCATCATTAACATCTTTACAGCTAGAGGTAACGCTGCAGCGTAGTACGCTGCATGCAACGCTGTGTATCGAGGCCGCAGACCGAGATGAGGCCCGAAGGGCCGAAAATTGAGGCCGCAGGCCAAAATTGAGGCCGAAGGCCGAATTAAGACCCGAAAGGCCGAATGTGGAGGCCGCAGGCCGATAATATGGCAAAGATCAAGCAAACAGGGAGCGTAACGACTTGTTCGCTTGTTATGTTGGCAGGACGTAGAGATTTTCCAATAACGATTTTAGGAATATTGTCAAATTCATTGTAGCATAGTTTTAGTGTTAGTGAAAATTTGCGCAAATTATAGGCAAATAATATCTTAATGCAAATTAGTCTTACACTTTTTTCAGACAAAATTCCGAAAAGTTTAACGTGTCACGCATTTTTTACAGCTAATCGTTCCTAAGCTATTAACGCTGAAATAGTCCGTTCTTTGGCCCATCATTTTATTACGCGCTAAAGCAGAATGCTTCGCGCGTCTTTGCCATCGTCTGGGCGTCCGTCCGTCTGTCTGTCTGTCCGTCCGTCCGTCACACTCGTGAGCTGTATCAAAACGGTGCAAGCTAGGATCACGAAATCTTCACC
>Ga0209671_1005149_pt1 | contig 13174 bp, 10 predicted proteins | sample WorMetHERISLAND2_2_FD_187401 | JGI IMG/M metagenome (GOLD analysis project Ga0209671, IMG submission 187401) | Marine gutless worms symbiont microbial communities from Max Planck institute for Marine Microbiology, Germany - Olavius geniculatus... | ecosystem: Host-associated > Annelida >... | reverse complement strand
CCTGTTCGTCGGAGTCGGTCGCAACGCTTGCCAGATACTGCAGAACAACGTCCAGTCGATAGCGTGCTTCTACTACGCTGAAGACCCGAGCGCGGGGCGTGCCAGTTCATACGGACAGCGGGAATTTAAACGCAAGATGAACATTCGAACGGACATGATATTGGAAGCGCTGGCAGCAAACTTCACCGTCATACACAGCGATACAGACATGGCTTTTCTCAGCAATCCGTTTAACCATGTCAAGGTAATTATCGCGTCAATCAATCAAGCCATTACAGATCGTTACATGTGTATGAAACACAAAATGTTGGAAAAGGTTTTGTTTTTTACTTTGCATCTGAGCACTTTACGTCCTAAAATGTTTTTTGTACAATGTTGTTGTACATTTTTGTACATGTAAATGTTGTAGGTACATGTAACAAAATACAAAACGTTGCAAAACATTTTTTACAAAATAAAATTTTCTTTATCACGTGTAAGCATAGCTTTTAGTCTAAACTATAACTGATTTCATCAGCTTTTTGTGAATCAGTGAATGCCTGTAGTTATATGAACTTTTGCAGCATGAAATGTAGGCTTAAAATGCGCAGCCATGTACATGTATGGCTGCTCAGCACAAAATTGTGAAATGATTGACAAATTGGTGTAGCTAGGTCGCCTGTGAGTTCCTATGTAATTAAATGTATTGCTAATAAGGTTTAACTGACGGACAGACCAACCGTTCACTGAATGAACGCTGAGTCTGTTGCAAGTGGCGTGTACAGTAGGCCTAACTAACTTCAGTAGTGAGTTCTGACCAACGCCCTAGCTCGCCCCCAGTGTACGCTACTGGCAGTACATGCTATGGGCCCCTAATTATTGTTAGTAACTTATGTTTTAATCTATAGGTTCACTGTTTTCAGTTGTTCGTCATCAAAGACAAAAACTTTATCACGAGGATGAAAACACTGTACAATGACCGTCTGTTAACATTAACATTCTCTTGACTGGCGTAATTGTTTCTAATTCATGTTACTGCATAACAGCGGTCTGCTTGTTTCTTAAACTGTGAATGAGTAACATGATTGCGATGTGTATATAGGAACTGATTAAATCGACGGACGTGGCACCAATGTGGGATACAGTCTGTTACAATGCAGGCTTCATCATGCTCAGACCGACGCCGCTAGCACAACAGCTTTACTTGATCTTACGTAACATGACCAGCACAACGCGGCTCGACGACCAACAGGCGCTCAACAGAGCACTCAAAAGGCTGAAAGCTCAGAACCCTACATTCAGCATGAAAGTTCTCAACAAGCATAGTTTTGTCAGCGGACGCGCGTACTTCGAGGTGGGGGGAAGACTGCTGCCCAAACCCAACAACTGCGACCCATCAAAGACAGCGAACTGTCCTATCGTCGTCCACAACAATTGGATTGTCAGCAAAAGTGCGAAGATTTATCGTTTTCGAGAGCATCTGATGTGGCTGTATGACGGAGACAACCGCTATTACAGCAACGCGACTCGCAGCTATCTAACCTACAGGAACTCTAACGATACATCAGTAAGTACAGAGAGTCAGATCGCAGCGTTGAAGACGGCGCTTGCCTTTGGCCATCTGCTCAGACGAGTCGTTATTCTGCCAACGTTCATCTGCAGCAATGGCGCAAGACGCTGCCCGCTCAATTCTCTCATTCGAATTCGACTGCTGGACACGTCGTTCAAGGATCGGTTTCGCGAAAGCAGTTTTCTGCGACACCCGAAAGTGCCGGACGCCGTCAAGCGAAGCCAGTACGACGGCGCAGCCGCTCTGCGCCGTGCCAGCACTGTGTCCAAGGCGTCCAACAACACACGGCTGACAATATCCAGCCGGCGACTGCTGCAACTGTTCGCCAAAGTCTCCTCCAGTGTTCTCAATGTCGGAAGCCTAGTCGGGCTGCAGGTTGTCTTCGACGACAAATCCGACGGCTACATGTTGGAGCAGAAACTGCAGAAGAGCATCCGACGAGCCAGTTACAGGCAATATTAAATTCGACGGACGTGGCAACAATGTGGGATATAATTTTACGGTCTGTTATGGCCAATTCACACGTACGACGCAACTCAACTCAACTGTACAGAACAAGGACAAGATGACGTCATTAGCAATGTGACGTCACTGCTGTGCAGACAACGCGTTGTTTGCTAGCAGTTGGATCTCGTCGGCGTCGTAGGTGTGAACAGGCCATTACAAGGCTGGCTGGCTGTCGCGGGCCGACTGCGCTATAGCGCGAACATCTAGTAAGCTTACATGACATTGTGCTCAGTTTATTCGTTTCCATATCTTTAAATTTACACTATTTTACCGTCTATCAGTGACGTAGCCAGCACGGTTTGTGAAGCTTAAGCCTTCTACCCTCACTAAAGCGGTAAAATGTTTATCTCCTCCAAACGAACAGTGGATATACTGTTTTCATGGGATGTCTGTCTGGTGTCTGCGCAGTGGACCGGTTATGGGGTGTTTACACGATTCACCAAACGTCCAGCAAACTTCCAGCAATTCACGTGTATTTTGAATACATTTGCTGGACGTTTGCTGGATCGTGTAAACACCCTATTAGTCAGTCCAGTTTGGGCGTTAATAGGCCGAGCTCCAAAACGTTAAAAGCTACTTAGGCCCACTTCAAATTTGACTTGCATGTTCCTAAGAACAAGGTTCATTTTGCGGAGATATGCAGTCTCGAAAGCGCCTTCTAGATTTTACAGGGCGTTAGCATGCAATGCAGATGTTTTTTCTCAGATCAAAGAATATTGCAACAGCATGATGTTTATGAATAAATGCTTCATGAAAAATGTTTCTAAGTGAATTATCCGCTTGTGTCCCAGTAAAAAGTGGACGCCAAAACAGCTATAACTTAGGAAAAAATGGTCAATTTTGTCTGTAAGACATAATAGCAATAGATCGTCAAGTAAATGGCGTGTGAGATTAGAAAAACGACAACATCAATTTTATTGACATATAAAATACATCACAAAAATACGAACTTTACAAAACAGCAGTCTTGCATTTTAGCTTAAATTTAATTCCAGTTCAACAATCCCATGCACTCATGTTTTAAGAAATTCCAGTTTTTTAGTATCTAGTGCAGTCTCTTTACCTATCAGCTCTTCAGCTGAATCAACGTTCAGAGAAGTCTGCTTCTCACACTTTCTAGTTTCTACCACTGCCAAATTTGCAACCCACTTTACATGTTTGATCAATTTTCATACACATCTTACTCAAAAGTGGAGAAGCCAACTTTCTGTTCAAAAAGTAAAAATTTAGAAAAAAATATGAAAGTTGTAATTGACGTGCTGCATCAAAAAATCAAGGTAAATCTGCAAAATTGCTGTCGTACGCTGGTGAAAGTGATTGTCATATTTTATTAACATATTTTGTTATTATTTAAACAACAGTGACACAAAATAGTAGGCACAGATAGCAGACGAGCTTGTGTCTTTTTAACGATTTAATTAGCACACAGTACACTAAAATGTGTTTTTCAGCAGAGGAATTATAATTTTGTATAACAGCTTCAACTTGTCAGAATTTATGCTCGAAATGTATCCTGCACTTACACCAGCGTAAAACGTTTACTCCAGTCAACATGCAACTCGGCATTATGCAACAACCTGCATTGATATAAAATAGGTAAGATGGAAAATGAGCGCATCGTACGTAACTTTAGCTCACTTGCCATCTTTGTAACAAAGTTTATCAAAAGATGCTGGAAATTTGGCAAAGTTCTAACAAAAATAATTTTTCACAGTTGTTCTGCAACACAGTAAACGTCATACATGTAGTTGTTCCGTACAATCATGACAAAAACAAAGTGTACGTGCACTCATGATCGACTTCAAGCTATAGGTTCTCACTATTTATATTTTGAAAGTTACAACATAAACAAAAAACGCTGGGTGGTCGGTTCCCTAACCGAACTGAATTATACATGGTGTTTCATGTGCCGTGAGTACAAGCTTGTCTTTTGCTGCCAACTGCAGCTTCCAGCAAGACAGTGCACCAGCACACAAAGACTGCGAGATGGTTGAGTTTCTAGCTTGCAAGACGCCTGATTTCAATCCCCAATGTTGCTTAGTGCTGACACGATGAACATTTTTTCATCAGTGAACCAGTCACCATCGAAGCAGGGTAGTAACTGACAGCACTAGTTGAGACAAACAAGCTTGTACTGATGACACATTATGACGTCGACGTTATGACATGGCTAGCATAGAATATTTAATCAACAGCTACATTTTGTTGAAATATTTGTAATTAATATTTCTTAAGCTACAACTGGTAAAAATTTTGTGTAAATTGATCATCATTTGAGTGAATTATGAAAGAAAGAAAAAGGGGTCCCTTTTTATGAAACACCGTGTAGAATGTATTTTTATGTAAACACAACCATGAAATGCAAAACCAATAAGTACTGCAAACTGCATTGACTACTGAGAGTGTTACCAGTAGAGTCGACAGTGTACTGGGTTAAAAAAGTAAGCAGGGCAGGAAATTTCAATTTTCTGAGACACGCTACAAATTTCTGACATAATTTCAGTCACTAACAATATGAAATTATTGAACAAAATTCACCCTAAAAAAGAAGAGTGCGATCATAGAATAAAGTGCCTGCGTATTGGGCCGAGCTGATATGGCTTCATCGCTGGACAGGTGCATAATCTGTCCACCCCTAAGGTACGGTAAGGTAAGGTAAGGCATAGAATAAAGTGCATTTTGCACGTGTCGAACAAGTACGATACATGGACAATCATTTCTGTATAAGCTAGGTGCAGTTAGTCCGAGTCGGAAGACAAGCCTTCGAGCTCATCGGCACTACCACCGATCGCCTGCCAGAACTGTACCGTTACTTGCTCGGCATACTTCTTCCTGTCTTCAGCCGACAGCCCGCCTGCCGCCTCTGAAAACAATACACACACATAATACATATATATATATATATATGTATATATATATATGTATTTCTTATTATCATTATTTTAGAGGCAATGACTCCACTGACAAGTGGAAGCAAGATGCTTCATGGAAAATGTTGAGAAAAGTAAAAAATAGCAAACTGGTGGGCAAATCTTTTGATCAAACTCCCCAAATGTTTTTGCCATGAGATGCATTTTTTGAACCTTAAATGCATCAAAATTTGTTCGCGTTGAAGCCCCATTTTCCTCAAGAGGATTCTACAATGCTCTCTCTTAGGGCTGTATTCAAGGGAAAGGAAGCTAATTGGTTCAAATCCCCCCCAAAAAACCCGAAATGCATTTTAGAAGCTGTAAATGAATCATAATGCATTTACAGCCGTGGCTCTGCCTCGGACACTGCTGTGAGAGCTTACAGAGCTCCCCCAGACTCCGCAGCTGCCTAGACGTTCATTGCCCCATTAGCCGATGTCGTTTAAGCAAATGGTTCCGTGCAAGAAGTTGGTTTGTCAACCAAGTCAAATAAGTCGACGTTATATGATTTTTGCACAAAGCGTCTTGAACCCTCGGCGTATGTGGACAGACAAACTACAGAGCCTAGATTAGTGAAGTTGGTGCAACTTAAGGGGAGATTGCTTCCTGATGCTAAAGGGGGATGGATATCCCTAAATTATTGAAATAAAAACATAGACGCACACAGAGGCATATATACACTTCATCTGAAAAAACACAGACCCCAGAGATATATATTCAAATAACTGCAACAAATTTTGGTACAAAGAATCATCACTCAATCTTCACTTACTGAGAGTCACTTACTATTTAATCATACATAATTTTTATTAACAAGAAACCAGCTAAAGTTTTTCTACTGGCAATCTGAGCAGAACAAATGCTCAACATGTGGCAATTAGCACAAGTTCTATAATCCAAGGGGCCAAGCCAAACCCAAAGTTACACTTCCCCACGCCTACACATTTCCACTGCAACCAGTGTGGCTGAGCGCAAGACAGCAGCAGCAAGTGAGTGGGTCGGTGAGTGACCTTTCATCAGTCGGAGTTGTTCAAAGAGCTGTTCAAACGAGTCATGATCATCGTCATCATTGTCAGTGTTGTGAGGCTGCTGTGATGACGAACTTGAACTATGTGCATCTTCTACGAGCCGATCTACAGTCAACACATGTCGGCACAACATCACTCAACATCACATGCCACTGCACTCTCAGGCCATGGATGCCTGTAGACTGTTACATTTACTGGACTATACACAAACACTTAGTATTTTTGCCCTTTCCAGAGCATCAACACTCCCCAAGACTCATTACCTTATTTAGCTGCACTAAGTTGGTTGGGAACCTGGGAAGAAAAAAGGAAAAAGGTAGGGGGAAAAGCAGATAGAACAAAAACAGGAGAGAAAGGGGACAGAGAAAAGGAAAAGTAGTAAAGGAAAAGGGGATAAAAGATAGAAAAGAAAAGTGGTGAGAAAAAGGAAAAATGGGGCAGAGAAAGGGAGGAACTTAAGCATGATTTTGATTCTAGATTTGGGGAAACCAAAGCTCCTGCTCCAAGTTTCATAAACCGGGCATACAAGCAGCAAATCAGCATAATGAACAAGCAGACCAATGATCTGTTGGGCTGACGTAGTGCTGTCCACTGGCCGATGCTGTTCAGTGGATGAAGTTGCACTAGCGTCGTTTGACACGTTGGAATGTTGTTCACACACTGCAGGGGCCCTGTCTGTCGACAACGGTACAGCATGTCCTGTTGTACTCCTGTGTGTCTGTCTGACGTCCACACTGTCCAAGGCTGTATTCCCGTCATCTGTCTGTGTGACGTCGCTGTTGTGCAATGCGCTAGCAGCATCATGCATCATCTGCTCGAAGAAGGAACTCCGTACCACCGGATTCTCTGTCATAAGCACATCACATCGACACGTGTGTCGTGCACAGAATACTGCACGCAACTAAATGGCTTGGCAGTGTAATGCTGGGTCATTGGTTTGACTCTCAGTCAAAACATTACAAAGGTCCAGTTTTTCCACCGCCAGTCAAATCAAATTTGATCTCCAATTTACTGATCTCCAAACAACTTGATGTTTTAAATTGATCATTGATCAACTGTGTTTCATTTTTCCATGCATTTTTAATCTGCAATTACGTGATCCATGATTTGTTGATTCATCATCAACTGAGCCTACTTTATGCCAATCTGATTGGCTGACAGTGACCTCAATTTGCAGTGTTGTGCTAAATGACCCAGCATGCGCTGGGAGCGGCCGCCCCAGTACACATTGCCATAGCAACTATATCAACGATATCGTCCATATCGTCTGCTGTCAAAAATACATTCTATCGTAAATCAATACCAGAGCATCTATCTATTTTATTTCTTTACAAAACACTGTACACAGTACAAATTGATCAGCAGTGACTGATCGCCATGCATGGAGCTTCATTTATGCGTGAATTGCCATTTTGAGCGGCAGAGTGAAGCAACGTTTTTGGTGCGAATAAGCAACAAACTGCAGATCGCCCCATTTAATCGTCAATTATCTGACTCGATCAGCCAATATTCGGCCATCAACTTGATGGGAGATTTGCTGGACAATTAGTCGGTAATTCGCGATAGAAAAATAGTCATTGAGATGATCTCCGATCAAGTCCCAAAGTTTATTGGAGATCAATTTGATCAGCCATCAAATGCGCATGGAAAAACAGGACCTAAGTGGCTGGGTGATTTGGATGGGTGTATGACTCTCTACAGGCAGGTAAACCAACATCATAACCAATACCAAGGTCAACTCAACCTCTCATCCCTCTGGGGTAAATAAATTTAGTACTAGCCTGCTGTCTGGCTAGGGTTAAGGTGGGGAGCATTCACCTGTGTTAGATGACAGGTAACACTGTGTGATCACACATGGCAGGTGACGCTCTGTAACTTTTGAGATATGGGTTTCCCATGAAAAGCTATACACTTTCAAACTGCACAGCACACATAACCCACATACACACAAAATCTCACTTTTATTACAACAAAATACGACTTTGATTCTACTTAACAGAAAGACTCTTCTGCAGCTATTCTGCACAAACAAAAATAGACAGTGATTAATAACAGAAAAAAAGATGCTGCAGCTGCTACTGGCAAATAAATCAATCGCAGAGTGACATTGCAACCTTTCATTATCAGGTTTGGCCACGAGTGACAAGACAGTGCTTCGATAATGCGTGCAATTCCCAGCGTCTCTTTGAAATCATCTGCAATCAACACAGGCAGAATACACGTGCTACAGAGCACAGACAGCACTCAGCCTGTATGCTTAACCAACCTTGCTGTTGCTGTCAGTAGCCCATCATGCAGCAGGGTAAATGCCTCAAAATTATGAGGAATTCCGCCAGATTCTCACCATCCTGAAGCGCATCCATGATTAAGTCGAGTTGCCAAATTAATGCTGCCCATTTTGAGCAAAATGGAACTAAATGTTCAAGTTTTTCCACACCAGCATCACAATGTAGATGATGGACACAATGGAGATGCGATCTACCCAATAAATGCTTAGTAGAAAGTAATGGAAAGAAATTATGTTCTACCTCAGTAATTCTCACTGCATAATACTAACTCGGTCTCAATTTGTGTTTAGTTACTTAAGTGAGTAACCTTCAAGTGGGATGGTTGTTGTGTACTGTGTCTCTTTATCCACAAATTACTGCACAACAGCAACCATAAACCCAACTTATCGGCCATTTCAAAGTGGAATAAAGATATGAGTGGCCAAACTGGCTACAAAAGTTCTAAGTAGACTCGAGTTGAGTGGCACACTTTTGCACATCAGATTTGGCAAGTTTCCCGTTCGTTTATACAACAGTTTTCATGCTACGTCTATTCAAATAAGAGAGTTGAATAAACTCAGAGTTTGACTGGTGCTAACGTTGTCAGCAATTAGTCAACAAACCTTCATCATCGCTGACATCTTCGGAGTCTGAGTTGAGTTCGACAAGCTCAAACTCATTCTGCAGACACCATTGCACCGCTGCATCACGTGACACTTCTGCTACCACATTGATATTGCAAACCATGCACACACATCTGTTCTGAATACTACTTACTTACTATCCAGCGGAATCGCTGGTTAAAGTAGGCAGAACAACAAGTCAAAGTTTTCCAACAGACATTAAAAATCTCCAATGTAATTCTGACAGACAGTTGCAAATTTCTGACAGAGGAGATAATGGGTACACAAAATTTCAATTTTGCTCCTAATTTTTCCCATAATGGCTTCTTCAGCTTCAAATTTTGCACTTATGGATAAAAATTTGGCATTTTTGAATGAAAATGTTGCATTTTAAAAAAAAATTTGGCTTTTTCAAACAGAAATTCTCCGATGAGAAAATTTTCTGACAATTTTCCAACAGCCCAAAATTTGGGGGAGGTGGTAAATGCCCTCATGCTGCCCTTGGCTACAATGCCACTGCTACTATCACTACTGTATTTCGGCAAAGCCACAGCTGCAGCTTCTACTAAACTGACAAGTGCGAATGACACAAAAATGCAACTTATGTGCACAATTACACTTGCCACAAAGACTAGACTACAAATCAGAACTTTGATCATGATCATTGATCAACCTACAATACCTTGTTACCAATATGCCTTCTGCACACAAATGGCTGGCTTTGCTTATATTAATTTCACTTGGAACACTGAGTAGTTTGCATCACTGGTATATACACTTGTCAGCATAGTTGCTCTACACCAAGCTGAGATACAACTCGGAACAGTGATCATTTGCAGCTGTACCCAAAAGAACTCAGCCTAGCCATCCCTCCACATGTAAGCTCAGTGAGCAAAGGCAATGGTAGAGCAGGCACTGTTATGAAAAAAAAGAGATTTCAACATAACTGCATTCCCAGTTATAAGTGTTGTTGGTGCACTAAGCAATTAGTCAGTTAAATGCACTGGTTGTAAATAAGCTGGCAACTTGGCCAGTCTGGGTTACCAGTATACGAGGACTGATCAACAGGTAATGGGAATCAAGGTATTAGACCTAATTTTTTTCACAGTCTATATATCAGTAAAAAGTACATTTTCCACAAACACACGTACATATGTTTGTTGCCGATGTGACATCATGGTAATTTTAGACGTCATAGACCGTCATATAAAAACGATTCGCCGCATCAGTGCAAACAACACTGAATCGTACCTAGCGGACGTCACAGAGATAAAATTTCAGACATTGAGATCGACGATAGTTACTGGGGGTTTGGTCGTAATTGTGTGCAGGATGATCTTATTGTATGAAGGCAGAGTCGCCAACATTTTGTTGGGCAATCATTGACTTGTGGTCTGTACTGTAGTACTGGATTTATGGCAGGGCACGCGGGGCTCGCTCTTGGGCCCGCATATTGAGGGCTTTCGGGCAACAAGTCAAGAATGTTGCTAATCTCTTCGTCAACACAACAGGTGTTATAAACTGTTAACTTTTCGATAAAATTTAACTAGTAACGTTAAATTTTGACGCGACGTCACAATTAGCTCTAGTGCTCTTATTTACAACAAATGCAGATTAAGGCTATCGTACATTCGAAGGTACAAATGTATTTGTTAGGGCTTTCAGAAAATCAGATGCTTCAGGGCACCACATTACTAAATTCGGCTGCAGACTGGAGAATTGTCGTGCAACAACGAGCCTAATTCTACACTGTTCGCGTTAACACTCCAAATCATTACTGTTTAACTCACTGTGACGTCATAAATTACAATGACGACACATCTGCAAACCCATATGTGTTTGAAGAAAATGTATTTTTTACAGGCATATAGATTGTGAAAAACATTTAAGTCTAACACATTGATTCTCATTACTTATTGATCAACCCTCGTATGCCGGCTCAATCAGGCTGAATTCTGTCTAGCTCAAAGTGCCTTAAAAAGATGAGTTCCAATGCTATTGCTATGATCCAACGTAGTCTACAAAATCACAAATCACTGAATGACTGACCATCATCATCTGAGCATTCTTCACAGACAAGAATCTGTACCAGTGGCTTCAACTCCTTCAGATACGGCAACCACATTGACACATCATCCAAGTTTGACTTCTGAAACACAGCAGCACTTCTTAAAATTAACAACGCTTGCATCTGTACCACACTGATGGCATTAGCTAATTATCAATGGCCAGTACAGAATTCCACAAAACATCCTGCAGATGTAAATATTGCACTAAAATGTGCAAGTTCTGTGACTAAGCAAACAAGAAAAGCCCTGCTAATGCAAACAGAAATTCTCAACAGCAGCGGTGCATGTTTAAAAGCCCAGTAAAACGAAGTCTAAGTCAGTCGCCAGAGGGCGCCAGATGACCCGCGGCTAGTGTCTATAGTGTTTAACTCGTACTCAGCAGAAGGTGAGACATGTCTCGCTCAGCCAATGCCGTATCGGCTGGATATCACAAATTTTCTCTACCACCATCTTATTTAGCGCCTTCGTTCGGGATGACCCCCTTGAATTTATGGAAAAGCTTTACGGTTCCTGAAACTAGAGTCTTCCAGGCAGCCAACGGTAAAGATTTGATGATCCTAGTTTGCACCGTTTTAGACTGATCCACCTGTGTGACAAACAGACAAACGAACAGACAGAATTGTGATGGCTTAGATGCACAACAGCAGCAGGTTGCATGTTTTGCAGAAAACTGTGGTCCCTAGCAGTAAGCCAACACAAGCTATCACTCCAGGCCAAGCTGCACAGTGATATATCCTACGTAATAAGATGATTAATGTCAAATAAAAACATTCTATATCGCAAAAAAAACAAAAATCCGCAACACTGTATGACAACCTAATGCAAAAACATAAGCTACTGTCATACAATATGCACAATAATAGTATAACAGCAAACCTGTTTACTGTCAAACATAACAATGAAAGCTTGGACAGCTTCTGCGAATGCTTTGTCACCAATCGTCCTATTATCAGTAGTGCAGAGTAAGACATCAGCAGTGTAATACTTGTTGTCAATGTGCCACGGGTAAGAACAGACACCTTCGAGAACACGACCACATGTTGGCAGCTGGTCAACAGCCAATATTCCTACAGTACATATCAAATGCACTCAATCTACCGAACATCATGCAAATATACATCTATCACAGAGCTCAACTGCTTGCATATAATACAGCATTATAAAAATATGTTATGTTACGACTGCAGGCAGATTATAGTGTGTACTATGGCAAAAATCATAAAACCATAACGTACCTATAAGTACAGTAAAACTTGACTGAGAGAAAATTGGCATTTATATAGGCTTTAAAGGCCTGAGGCCTATAGGCCTAATCCAACTTTTTATAACACTGCTAATTTCAGGCCTCCTAGTAAGATGCTAAGACGCAAACTAGGCAGGTATTTAAATCAAGTTTATTCAGTATTATATCAGAGAACATCTCAAGCCATGTAGCTGTTTTTTTCTTACACGGATTTAGAATTATAGTGTTTTAATATAAATTTTATTTAATGCTTGTAATTGATAACACTCAGCATGTTCGGAGTCGAGGGGAGGAAGGTAACGTCGATCTCAAACAGAAAGCAGGTACAAGACATCGGTGCTAAGTTTCGATGTGATGTAGCAGCGACGTTATTAAGTTTACAACTGAGTTCAGCAGATGGCGCCAAATTGTCGAAATCAAAAATATCACCTAGTGTGGGTCACTTTAGGGGCTCAGAACCCCCAATGTATTTTAATTACCCCGTAAATCCATAAGTCGTTGGAAAAGGCTATAAATGCTCTGTCATATGTTAAAATATCGTTTCGTTGATCTTTCACTAGATCTCAAGAGGGTTTGAATATTGTTGAGCAAAAAGTAAAAACATGACAAAAATTTTGACCCCCCAAAATTTAACGGTGTGGGGGTGGTAGGGTAGGTATCTTGATTGAATGTGGTGAACATTGGTCCACGTACACACATAGAACTTTCTGGGCTATCCCTTGAATTGCTGACAATTTTTGGAAAATTTGGTTAAAATTGGCAAAAAATCGGGTGGGTCAATTTGGGGGCTTAAAATACTCAGATATGTTTTGACCACCCCACACTCCTGTACCTTACTGCAAACCGCTAATAACTTTTGTTAAATTTTGACTCGTCAAAAATGTTTTTATTTTAAGAACGAGTGGTTTAAATCTTGTGAATCCAAAAGTGAAAAAATAATGAAAAATTCTGACCCCCAAAAATTTTTAGGGAAGGGGGT
>Ga0209671_1005148_pt1 | contig 13174 bp, 8 predicted proteins | sample WorMetHERISLAND2_2_FD_187401 | JGI IMG/M metagenome (GOLD analysis project Ga0209671, IMG submission 187401) | Marine gutless worms symbiont microbial communities from Max Planck institute for Marine Microbiology, Germany - Olavius geniculatus... | ecosystem: Host-associated > Annelida >... | reverse complement strand
ACCCAAAATCACAGCATTTTGCCTAAAAACATGGCATTTTAGCAAAATCATGGCATTTGACGAAAATCACAGACTTCTGATTTCTGTGTTTCCATGATTTTCTACTATCCCTAATTGTCATTAATTATTATAGAAGAATTCCACATTTTCGTCAACTGTCGTTCTTTTGTAAGCAGTGCTTTACTTTATTTTAGGACTCTTGGTTTTGAATCATTTTTTTGGTCACGTGTACATTACCAAGATTGGAAAGTGCTTCTGGTCACAACTTGTCTGACTCATGTAAGAAGCACTATAACAACTTTTAGCAAGTGTCAGACTTTTGTCTTTGGATATTTTTTACTCTGTTACTTACTTTTAGTCATTCACAGTTAGTTTTACATGGCAAGCATTAAAACTAGTGCTGTTGAGGCATTAATTTTCTAACGGCTTTAGTGCATGCGTCAGTTTTTTGATGAATGCATTCATTAATGCATCATTATATTGATGAAGATGTAGGTAGACTACATCGAGAACGTGACTGGAATGATGACCGATGAACTCTTGGCTGTGTTGCAGTACCGTATTACTTGAATATTATTTAGTATCATCAAATGACTGCAGTATGATGGAATATTGGACGTCCTGCTTTACAGAATTTAGCGAATTTATGTATGTGCATTAATTTTTTTAACATGTGTTAATTTTCTTAATGCTAATGCATTAATGCATCAAGTTAATGCATTAATTTGACAGCTCTGGTTAGAACATTCTATTGTATGATATACTTGCGCAGTTGGTCATACAACGAAAGGTTGTCACAACATCTCAATGTGTGGCGTAACATCCCAGCTACCGGTCAACATTACTGCAGCCGACAACAGATCAGCACACATGGCTAATATGACAAGGTTATTAACTGGAAGTTATCCAAGCGTTGTGAACTCGACCACAAATGTTGACTCGACAGACGACCAAGATGATGATCAAGGTCTGTGATTACATTCACTTTAGTTTCTAGGGGCTGCACTCTTTTAAGTTGCCCAGCGATGCATTTGAATTGCACAAAAAATACGTTATACCACGATGGTTGTATTGTACATTTAATGGGCGTTTTATTCAGGTATGAAGTAGGGTGATTTCAGGGAAGTGTTCTTTGGGTCTAGAATTGTTGTTACTTTTTATCTCTTACTGTCATTGCCTTGTAATCTTAAAATTTCTTATACTTGTAGTTCTTCTAGTTTATGCTAGCAATGTTTGGTTTTAATTACTGTACTTGATTTGGAAACTCTATTACTGACTTACTTGTGTCGTAGACATTACCAGGAGCAACGTTGCATTGATGCTGCGTGAAGAGAATCCTTCGATTGCCTTCAATGCAAAGTTTCATGTCTTCTACGTCGTTGACGATGGTGATGTTTATCTCTCTCGGTTTGACATCAACCCACTTAAGGACACCGGTGGCACGCTGCGTGTTGGCATCAAGTCTAGACAGTACCATCGTGTAGGTATCAGTATTGAAGGTTAAAAGTGGTTAAAGGGATGTATAGCTCATTATGGGAAACCCATAGCATAGCTAAAAAGTGTTACCTGCCATATGAAATCATGCAGTTTACTTGCCACCCAATACAGGTGGACATGACATTGTAGTCAGTACTTTTTTTCATTTACTTTATGTTACACCTCCAGGTTCTGTTTATATCTTTTGTTCTGCAAAGACGAATTTTTCAGGGTTCCCACAAAATGTGCTAATTGACATGACAATGATGACAGTGCATTCTGGAAGTTTTTATCCTGGTTTCTTTTTTCTTGCCGTGGTTGAAAAACCCGTATTTCACCAGCACTGTGTGTGTTATTGCATAGGCAGTTAATGCCAGTGTGTTACATTGTTTGTCTGTCCGTTTGTTGATGTACTGTGATCATATAAGTTTGGCTACATCAAAAGTTATTTCACGAGCTCAGTGTCTCCAGTATTTGCTGTATGCAGAGTCCAGTGCTGCCTGTTAGATGATGAAAAATGCTGCTTGTGTGATTGTGTGTGTTTTCGTGTACAGAACGGTTCGGTAGTTGATTACTCGTTGTCTGTGAAGGTTTGCATTCAGTCCGGCTCACTTCCGTCCCCACACAGTTCACGTCTCATCTGTTCATCCTCCGTTGCTACTAGTGATGAGCTTTCTGCCAATTTCACGTCACTCACTAAATTCTTTCTCTATCCACAGCCCGGACCGTGGTTCATTGCTTTTCAGCCTAACTGTCTCAACCGATCTGCCTCGTATGCTTTATAATAATTATATTCATACTATTAATAGTATGCATTAATGATAGTAAGAGTAATAATGTAATAATTTACTGTGTTGTTTTCTCGTGGATATGCCTCATATGCATATATGGACTTTTTATGACTATTGATCAGTAAGAATAATTAATATTGTATAGTTTTTTCTTTGATTTTTAGTGGTGTCATTTTTGAACTGAAATACAGCAGTGCTGCAACAAACATAAATTATTGCCGAGCTCCAGGTGTTGCTTGCAGCCGAGAGATTTCCAGGTTATGGTACTGACTGTGCAGCTGAGTTTTTGAACTGTAAATTAGCACCCCAGATTTTATGGCAGTTACCCTGGCTCTGGGGACGAGCTAAACAATTATGATATTTCAAGTTTGGAGACTTATGGACAGACAGGGTGGAAAGGCAAGACTTATAATGTGATCTGTTTGGAATTTTAAATGGCCGTTTGTTATAATGGACTTTCCTATTTTTAGTTTAGCTCCAACCAAATTTTATGTTGATTGCCACACACAATGCCAGTGCTGTGTTTGGCAGGCGTGTTGCGAAATGCGAAGGTCTTCTCGGCCTGTCTCTGAACATAGCCATTACTTCGTGTATCAACGACGGTTGTGAAAATGGTGGCTTTTGTCTTGCCTACACTAAGGGCGTTTACTCGTTCACAGCTTGCAGATGCATTGCTGGTATATTATATTTGTGTCACTATTGTGAATGGCAAAAAACTGACTCCCTAGACGTTATGCAATAAAAATGTCAAATCTGAATGAATTTGAATAAAGTTTTGTACACTTAATCCCCAATACATTCCTGAAGCGACTGCCAAATTGCGTTGGAAAAATTATTTCTTACCAAAATTATTAATTGTTGAATATCGATAACAAAATATCTCCATTACCACTATGGTGTTACATAATAAACCTTTATGTACATTTGTGTAACTTTAACAAACAACATCTGATTCTGGCAAAATATTACATCAACAATGCATCATCTAATGGCAGTCAAACTACTAAATTTCAGTTAAATCTATTTATGCAAACAACAGTTACAGCGGCTTTCGTGAGGTCACCTCAAAAGGTGAAGTGTCCAGCATTAGGCAACCGTTTGTTTAATCCTGACAGTGTCCATGGCTTACTGGAAAATTTCGCGATAATTTTTTAGCACCATGCTTTTTCTTTTGTCTAAGCAGTGTAATTACAACATGATCATCTGCAGAAAACACCATTTTGTTATTGTTTACGTTATTTTCGATTGCATCAACAAATGTCATTTCCACTTGAAAGACTGCAGTATGTAACAGCCATGTTGGTAACAAAGATATTTTTGTTATCGATATTCAACATTTGATAATTTTTTAAGAACTAATATTTTTCAATGAAATTTGGAAATCGCTTCAGGAATTTATTGGCGATTAAGCACACAAAACTTTATTCATCTTCATTCAGAATTGACACTTTTATTGCACGATGTCTAGGGGGTCAGTTTTTTTACTGGACACAGTGTATATTAGCCAGTTTATGCATAAGCTGGAAAATTTGCCACATTCTTCAGGCTAGTTTATCATACTTCACGTCTTAGTGTGGTTATTTTTTCCAATTGTATGGTGCCTTATTTATTAAGCACATTTTGGATTTTATGGGGTTATTTAAAGTGTCTGTCACTCAGTGCCTCGAATGTTTAGTAATCATCGATTAGGCTATACCCTGTCAGTGGTGGGAATATATATTTTGTGCTGTGGTGGAGTTTTGCTGATTGCTGAAGTAGTCAGTTGCTTTAAGCATATTGGCAGTGCTGTCAGAAGACTTTGCAAATCTTGGATTTGAATTGGGAAATTAACAAATCATTGGACAATAGTGAATTCTGTCGAAATGGGCAAATTCTGCAACTCTGCCCAAAATTCTCATGTTGCGTGAATAACTTGCATCTTTTAATAAGGAGCAGAAACTGTCAGTGTGGCTTGGTAATGTAATGGTAACATGCCTGACCAAAAGGTCCCTGGATCCACTCCGAGTCGAGGCACTGCCAGGTAACGACCTTGGGCAAGTTGTTCACACATGTGCCTCTTTTCACCAAGCAGTATAATTTGGTACCGGTCAAGGGCAGTGATGCCCCGAGGCTGGGAAGGTAACCATAGGTCTGGCGTCGCACAGGCCATGCATCACAGACTCAGTGGACTATCCACCTATGGGCTTAAAGACCTAAGACAGGGAGATGAGCACTCTGCCTGCACCCCTGTGGGGTATGGCACCTTTATCTTTACCTTAGAGACTATCGCTGAATCAGTCGTGCATATGTGTGATAGGTTACCGAGGCTACTCATGTGAGGATGACAGCAGGGCTCCAAGTGAAGCCATGCAGAAGCTGTACACAGCTCTGCTGACGCTGAGCAATCTGGGTTTCATCCCTGCGATCATCGTAGCCTGCTGGAGATGGTACTTTGTGGAGGCTGTGGCTTACCTCGCCAACATGCTCTTCTCCACAGTCAGTCACTTGTTTATTGGATTCAGTTGATCGTTTTTAAGAAAAAGGTTGAAGGGTGGTATAGCTCTTTGTGGGAACTCATCTCATCAGAGCTATGGAGCATCATCTGCCATATGGAATCACACAGTCTCTAACCTGCCACCCGACACATGTGAACATGTCCCACTTTAACTCCAGGTGGGCAGGCCAGTACTCAGTTTACTTACCCCAGAGGGATGGAAGGCTGAGTTGACCTTGGTGGTTGATTATATGCCGAGATGGTTTACCTGCCCATGGCTGTTTGTTGTGAACTCACATTTGGAATAATAGTAATTACTGAACACTAGCATAGTATTTCCGAATGTGTATTTTTATCTTAGAATGTGTATTTTTGGTGCATTTCACTGCAGTATTATGCTGCAATACATTTATTTCTTTTCTGTGCTGTTAGTATGGTATGCTTGATATGGATAACTGAAACATTTTGAGCAGTGATATTGTGCTGTTATTTTGCATCAGGAAAATATTTGAGGAGTTACTGTTAGTGTGGTTAGAATAACAGATTTATTTATTTATTTGTTGCGATGATGATTAATTCGTTAGTTGATTTATTAAATATGTCTTGCAGCTGTACCACTGGTGTGACATGACGACATGGTCCAAGTATTACGTTTGTGTTGCTCCGTACCGGTCGCTCCAGTTCTGCGACTTCCTCTGTTCAATCCTGTCGTTCTGGGTGACTCTGCTTGCCGTCGCTAAGATGAACCGCAGTCTGCGCTACACTGTATTCATCACCGGTCTGTTCGCGCTGCTGATGCCTGTGCACATGGATGCTCGCAGCATTGCCACCAACATTGTTCCCATCATTGTTGGAGTCATCATCGTTCTCATCTCATGGGTGAGTGAGTGATTATACACTTTCTGACGATATTTTCACTGCTTCGATGTCATTGCTATTGATAGGCCTTAATCCATGTTTTGCCCATCTGTCTGTCTGTTGGCTTGCATGCATTACTGCAAGCTGTAAGCAACCCTTATTGTCAGTCTGTGGCTGTGTCCATCTGTTTGTCCCATACGTGTGTCTTAGTAAGCTTGTATATATTTGTCAGCCTTTAATAGTACATATGGATGGGAATTGGGAATCCCAGGGTTTCCACACTTCCTGGAAAGACCTGGATTTTTTACTTGAAAATTCCAGTACCTGGAAAGTCCTGGAAAAATATTATTGAAAATCATTCATTTTTTACAGGCTGAAACAGAAATCATTTTTTTTCTGCTCACTGTGCTTACAGATTATTAGTAGTCCCCTACTTTTGAATTTGTGGTGCCAATATGTTATATTTAAACATTCGTGGGCTTCAAAAAGGTCCTGGAAAATATTTCATGGGGTCCTGGAAAGTCATGGATTTTTTGTCAGTAAGAGAGTGGGAACCCTGGAATTCGGAGGAATGGAAAATAATGGTGTCGTGAGTAAATAGGAATTGGAATGAGGTGTTGTCATGGAAATGTGTGGGAATGTGAATGAGTAAAACTCATTCCGGTTCACCTCTAATGTGTGTCTAATATGTTCAGGCACGAATGTGCTATCGCACACACCACTGTTATCCGCCTCGTCGTCGCTTTGCCTTCCTGGCGCCCGGCATCGTCCTGGCCGCTGTCGGCATGTGCATCTTTGCATTCGCCGAGACCGAGTCCAACTATCCATATACTCACAGCGCCTGGCATCTACTCATGGCTATCTCTGTCATCTTTCTGCTCCCCAGCAAAAGGCAACAGCTTCGAGGTTCGTTTTGTTGCTTTTGTTTCAGGTTGGAAATACATGGGCTATTTTGGAAGGGCCCAAGCTGGTGGATTTTATTGTTTTCGTGGGTTGAACCAGTGGCCAAACGTTATGGGTTTTGAGGTATTTATAGGTTTTCAGTTGTTAGAATAAGCACTCTTAGATGCTGTCCACATGTAGAAAATGCACAGCCTCTGGCTTGCAGGCCACATTCGTCCCATGACGGTTTGCTCTGCAGCCCACAAAATTGCTGGAAAAAACACTAAAATATGATATATAAAGTCTTGCATCTTATTCATTTACTGTTTTACTTGCTTTTGGATTTGTTTTTGGTGCATATTTCCAGTTTCTGGTAGTGACACATCACTATATGTCGGGTGCAATATATCTGTGTTGTTTTTGTCATGAATGATAATAGAATTCTGCTTTGCTTTGGGCCACGGTACTTCAGAACCATGTTTATGGCTCATGGCTCAAGAAGGTTGTGCAGCACTGACGTAAAGTGTGCTTGTATCAATGTTGTACAGATGGTGCCTCGTTGGACACATCAAGCATTGAGCTGGAGCCTGCAGTTACGCAGCATTTCATGTCGACCAATCAGAGCGCGTCCGGCACTGCCGGCGACAACCAGTCAGAGGCTGCCGCCGGAGCTGAAGACATAGACGATGGGTCGGTAACACCATCGCAACGATTTTTCAGCAGCTCACAGCTGGCTGGTGACCCGGAACAAGTCACAGATGTCGAAAAAGCAAATGGTGATGACTTGATAGCGTGGACTGATGAAAGGCCGGGATCGGGAAGGGTTGGCCAGGCTGAGTGGCCGAATGTCAACAGCACGGCTGCTATACACCACCGCGCCAACTCGGACACTTCGTTACTTGCCTCTAACACGTGATCCAGCCCAGCCATGATGAAGCTTTGTAAGGCCGATGGGTGGCATGTTCTGAATGTGCCATGGACTGGACACGCAGTAGTGATTTGCAGTAGACTCTGGGATTCCATAATTACCTCCGCCAAGGAGGTAATGTTTTTGCCGGTTTTTGTTTGTCTATGTGTTAGCAAGATAACTCAAAAAGGACAGATCTTTCTGAAATTTTGAGGGTATGTCGGGCATGGCACAAACTACCAGTGATTCAATTTTGGGCGTGATCCAGCAGGAATCCTGGATTCCGGATCACTTTGAAATTTTCATTACCATTGCATTAAAGGGGGCATAAAGGAACCGCTGCAAAACCGAAGATGGTGACGCCACCTGGCGAATAACTGCCTTGGCGGAGGTACCTGCGGGCTATGACTGCTTTCTAGTTCATTGCTGTAGCTGGTTTCAAATCCGGGTAATTTATGTCCCCTGATATTCAGTGAGCCTCAAGAGCACCTTGAAAATCTTTTGAGGCCCATTGAATATCATAGGTCAGCGTCACGGTCACATGGTTATTTGTATGTTTTTTATATGCACAATACCCACGGGCAGTATTTGGCCTATGGAAGGCTTGACGCCGTGACGGTCTTGCTTTGGGTATGTGTCTGAGTGTTTTAACCCTGGTATTGACTTATCACTAGTCACTGTTTGCTAGCGAGTGTATATTAGTTTCTGCATGAATGAATATCAGTTTGTTTTCATATGGTTATATTATATTATGATATTTTGTCATATAAGAAAGTCCCATACTATGATGCTATGCATACCTGTTGCAGCGTGATGAGAGATTGTTTGGTTACAGTCGGGAGATACACAACGATGTTATTTTGTTCATTATTTCACACTTTTTGTTAGTTTGAGTGAGTTTGTTACACGCGTCAATATGGTTTTATGCCTTTTCCTTTTTTGTCAGTACCAGGCCTACATTGAAAGGGGGTGGGCGGTTAATGGGTTTAAAGGAGATGGACAGTTGGGGAATGGTTAGGGAGTGAAAGAAACGAGAAAGGAAGGAGAGACGAGGAAAGTCGTCCCACCCAAGCAAAATTTCTGGTTACAGCCTTGATCAGTACTATTATTGTTTTGATGCAGCTGATTATTTTTTACTCACTGGCAAGAAATGTTCGTTATGTGATGATTTTTTAAAAAAAGTATTTGTACTAGTCACCTGGATCAGTATTCGCCGAAACAATTCTCGTTGTGTTTGTATAACTGTGCACTGTGCATTCACTGTTGTGCATAACTGCATTGTTGTCGCATGTTGTAATTTTTTGTTTAGTCATGAGTAATACATTGTTTTTCATGTTATTTTTGTCAGCCATAGCTCAGATTATGTTAATGTTGGTTTAATGTTGTTAGTCTTTCTGGCATAGTTTTCTAAGGCATTATTGGTACACATGCATTGACTTGAGACCAACAGACAGAAACACATATAAATATCCAATTTAATTGGCAGATGTGCCAGCATGGCTGAAATACTAATACACGATTGTGTCATTGTTAAGTTTATTAATATTCGGTAACTAGTCACCAGTCGCCATAGTAAGTGTTTTGTAGCTTTTAATATCAGTTTTATGTAATGATTGGTGCGATGTGAGTCATGTGACTGGCCTGTGCACTGCTGATCTGCCATTGTTGGACCTTAAATGTTTGTGCACCAATCTGTGAATCAGAATTTATATTGATGAGTTTGTTGCTTAGTTGCCTTGTGCATTTGTGCCATATATAACATGCAGTGTCTCAAAAAAACTGTGCAAGACTGTTTTTGTTCGAACTTTATCAAATATTTAACAACTTTGATAATTTTTGACGTAATAATGGCAGAGAGACTAGAATTGTGTGAGGTGCACTCGTTTACCATCTCACCTAATTTGCGTCAATGCACTACTGTGTTAAATGCAGATGTTCGATATTTGTTGCAGTTCTGTTCAAAACTCTGCAGCTTGTTTTCGGACCACTCTTTGGCCTATCTGCATAATGCACATATGTCTCGACTAGGAGGCAGCTTTTTGGACCAAGTTTTTAATTTTAGTCAGGGCAGTGTAAGACTTTGTTGAGCTGTATAAAATTGGCTTTGTAGTCCTGGTTGAGATGTGCTGATGGCTGTGATTTATTAAACTTTCTCATTGGATTTTTTCTTTTTTTCTGTTGCTGTATTTCTCAGCATTGGTAGTTAAGAGAAGCGAAGATGGATATTGGAAGAATTGGGAACATAAATTACATGTAGTTGTAACTGACGTTTATACTTTTTTTAAATAAACGTTTTAGCATTTTTTTTTATTTTTAATACATATTGAACTTCTGGTGTGAAAATAATCATGATTTGAAATAATTACACTGTGTCTGGAAGAAAAGTAACCTCCTAGGCATTGTGCAATGGAAATGTCAAATCTGGACGAATAAAAATAAAATTTAGTGCACTTAATCCCGATGAAGCGATCACTAAATTTTGTTGAAAAATATTATTTTTAATATAAGTATTAATTGTTGAATATCGATTACAAAATACCTCCGTTACCAATATGGCACTACATACTACAGTTGCTCGATTGGTACTTTGGTAGTGATGTTTGCTGACGCAATCAAAATAACATAAACAATAACAAAATGGTACTTTCTGCAGACGATCCTGTTTTAATTAAGCTGTTAAGGATATTGTGCTAAAAAGTTTATCATGAAATTTCTCAGCAAGCCGTGGACAGGATTGAACAAGCAGTTGTTTAATACTAGACACTTCACGTTGTGCGGGTGACCTCACAAAAGCCGCCGTAACTATTGTTTGCGTTGACCGATTCAACTAAAAGTTTGCACTTTAAATGACAATAGACGATTCTATGTCGACGTAGAATTTTGCCAAAGTCAGATGTTGTTTGTTAGAGTTATGCAAATGTACAGAGCGATTTTGTGGTTTGCTTATATAACTCCATTTTGGCAACGGAGATATTTTGTAATCGATATTCAACAATTAATAACTCTGCTATGAAATGATATTTTTCAACAAAATTTGGTGATCGCTTCAGCAATTTATTGGGGATTAAGTGTACGGAATTTTATTTAGATTTGTTTAAGTTTGCTTTTTTTATTGTACGATGTCTGGGGGGTTACTTTTGTGGACACTATATATATGCAAAAAAAACTGCTGCTGATAAAATAGGAAAATGTTTGGCCCAGTGCCGACATATTTTGTGGCCGTCTGCCTGGAGCCGGGCAACCCTAACTCCAACCATAGCCATGATCTTTGTTCTTTTAAACAGAAATTTATTTGCACTAGTTATCCTACTCCTGTCCCTGAGAACGTTCATGCCCGGTTTAGTTTTTCTGCACCATTTGGTTATGACCCCGCGTGTGACACACAGATGGACGGACCGGATTGGCAAGATGCGTAATGCCTATCTTCACAGCTGGACAATAACAGCAGATTTTATATTTTATATTTACTTACTTTAACTGTGATGTCACGACTAGTGAAAGGAGATGTGTTATGGCGGTTTTTTAACCAAAGAAACAACTCCGTGTGGTTTCGATTAAACTAGGCCTATGTGAAAACTCATCAGAATTTTTGCTTTTTAAGTCAGGTGAAAAACTGGGTTTCTGCTTTCGCTAATGAACTAATGATCATGTTCTAATTAAGCTGTTAAGGGTATTGTGCTACTTGGTAGCTTACGGTAGGTCAGTACTTCTTTCAAGGAATAAGGTAGATGGATCATTTTGAAGTGCGCCTAATTGAGCATTATACACGACACTGCAGCCTATGGTCTTCAATTTTCAGGGGCCCCAATTCACGCAGCGAATTCACTGAATCTTTGATATACAATAATTGCTGTGACCAGGAGCGCTACCGCTATTTCAGCCCAGAATGCACCACAAAAACAAAGTTTGGCGGCCAGCTAGCTCGAGCCCCGACTTGCTGGAGTACCTTACAGCGATCCCCCAGAGCCTGTCGTTGGATTTAAGAGGTGGGCGGTGGGCCCCAGGAAGGTGAAAGCAGGAGAAAAGAAGAGGAAGAGACGTGAAGGGAGAATAGGAGATGGAAAGAGGAAAAGAGTAGAAAAGGAAAGAGCCCCATGGGCCATCACTTCTAGCCTATTCTATAGCCTCCCAAATAACCTTAATCTGGCCCTGTCGTTTCGCAACTGTCAAGGCATAACTGATCGTGATCTGGTTCTGTACAACGACTCTTGACCAAGTTGACTCTAAGCCGGCTGACCGCTAACTGCACTGACTGCAGCAGCACGTGCCGACGTCCTAGTGGTAATTCCGCTACAATTTGTCGAGTGATGTCTCACTGGGGATTAGCGTAATTGTCACGAGTGACGGTATGGGCACTGGCTTGGTTACAGTATCTAGCAGTGACATTGTATTCGTCATCAGCGTTATCAGAAAAGGGCCGCAAATAAAACAGACTACACTAGTGCAGCTGTGTCGACATTTTGAAAAGCAGAAATTTTACCGGAACTGAATTACTTTGGCCCTTTGGTCATATGCAGAAAGATGGTGAACGAGAAGACGTGACGGACCGAAGACAACCTGACTCAGCAACATCATGTCATGGACTGGAATTGGACTGGGACAACTGCTTCAGAAGATCAGCGACCGACAAACATGTAGTGATTGTTCATAGTGCGACCTGGATCGATGACAGTTTAAAAAGACATCTGATCCAGACCACCGCCATGTACATGCGACTCAACTTACAGTCCAAGATTCATTGTACGACTCGGACGCGGTGGCTGATGTCAACAGCCTAGATCACTGATGAATCTGATGAGAAAAGAAGAGCTGCTGGACTACCACCACAACAGCAACAACTACAACAACAACAACAACGATGAAAAGACCAGTCTTTCAAAGAGCTGATAGAGAAAATTTCGCGATTCCAGCTTGCGTCGTTTATTTTGACACCAAATCAGCCTGAGACAGACAGACAGACAAACAGTCAGACGGACGCCTTTGCCATAGCTAAGACAAAGGATCTGCGTAGGCTGTGCTGACGCCGTGTAAAAACTGACGTTGGTCATAACCGTGTGATCGACGCCAGTCCCCGCGCTATTACACTCGAGCAGCAGCAACGCACCGAGTGACTGCATTGACTGGTAACCACGAGTACGTCAGTGATGAGCAAATCTCAGTTTTAATCATGATAGGTCAAAATAATCTTTCAAGTGATTAAGGTCTCTGGGCCAAATCTCATAATATCATCTTTCTTTAAATTTAAAATTTTTTTGAAAACGAATCTTCAATTAAATCCCAAATATTTTAATCACAAAATATGTTTAGTCAGTGTAAATTTTTAGTTCTGAAGTTGATTGGTGTAATTAATGTAGGCTTACATGGGCTTGAAAACATCAAATTCTACATATAGAATTTAAAACAGTTGTTCATCAGAAGCCGTCACTGTCAGTCACTCATTGTTGTTTAACTCAGCATTATTCGGCTAGCGGAGTCTGAAGGAAGAAAGTACGAAAAATGCAACGAACGCCAGCAAAAATGCAACAAACGCAGCTGATGGAGCAGTAAAATCGAAGGAATCTATATAAGCAGTCGTTGCGTCAGCTACGTCAGTTGCGTTATTCCGTTGCGTTGGATAGAAATGTTGCTTTAAATAAAATAAATAGGGGCCTAACCCTTTGTCAGTTTGAGCTTAATACTTAGTTAAGATTTCGATTGTCATGTGACTGATGCCTTGCATTGTACGAAGATTGTGTCCGACGTAAACCTATTTCGTATTATTTTGATGTGCGTATGATTTAATTAACA
>Ga0209671_1005147_pt1 | contig 13175 bp, 7 predicted proteins | sample WorMetHERISLAND2_2_FD_187401 | JGI IMG/M metagenome (GOLD analysis project Ga0209671, IMG submission 187401) | Marine gutless worms symbiont microbial communities from Max Planck institute for Marine Microbiology, Germany - Olavius geniculatus... | ecosystem: Host-associated > Annelida >... | reverse complement strand
GTGACAGATCATTCGCCGTCGCCGGCCCACGAGTCTGGAACAGTTTGCCGGCTGCACTGCGGGCCGTAGAGGACGACGAACAGTTCAAAGCGCAACTAAAGACACATTTGTTTGACTGATTGAAACTGCGGCGCCTAGTGACTTCTGCTTTTAGGCGCCGTGTATAAATCCGCTTCATTATTATTATTATTATTATTATTTGATATCAACGTGTTCAGCTCGTCAAGCTGCATCACTAAAAGCTGCAAAAAGTGCACATGTCGAATGATGCATTCTAATGATGGCGTTGCCCTTTGACATTTTGCACAAGTTCAAGTTAGGACTTTTAGTTTCTGCAAGAAGTTCATCTACAGGGTAGTCCAAAAACGGCACAAAGTTTATGGCGCCATAATTTCGCAACCGTGCATCACAGAGTCATGCGGTTTTCAGCAATATGTTTTGAAAGAAATTCTTTACATGATTAAAGTCAGTGTTTGATCTAATGTAAGAAAAATGGCTGGTGTAAAAATTTCATATTGATTTTTTTCAATTGCATTTAAATTAATCCTAACAATGTTACGAATGCAAAAAAACGTGTTGCCATTTGATTTTGATTTTTTAGGCCTATACAGGTTCAAAAACGGCACAAAGTTAATGACACCACAATTTTGCAACCGTACGTCATATAGTCATGTGCTTTTCAGCAGAATGTTCTGAAAGAAATTCTTTACATGACTAAAGTCAGTATTTGAATACAGCAGTTAAACATTCTTTGTTACTGCCGCTGGCAATTGTGCTGCGTTCCATTGGAATCGTAAAGACGAGGTGGCCAAAACTACAGACCTTTGCGTCAAGTTTCTTCTTAATGTCGCATGCCAAAAATTATTGAAATCGGCCAATGTTTCACGGAACTATTGAAAAAAATAATAATGGCATGTTTTTATGGACCAAGGTACATTAAAAGTAATACTGTATTTCAATACATGTAGTTCACTTGCCAACGGCAAAAACAAAGAATATTTAATTGATGTATTTAAACACTGAGCAAAAAATGCAGTGAAAGAACATAAAACTTTAGAACCGATTGTATAGAGTTTTACTGTAAGCTAATGAATAAGTCTGTATGTGCACTTCTAGTTGATCGCATCTGAAGACAACGAAATGCACAATTTTACATGCGCAAGTTTATATGTGTACTTCTTGAAGGAATCACACACATAACGTTGTTTGGAAATGACACGCAAAATTGTCGCAAATTTAGATATGAACTTCTTAGCAGTTGTTAGGCTTTCTGTTTTGTAATAAATGTTTTAATTACAGCTATTTTCTCGCTGATTTTTTCACATATTTAAATAAAAAAAAACGTTGAAGATATAAAAACAACGTTAAAATGCATTTACTATAAAAATAAAAAAAAACGTTCGCAAAATGTTAAAAGATATGTCTCCACGATCTTGTTCGTTTGACTTCAAACCTAATTCATAATTATTGAGAACAAGCAATCATAGATGAGAATACCTTAGTTTACAATTTACCTGGTAATTTCACACCAGAAATGTTTAATGCTGTTATTTTTAACCAACAATTCTGTTATAACACAGTAATGTGACCAGCTGCACAATTACGAAATGGCTTAGTTAGTTCTGCAAAAAGTGCACAAATAAACTTTTTTGGAAACGTCGACTTTTGGCCGCTATCTCGGCTGAGTCGACCTAATTGGCTTAGCTTCGTAGTTCATACCGTGGACAGTCACCCATCCAAGTACTAACCGGGCCCGCCGTAGAGTAACTTCTTTGATTTGACTCAACGCGTTACCAGTCCTATGCACACTGTCATGCGTTATGATGCATCCGCGCATGGTTGTCACTCTAATGGTATAGTAGCTCGGTACTGTCCTACACTGTCGTAGTCATCGCCTGTGTTGTTCTATAGAATAGTAGGCTGAGACTCTATAGCATTGGCCTGAATGATCGAACAGCTCGGGTACAGCCTGTTTGGTTACGGGCTAAATGTAACATCTTCAATATAATAGTCTGTTGTGCCGCTTGCCGCTTGTTGTGTCTGACTTGGATATTTGACCAACGAACTGGAGAATGTATTTTCTCGTCCGAACAGCCGTTTTATTAGCAGTAGGCCTATATACAGTCGGTAAGTCAAATAGAGTAAGGTTAAATGCATTGCAAAACTTGATAGGTCCAGGGTCGGATTTAGCTGGTGGGAGGCCTGGGCCCAGTGGCGTATTTGGGATTTCAGAAAGGGATTTGCTATCGAATTACAGGGTTTTAAAAATTAAGGGGTTTGGTGGGAGACCCCCTGTTGGTGGGAGGCCTGGGGCCCGGGGCCCCCGGCCCCCCTAAATCCGGCCCTGGATAGGTCGAGCTATTGGCATGGTTGTCGTTCGTCTGTTTATTCGTAATCGATGTACTCTGGCTAACAGGTAGGTCGTAGGGGAAAACTTTTTACACGAATATTTAGTCATGCGTGCAAAACTCGGACGTGCAAAATTTCAGCCATCTAGTGCTAGGGAAACATTTTCAAATCCAGAGTTGAATGGACGGGGGTAGGAAAAAATGTGCGTTTTTCAACGGAAAACTCGCCATATCTCGGAAACGGTAAGAGATAGGGCAAGTTACTATTAATCACTAATAGGAACTAACATACGCTTTTTCCAATGAAATAAAAATCGTCGACCTTGGATGACCTTGAAGGTCACTGACAAGCAGTATACGGTCGGCTATCTTATCGACAGCAGGGCTTCTTGTTTTTCTCCTAACACTCAGTCGCAGTTTGCATGTAATTGGTAAACGCTCTATTTAGTTCGTTAAGTGTCTTCCAGTTACGTGACATGGCGCCTTAAAATCATTTCGTATCACCACTAGGCCTATTGTGTCGTAGGTTCACACGTTATGGGCCAGTTGCTTGTTACGCCAGACAACACTGCCGTAGTCCACGGACAGCAAGTTGTTTTACGCTGTGGCTCTAAAAAACACGACATTATCTGGACTCGCAGGCTGGTTGATGGAACGCGCGATACGATAGCTGATCGGTGCAGAGTGTTGTCCGAATTCGCACCAGATTACACCGCACTCAACGATAAATCACGGCATCGCTGTGATCTCGTTATTAACCATACAAGTACTTCTTTAACTGGACTTTACTTCTGCCAAGAGCACACGAGAAGACCCGTACCAGCGTCAGCTTTTGTCACTATTATTGGTCAGTTGTTTAGCGTACTATGTTGTTATATCATATACCAACATTATTTCTGTAATTACACTATTGCTTCACTACATTATGCATCATACATGTAGCAGCGTTAACCCAATTTTAATGAAACTTTCGAAGAGCAATACAATGATACAGTCATTTTTGTCGGGAATCAATCATAACTCAGTATTTGATTATGTTCCTTATGTACCAAGGACACTCTTACCCATTGGGCTTAGTGGTCCGTGGGCCAGACCTCTGTCGTCTCGAGGCAAGGGCCCCTCAGTCCACCAAGCCCAGAGCTCTCAACACTCAAGGGTGTTACGATATCTCCAAATTTTACCGCCGCTTTTCTCGTAGGCTACTGCATTAACGACGCGCGTATAGCGTCCTATTCCGATCTCGTATTTTAGGCTTTGCAAAGGGAGAGCAGTCATTGCAAACATGTAGTCATTTATTAAGAACTTATGTCTTCAGTTCCTGCAGTTTCGAAATAACTTGAGTAAACTTATACACTTTAGGATGAAGATCAGAAGCATTAGGCCCTATCCCCTTTTACGGCAGGAAACTTTCCCTTGACGTTGCACAAACGCTATCTCCTCCTCCTTCATTTTCCTCCTTTCATTTTTCCCACTCCCTCCAAAACAATCCATTTTCAAGGATCCGGGAAGCTATGTAAGCTCCACCAACGGGTACATTGCAGCCGCAAAATCATTTTACGCAGTTTGGGCTTCAAAACATATGCTAACTTTTTCATCCTTTATGTAAGCCTACAGTGAAAGCCTATGTTTTGTCGATTTGTCAAGTAAAAAATCCCCCCTCTCCAGTTTGACTTCCCTCCAACAATTTCCAGGAAGCATCCTGCTTCCACTTGTTAATGGAGTGGACACCTCTTGCAAAATATAATTAATTGAGTAATTTACGGTACCGCAGTACAATGAACTTAGTGTGGGGCGTGCATTATTCTGCAGACAAAGACGTTCGCATGTCGCAGAACCCGGAATTCGTTTTTCAAGGCGATACACTGCGCATATCTTGTGCCGTGAATTATAGTGGTATACTGGAGCCGGAATTTCACTGGTTTCCAACTCCCGACAGCATTCTGCCGCTTATCAACACCGACAGTTCAGTAAACGCATCGCTTGAAGTCGACGTCACTTCTGCTGCTGTCCAGTCGTATACTTGCTACGTCACTTTTGACGGATTAATCTTACCCTTCGCAGATAACCGGACGTCGAATCCCGTTAACGCGTCTGGTAAGCATAATCACTTTTTACGCGCGAGAGCTAGCATAGCTATAGCTACGGTAATTCTGTCCGTCTGTCCGTCACGACCCGGCACCAGTCCAAGACCAGGTAAGATAGAGACTTCTGGTTTTAACCGTATGGCCTATTGTCTCTAGTATTTCGTGACAAAATTTCATCTTGCTGAGTAAAGGGGATCCCCTCGAACGAGAGGGCGAAATAGGGGCACCCCCCCCTTAAAAAGCGTTATTTTACCGCTATAGGCTCGTTTAACGTGAAAATGGTTGCAGATAGGCACATACATGCTGCTAATCATAACAAGCACTGGTGTCGAGCTTCTTAAAAATGTCAACATCGATGACTTTGAATGACCTTGAACCCCAAAAATAGCGGGTTTTAGTGAATTTTTCGCTATTTCGTGCTGCGACACGCATTTTAAAAGTGAATTGTGCCAAAATGGCTAGAGATAGACCAAAACGACCTGTGTATGAAATTTTTAGCATTGAATAGACTTTGGCAGTCTAAGTCGGAAACCTCTACGTTTTGCGCAAGCGGGTATCAAAGAGGGGTACCCTTCTTAAAAAGTGGTTATTTATCAGTTGTTGGTTTGTCTAGCGTGAAAATAGTTACAAATATGCACAGACTTGCTGCTTATCATAACAAGCACTAGCGACGAGCTTCTTAGAAATGTCAACATCGATGACCATGAATGAACATGAACCCTAAAAATATTGGTTTTTAGTAATTTTTTGGCGATTTTTGGCTGCAGAAGAGTAAATTGCGACAAAATGGATAGAGATAGACCAAGATTACTTGCGAACAGAAACTGCTATAGGCTCTCGCGCGTTTCATGAGCATTAGCTTAGATTTCTTGTTGACTCAGCAAGTGCACTTGTATCTCTTTAGTCTTTTGTCGGTCTCTTGTAAGCTGTCTGTGTCTTGAGCGACGTACTGAACAAACGAAGTGAACCGAACTAAAATGAAATAAAACAACGGAAGAGAGTTGTGTCATTTCATTTCAGGTCATGTTATTTCAATCTAGTTCAGTTTGTTTTTTTTTGCTCTGCACGTGCCTTTGACAACTGCAATTAATCTACGTTGCAACATTAAAACAAGAAAAGCCTAGCTATCGCAAAGGGGAACGCGCGACAGCGATGCATGTGTAAAGGCCCGGTGCGAACGAAATCTAAGCTCAAAACCATGTTTCATTTAGACTCGACGGCGGACGACGCCTAGCGCCATATCCAGTGCCTGAATTTCAGTATCGGCTAAAAATCGCAAATTTTCCCACCCTTCCTCTCATTTAGTGCCCTCGTTGGGGGTGACTCCTTTCAAATTTATTGGAAAGCTTTACGGATTATAAAACTAGAGTCTTTCAGGCAGCCGATAGTGAAGATATCTTAGCTTGCACCGTTTTTGACTGATGCGCCCGTGTGGCATGCACTGACAGAAGGACGGACAGAATTGCGATGGCTAAGACGCGCTACAGCAATATAGCTGCTGTCGAGCGTAAAAACATTCCATACATGCATATTAAAGCTGTTTTTAATGCTGACGACCATTTGTGCCTACCGCACTCACGTAAAGGTCTATTTCCACTACGGCTGTGCGTTGCCGTGCGTTGCGTTTGAACGCATTTAAACGCGCCCCAACGCGCTGCAACGCGCGTTGCAGCGCGTTAAAACGAGTGGAGCCATTTTTGTAAAAAATATTAATGAGTTAATATGGCCGACAAATACGAAAATTTATTGACTGTTGGGAGTAGCAGCTTGTTGCACATGTGTTGGCGCAGAATAAGAAAACGCAGGCCTAAATTTTGGATTTACCTCGTCATCGCCAACCGGGATGACCAGGGCGAATATCAGCATCTAAAAGAGTAGCTACTCTTCGACCCAGCTCTGTTCCAGCGATACTTTCGGCTGTCTGTCAAGCAGTTTGATGACCTATACTCGAGCTAGTGGAGCGTTTTCATTGGTCAACGCAATTACTGTCGCTCGGATAGTAAACAAAAAATAGAAACACTATCGGCATTTCTATTTTAAACTCAACGCATCGCAACGCAACGCCGTAGTGCAAATGCTTTTTAATGTAGTCCTCTAAAATAGAAAAGTCCGGGATCCACTATTGCATCTTGAACTAGACAGTACGCCTAACTTTGGTAAGCCTAGTTGCTGTAGGTCTATACAGTAACTCTAGTAATCCAGTTAGTCCAGCGGACATTGCAGACTGCTGTATTTATATTTTTTGGGCCATAGACCTCTTAAGGAGGTCTATGTCTCTATGTCTTAAGCGGAATCGCTTTTGTAGCGCAAACGATTTCGACTACTTCCTCAAATTTCTCTATAGCGTGGTTTGTCGTCTGTCTGTCTGTCACGTTTGTACATTAATTGCTTGTTTGTACATCACATCTGCTACATCACTTTTCACTTTTTGACATAAACTGAAAACATTTTTATTTCGTCGATCTTATGGCGTGTGACTGTTTTGAACTTTCTGTGTTTTTGTCTTAGCGTTTTTTTTTTTTATTTTTTAGTGTTTCTACGTGTTTTTATCGTGTTGTAACGTGTTCTTGAAGTGCAGTTTGCTAATCAGTTCGTAGAGATGATGATGATGATGATGCTTAAACCGTTTGCCAGATTAAATGCATTTTGGCAAACCTGTATGCCTACACTTCTGAGGTCCAATGACACGATGCGTTTAATAGAGTCCATGGTCACCAGGGAAAGGGGAAATATGAGAGAAAATTGTGACCAAAGTTATACTTCTTCCTGATGATTAAAAAAGCGAGTTTGCCTATTTTTAAACTACTATGGTTCTTGTTTACAGTGTCTGTGCAGTGTGCGTTAGCAAAGCAACGATCACTGGTGTAACAAACGGATCGACAGTAAGTGCGTACACCGCTATCAGCTGCACTGCTGACGACTATGCACATCCACCGGCCAGTTACAGGTGGACAGTCAACTTCCAGTCGACCGGAGGTCTACAGTTCATGCTCGAAGCCGGTTCCCGGTACACCCTGACGTGCAACGCTTCTAATGACTTCAACAGACGCGGCTGTTACGCTACCGACTACGTCGAATTTGAAGGTCCGTCGTAAAGGTTCCGGTCCACCATTTCGAAGGGCCGCCATTCCGATGGGTGGCCAAAAATCTGTTATAGACGACGACGAAACCGTAGCCTACTTATTAAATGCTAAACTAACTCAAACGCCGATCCTCAACAAAAAGCACTATTTCATTTTCCAGTGTTAAATGTATAGTTTCTTCTCCTGGTTTTACAGTAAAATGTATAATTTAAAGTTGTCATGGGCGAGATTTTCTCTTAAGTAAAAAAATCAAATTTGAATACCGGGTATTTTTATTTTGACGGATTATCGGAGCACAAAATTCGGCGGCGAATTCGGATATCGGCTATATGGAGGGATATGCGATATTCTGTTTTTAAACCAGTTTCTGCTAGGTGACGTTACAGCATCACCCTACTGCACGTGACTTGATTAGTTCAAAAGCCAACATTTATGGACAGCCTATCTCTAGATTGCATCTGATAATGATGATGATATATTGCTAACAGTGTTCGTGTCTGTCGTTTTAGCGACAACATCGGATGACAGTCCGCCGAACGCGGTCATTGTTCTCGCAGTACTTACCGGCATCTTGTTGATCGGTTGCGTCGTCGCTATGGTCTACATCATATACACAAGGAGGAGAAAAATACCGACAGGTGTATAACGAGAAACAAAGTAATTTGACAGTAGGCAGAATCGTTTTTTTGTACTTGCCGGCTGATAGCAGCAATTTGCAACTGCAACAGCATGTTTTGGTTTCTTTAGGTGTCATGAGTGGGACCTTATCTAACAAAGTGTGTCACTCCACCGTTTAAATTACCTGCCAAATCATAATAGCATCTAAAATCGGTCGAGTGGTTTAAGCAAGAGAGCACGAGTGTGACAGACGACAGACGGACAGACCGACAAAGCTACGAAAAAATATGCGATTCCGCCTAATAAGCAAATACACAAGCTAATAGCTTAGGAACTGGCGACACCATGCTCAACGTAAAAATTGCGGCCAAACCGCTGCAGATTGAGACATGGTTACTATTAACAGCTTATAAGAAGTCGCCAGCACCCTATCCGATAGTACCATCGCGGACCCCTTACAACTTACTGTTTAGCCACAATACATCCGCGACAGACAGACGACGGACGGACGACAGACGACAACTGTCCCATAGACGCGCTATACAGCATACATGTAGCTGTAGCACGTCAAAAACCGACAGTGAGTAGGTAGGTATAACTAGAAACACAGATATCGACAGAGGCTATAAACTTCGTCGCCATTAGGCTAAACGTCAAGTTAGTATGTCTGTCAGACACGACTGAAATTAATTAAAGAGTAAGACCCAAATTCCACTACTTCAATTTTGTGGACTTTGTTGTACTGCATATGTTGCACGATAAATCGAACCAAGCGGACGAGGACAGCAGTTCGCAGATCAGCTGGCGATATAAATGTTTGGCCCGGACGAGTTGATCGAAGCGACGAGCGGCGGCGATAGTGCGAGGAAAAACATCTGCGAAGTTGGTAAATATGCAACTGGATGAAGGACGTCGCTGAGTAGCAGAAGCAGCAGCGCTATAAATAGTGACGGTCGGTTGGTTGTTGAATCGACATATCGACAGACAGACAAGGGTCGGTCGAGGTAAAATTTTGTTGGCAGTATGATGGCCCAACCCCGAAAACCCCCTATAGGCCTAGACGCAAAGATCTCGCAGATAGGCCTATCTCTAGCAGGAGCTTAGTTATAGCCCATTTTGTTTCAAATTTTGTTGCCATGGCAACTAGGGGAAGTCCAAGGTAAATTTAAATGACACTGTTAGATTGGCCATCTCCGAAAACCATACCCTAGAACCAAAAATTACGACTCTATCTTATCCACAGCCAAAGTTTTGACCGGTTAAACTTCCAGCAGACGTCCAGCAATTAGCACGTGTATTTTGAATACATTTGCTAAAAGTTTGCTGGATCGTGTAAACACCTATATAAGTCGCGATAAGAAGTGGCGCGTACAAACGCCACGACAGAATTTTGACAGCAAGGACTGCTATAGCACTTTGTGCGTCGCCAGTCAATAGCTATAGGCCGTTTACATGCAGCACTTTTGCTTCGGCTAGTGCCCTATGCGATGCTTATGTAAGCCGTGATCACGCGATTAGTCTCTGCAAGGTATGCGCCACTGTCCTGTCCTAACTGACATGCCGGTTACTCCTGGGAAATGTTCACACAAATTTTGGGTTTTAGAGCTTTTTGCTCTGAGTTAGAAAACCGTTTAGAACGGATGGACAGACGGGCGGAAGGAGAAGGGAGACACGCAATGTAGCTCTCCACGGCTTCCCCACCGCAGTTCACTACATCTCTTTGACCATGGGCCATCATCGGTTCAGTAATTCCCGGATTGACAGCGGTATTCATGCGATTTCCCATGGCGGGAGGGGATTCGTATTGTATTGATGCAGAGTACAACGATTGACCGTAGATAACGAAAGGGAAAACAACAATGCTAATGTGTTTGGTACACTGGAAACCTACCTACGCTATACTGGCGTTTCACGGCCGTACGCGGAACAATCCCACCTCCACCCTCTGCCGTGGAACTATTCACTGGTCCATCGGCAGATGATCTATTCCGTATAGCTTGACAGAAATATATAATAATATATCAGAAGATGAATTTGTGTGGGTTAGTTGGCCTATACAATACTAAAGAATAAAGATATATGTGCCTATCTTATTTACAAAAAGGTCTATAGTCGTTCTAAATAGCTAAGGGACAGTGGTGCGATTGACCGTTCCCTTTGTGGACGTCGGTAATGGGTGGTACTGGACTCCAATTCAGTAGTCGATTCCCTTTTCCTATTCCAATTGGGGATAATCTTTATCTGTACTGTACCGATCTTCACAAGACCAAGTGCTAACGAAAGGTAAGAAAACGTAGTATTTATGGATAGAATACCGATTTTGCGTAGTTATGAAAGGTATCTGAAATTTGAGGAAAATGATCTCGAAATCTCGTTGCTAGGCATATACTGCATTACATCATCGGTAAATCCGCTACAGTATATGCTGCCTGTCAGACCGCCACATAATTTTCGTTGGAAAGTTACACACAACACTGCACGTAAAACACAACGTTTGCCTTAGCAATCACACTTGAGTGACTGACAGTGTGCAATATCGTTTTTTTGTGTGTAAAAGTAGTGGAATATAGGCCGACTGATTCCCCGTTAAAAAGAGTGCCACAGAAAAATGTTGCCCCCGAGGAATCTGACGTTATGCTTCGTGATATACCGGTATTGACACTGTCATTGACACTATGCGTCTGCGCAGTGGCGTCATGGCAGGAAGATAGGTCACTCAACGGCCCTGAATTTTTGTCTTATTTTTCTCGCCGGAAAATTTTCGGCCAAAATAGAAAATGTGGGGCTGAAAATTTAAAAAAAACTTTTACTTTGGGAAAATCTATATAGGCAAAATTAAACTTAAAAGCACCCATAATCTCTGGCGTGGAAAATCTGTAGCTGTCAGTCGAAAAATTAGAACTTCCTACTCGCCCCAACTTTGGTATTGCAACCCGCGACGCCGCTGATTGGTTCTACTACTGTGACACAGTGACATAGACTAATGCATGCTCGTGCGTTTCAGTGACAAAAATTGAAGGCGCGACGGCGGACATTTATTCGAACTCGCCCGGGGACATCAGCACCAGCAGCGGCGATCCGTCCCGACATGCACCGGCGACGACTAACTACGAGTCACTAGAGGACGTGAGCAGACAGCTGAGACCTGACAGCTACCAGGAGCTTCAGCCGACACCACCCAACGACTACTTGACACTGATTGCGTCAACATGCTGAATGTCTGCGCGCTATAGACTGCTGCATTCTGAATAGCCTACTCATTATTTCAAAATCCTATTTCAAAATGGACAGTTGTGCCGTTTTGGCCGTTCTAGCCCGAAAGTCATGATGTTTTAACCTATTGTTTTTTTCGTAATTGTATTTTAAATGCATGATGTGTTTTGAGAAGTGAGAATAAATAACTTAGATATAACTTCAACTTACTCAGAGTTTGTTGTGATTTTTTTATGCGAAAACATCCCGCTCTCATATCCTCACTATACGTGTAGCCTCGAACATAAGTATGTGCGCTTTGCCAAATTCTAAATACGCCACTGCCAGCTACAGAACAGTTATTATGGGAACTTCAACGATGAAATTTAGCCCTAAGTAACGTTTGTTTTGGGACCGCGATAGCAGAGCTGACAGTTTCAAATTTTATATTAGGCCTAGCGGTACCCAGAAAATGTATAGCCTACCACAAAATTAACACGCTATGCTAACTTTAATATTTTGACAAAAATGACAACAAATACTCTGTAATGATAATAATGATAATGTCAAACAATGTCAACTTACAGCGAAGCTGAACAGTCTACAACAATAAAATACTATTGAGTATTAGAAATACGTTCTGTGGAACGAGGTAAAGGTTAAAGGTTAAAGGTCGCATATAGCTCCTAATGAGCGAACCCATCTCAGACCTACGGAGCGTCACTTGTCATATGGGATCACACAGTGTTACCTGCCACCCGACAGAGGTGAACGCGCCCCGCCTTAACCCCAGCCAGATAGGCCGGTACTCGATTTACCTACCCCGGAGGAATGGAAGGCTGAGTTGACCTAAGCGGTTGGTTACATCCCGAGATGGTTTACCTGCCTACAGGCAGTCACCCATCGCAGTAATTACCGGGCCCGGCGTACAGTAACTTCGCTGATCGGATCAGACGCGTTACCACTACACCACGCCTACCGCCTATAGCAGTGTGGTATTCGCAGCATCATCGAGCTCCCGACATGGTGGACTGCGAGGGTGGTTCAAAGCGTTTTCGTAGGGTTCTGCCCAACGTCTCATGGTGTCTTCGTCTGACTTGCAGGGAACACCCAGTGAGTCATTGATCGGTGAACCACTGTGTTGGGCCTGCGTGTTGCCTCCCAAGTTTCTGATCGCTCGTTATGCTGCGCGGAGATCATTCCGTACCATTCTGGCTTTTGCTTTACCAGCTATACGGTTATAGAACTGCTGTCCATCGTTCTTTGCCGTCTTGTCGAATAACCTTCTCAGACGGTTGTGTTCCGTGCCGTTAGCTTCCTTTGCACAATGTCAAATTTACAGCATCTGTGATGCTTAACTTACAGGTATCAAAAGAATGCGTAAATTAATAATGGAAGTGACTTGAAATAGTACAGTATACCAGCTAATTTTAAGTGCTAGAGTGTTGAGTCACTATTGATGTATGTCTGCACAGTTCTGTGCAATATACATTCATGCTGGTTAACAATTGACATAAATAACTACAGTTTTACCCACCTCAGCTTAATAGCGCTGCTATACTACTTTGTGAAATGAATTCCGGGTATCAAGCTAAAGCTGTATATATAATGTTTATTTCTGTAGTACCGGTCGATACATGTTCGTGCTGGTTACCGGGCGGAGCAACAGAAAAATCCTCAGAGATTCACTGGTCGTAGCATCCAGGTAAATTCACTGTCTGTCTATTGCAGCTGTCGTTAAACAGCGCATTATCGTCGGGTCATGTCACTGTGTGATAGGATGGACACAAAAGGTCACTAATGAAGAATTGTACAGAAAGATTCAATTGGCAGAAACCCTACTGCAGAAA
>Ga0209671_1005146_pt1 | contig 13175 bp, 10 predicted proteins | sample WorMetHERISLAND2_2_FD_187401 | JGI IMG/M metagenome (GOLD analysis project Ga0209671, IMG submission 187401) | Marine gutless worms symbiont microbial communities from Max Planck institute for Marine Microbiology, Germany - Olavius geniculatus... | ecosystem: Host-associated > Annelida >... | reverse complement strand
CTGTGATACAGGTCCATGAATTGCCAAGCCAGTTTTCGAGTACACAAAGGAGTGCGATGGGTATCTGTCGTTTCATTAGTTTGACAAACAACGCACAGTGATTAACTTTATCGTACGCCTTAGAGTGACCAAATGAAGAAGCGATGGATGTGTCATGTATGGCCAATTAGTCATAATTTTTATGACCATCGTTATGAAACAGGGCAAAAATGTAGGCCTGAACATGTTTTCAATTCGGTCTGAGCAGATGGATTTTTTAAAAAACATTAATAGACTCACAAGGTCACGGTAACCGAGACATCACAGCAACATGTAGACTGGCTTAGCTGTGTGTCACACTATCATTATCATGGACGCTAATTTATTTGTGGACATCATTTACGACAGTGGCGGGTTGTTCGTGTGTACTAAATAATATGCCCCGAATCGAGCGCTGATTCACGTTTTCAACGTCAGCCGTTGTCTGCAGCCAATGATAAGTGCTTGCATTGTCTGCGACAACTGGTATTTCTTCGTGACGCCCAATCAGTCGCAGAAGGCTCGCTCGCCCACGGCTGAAATGACAGTCTACAACACGTTCGACAGAGAGCGTAGCTCTGTGAGTGACACACTCAGCACTGGCTTTGCTGTTACTGCGTCATTAAGCCTATACGCTGCTAAGCAGTCTGTGGGCGTGCACGACAAAACTTACCCCATAACAAAACCCCATTCATGTGGTAAATAGATCACATCAGTGTTAGCAGTTTTCGCTATTTCGCCATCGTATACATCCACCCGGACACACATTTTATATCAAATCGGTTTGCATGTCGCGCCTCAACCAAGTGCCTCATATTCGGCCACTGGGCGACATTGTACACTCGAAATATTCTATTTACTTATTTGCTTACTTACTTACTTACCCAATTTTACATTTTGTGATAAGGCGAATCAGCTAAAACGTTTTAGGTGTATGCAAATTTACGCTACAGTGTTTATGGTGGTCACTAACTCACCTGGTGTTCCAAAAAAGGGACCCTTGTTTTAATTTTGCGATAACTTCGACAAATGTACATCGATTTTAACCACTTTTTTCACAGCTAGGCCTACAACGAGAAATTTATAACACACAAAAGTAAAATTACGCTGTACACTTCACCTTTATCATGTAATCACTCTACCTACCAAAACACACCACTCGTTTTTTAAAGCACCCTGTATTTAAGTTTATTATTTAACTCGGTTAGCGCTATAATTGACAAAATACAGCAAAAACTGTTTATGGTCGTAATTCAACGTGCAATAAAGTATTACAGAGAAGAGGGTCTTTTGCTGTTTTTTCGTAGTGGGGATTTCGTCGTGGGGTTTTCTTGTCGTGTGGGTTATGTGGTACACTCGGCTGCATCGTCAGCGAGTGTGGCACAGCCGCGCAGTAAGCAGTCCGTCTGCGGCGTTATCATCAGGTGCGTCTCTGAGTCGATCGCTGAGAGTTGTCGCTGACGCAATCACACGTAAGTATCGTGCAATCTATGAACACCGAATGCGCTTTGAATCGGAATGAAAATCTTCATTCACCATCACTGCTCGATACACAATAATAATGTATAATGAAAAGTAAAGGAAAAGAATAAAAATGTGCAATAATATACAAAATTCATCGGACTCAGTGTTCGTATTTCACAGACACATGGCTGTCAAAATCATGAATTCGGTTATTTTCTGATTTTTTTCATGTTATTTCTGAAACATCGGCAGATAAGTAAAGTAAACGAAGATTGTAATTTGATGAATAACTCTTATAGTTTTCTTCTGTTTTTTTTTAAAATCTAGTCTTACGTGTAGATCTACGCTGGGTCTGTCTGGAAAACACAACAACGAATCTCTGTGTATTGTTTTTTTCACATGGACTCAAGTGTACATTTAATATTTCATGTTTTGACTATTTTATGTTTTTGTCGATACTTTCTTACTTTCAAAGGATAGCGCAGGCTACTTCTACACTCCCTGGGGTAGCGCAGCCATCCAATACGCCACTGCTGGCTGTGGCGTATTCGGTGGCTGTAAAAACAAGACTTTTTTTTCTAGACTAAGACCAAGACTGTATTTTGTGTTCTCGAGACATCGAGAAAGTCTCTCCAATCTCCATGACTACACGACTGCTGGCTAGTTATGTCACAGTGGACAGACGCTGTCTAGACAATGTCTGGGGTGGGATGGGCGCGTGATTCATTGACCAGAATGACCACCATGCAGCGACAGCGTGCGTACTACAGACAGATCCCACGCCTACGCTCATTTATGCACCCAGTCATCAGTCCAGTAGCTTGCATGTTGGACTGGCTGCAGAGCCAGTAAAAGGAATTCCCTGAAACGCATACGCGCACGCTGCACGCGTGCTATTGAGCGACTGAGTTCATCCGCAGACAGTGTTGTCGGCTTTGCACGCGACGGTAGGTCTATAATAGGGAGTGCCCCTTTAGCCCACCCGCTGCATTGTGCGGCCTTTTAGGCCTACCCTTCAGGGCGTCTCTTTCGTGCGAAAAAAGCACATGATAAAAATAAAATACATGTGCGTGATTATGTTATTTGCAAACGGTGAATTTTTGAGTAGAGCAAAAGTGCTCAAACGTGGGCGGGCCGCATTTGCACGCCAAATTACGCCCTAACACTGCTCTAGTTAATGTGGTTTAAGCCGTAAAAACTTGGGGCGTTTTGAACACACCTTTATATTACAAAAAGGCGAGTAAAATTATCACTGTCGAGTTTTTAAAGATTTGTTTGAATGAAAAAAAAAACAGTAAAAAGTACGGCAACGAAATGCGTCTCTCACTCACCTACGATTTCCAAGGCTTTGCCTCTGTACCCCCGCTAAGGGCTGCCCCCGTTATACATGTAATCTCGCGCTCTTCGTTCGCCATGGTGTGTACCCACTTTCAAACACTTTCTCCGATCTAATGTACGGTCACTGTTATGATCTAAACCGTACAGCAATCGGCCTGTAGGACGTCTTTTCGTCGTTGTTTCACTTTTCACTTGTATTCTTTCTATACGTATTTGTTTCAGAATCCATATATGACAGGATAAAGATCAATTTAACGTGAAGTTACGCCGGTTTATTTATTTATTTATTTATCGACAACCCGAACGATCCCGAAGGATGCTTGGATGGGAAGTGGTACTAGCCTATGGAAGGAGTCACAGACTCATAGTGCGATTACTAGTTACGAGTGTGACTGTCTTTCCAAGAAGACAGACAACCGACTGCATTCGCTTTTGTAACGTAATGTTTATACTGTTTGATTGTTGTGAATCACGGCATGTTTAGACTACGAGCACGATGGCTGCTGCTGAACTGGCGAAGACCTTGCTGACGCAGATCGCTGAGGACAAGTCTCACTCGAGTGCCAAGGTAACGGTCGTCGGCACCGGACAGGTCGGCATGGCCGCCGCCTTCGCCATGATGACTCAGGTACGGGCATTACATAGTACACTCTATCTGTCTAATGAATGAAAATCTGTCGTTAACCATCACTGATAGATAATAGACTACACAACAAAATAGATAATAGACAATTGAAGGAAAGGGAAAAATTTTTTAAACATACAACAATACTAAATGCATATGCCTACACTAGTCACATGGTCATTGCCAACGAAACCTTAACTATACGTACTATAGTGCACAATAATGCACAATAAGCACAATTAAGCACAATAATGTTAGGCAATAATGTCTATCACCTATCTATGAAAATCATCATTTTTTATTCGTCAAAAAGATTGACAAATCGCAGCTACGCTACAATTCACATAAAGCCTATAGGCCTACATTAAAATACATGCAGTGTAGTTAAGTTGAACTTTTTTTATACAAACACATTGTTAACGTTGACAAAAGTTTTCATGGCGTTTATTACGTCTGTGGTAAAAATGATAAGTTAAAATAAATAAAACAAATAAATAAACTAGAAGTCCTTATTCACATTTCTTGCATTGGAAACAGTGGACAAACGAGAATTTACGCAGCGTTCTAACACCTAAAGCTGACCAAAATGTCTGCAACATGCCTATTAGCTGCTTTTGATTAGGCTCTACTTGTTTCAAGGCAAGGGTAATTAATGAGAAAGAATTGGCAGGCCACACATACTTAGAAACCTTTGATTCTTTAGTTGTGATATACTAGGATTAGTCTTTGCCGGAATCCGGGCCTAGTAAATCTGTAAAAAGTTTCGTTGACTTATTATAAGGTAGCGTACGTTTCCATGTCTACCTACAAAGAACGGTGCGCATACGTATAGCGAGAACTTGCCCGAGAAGTTGGCATGGACAGCCACCTGCTGTGGAGCCGTTGGCGCCAGACATTGTATAACGTTAACTCTGCACTGACTTTCACTGTCGGTCAGGGACGTCATTGGCGCCGACTCCATAGCCCCACGGCAAAAACATGTGAACGTTTTGCAATTTGATGTCAGAGAGTGTCTTCAAAGTTCTTGAATTTCAGTTGTTCAAAATTATCGTGACCGCGATGGGAATTTTTAGTATGATGACAGAACGTCTAACGTCACGTGGTTAAAGATCATGTGAATGGGTCTGAAAAAGTATTTGAAATTCCATGAAAAGTTATTGAATTTTTTCGCCCAAAGCTGTGGTTACCCTGAAAAAGAGAGACAAAAGAAAAAAGGAAGAAAACGAATGGAAGGAAGGGGAAGAAAGGAAAGTTACCTAGTCAAAGTCGCCCCCACAGTGATCAGTAAAAGTCTTCGTGCCTACGCACTGAGCGAGCAAGCTGTCTTATGCCAGTAAACAGGTTGGCGTTAAATCAATGCGGCGGTGCAGCGTTCAACGGCCTTACAACGCAATAGACGAACACCTGCAGCAGCAGCCGCAGCAGTAGCAGCAGCACTAGCAAGCACAGAAATAGCGCCCTGGCTAGAGACGTATACCTATAGACCACATGACATTCACACACACCGGCGACTGGCTGACTACCTGTTCCGTGCTGCAGCTACTGTTGCTAAGCGCTCCGTTGCAGATCTAACCTGCTGCTGCTGCAACTTCGGTCACCTGTATAAGCCTACCTAACCTAGTCGTAGGCCTATCTCCATAACACTTACTCCTTAGTTACGGTTCACCCACGTTTCACTGACGTTCTTTTTCACACTTCCATTGGATCACGTATCGCAATTAGAATGTGCCGTTTTGCGTCTGTTTTTTTAGTCTTTACGCTCAGAATTCTTAGTTGTCGCCACGCAACATGAGGTGGATGACCACAGATATACTCGTTGACCAATTATATAGGAACAATTATTACTTCAGCTTAATGCAGAGTTCCAGACTCCCAATTCTACTAAAACGATGTGATTGTCCAGCCCACGCAGTGTAGTATCTATCGGAAATTTCGATCTTCACTACGACGGTACGATAGGTAACAATAATATTTATCAATTAGGTTTATTGGTTGTCATAGCTCACAGTAACAGAAGGTCACATAGAATTGGAGAGAATTTGGACCCTGTGTTTAAAAACCTACACAAATCTAACTGAAAATGCCAAAAACCAATTTTAACATACAGCTTCAACAGAAATACACACCAGTCTTCACTAATATGATATCAGCCGGCCATGATGTACATTTGCCGGTGGCTTTTGACTTTAATGCGTTTTATATGTCATCTCTGTCTAATGCAACAAGCCAGTGTGTGGCTTATGGCGTCGTCATTGCTTAGCAACGGGCTGCGGGCACTGAGTGCATAATCACGTGATTTATATTGATCTGTATGCTGATGTTGCTCAGTGTTTGTCCGTGTCTGTCTGTCTGTCTTGATCTGTCATCGTTCTCGCGTGTTTTATTCGTATGTTCGTCTTTTGATGTGTGTATTTAATATGCGACACAAGGCGACAAAACATTAAAACCGGCAGCATGTCTTAATTGACTGTCTTGAGGCAAGACACAGTCTTAAGACTTAACACCTCTGGTTAACCTCCTTCATGACAACGACGACAATGATGACGCTGATGCTGCTGCTGGTATAATAGGGTGTCGTGTCGGAGCTGGCTCTAGTTGATATGGTTGAGAACAAGATAAAAGGTGAGATGATGGACCTGCAGCACGGCCAGGCGTTCCTGCGCACGGTCAAGGTCGAGGCGAGCACAGGTAACCGGCGCCCCTTCTCCGGCGCACCTGCCTTGATTGACAACTGCTCACAGACCGCTGATGCTACCAGAATGGAGTGTTCATCCCTCTTCCCCCGTCTCTCTGTCATGTGTGTGTTTTCCTGGCACCTGCATGCATGGTTCTCTTGCGTTGTGTGAAAAAGCAATAACTAACATGTGTGTACTGTACTTGAGATGGTTGAGTCTAATTCAAATTGTACTAACAACAGTTGATTACTCAGTACGTACTGTTACATGTTGATGATTAAATGCACCGACTATTTGGTTCGCACATCTGCGACAAATTGCAACAAAGCTGCAACGGAGCGATTTAACTTCGTTGTATTGCAGCGCTTTTGTACCGGTATTGCAGTTAATTTTATGCCAACGCTACTTGTCTGGTGTAGGCCTAAGTTTTAGCGCCACATTCTGCTCTCTTGCTCCATGCGACAAACAGCTGCTAGCGCAGTGGACGGTGATCGCTTCCAGCCGTTTTTATTGCAGTTTTATGACGGTAGGCCTATGATTTTGTTGCACGTGTGCGCACGGCTTGACAGGGAGTCTGTAGTGAGTTGGCGCTGGTTGATGTGGCTGAGAACAAACTGCGTGCTGAGAAGATGGATCTGGCTGACGGCATTGCATTCATGAGACAGGGCGTCACCATCACCGCCGACACAGGTATAGAGTTACAAGTTAAAGGTCAAAAATCTCTACGGGAACTCATTTCAAAACTACGAAACGTCACCTGCTATATGGGATCACACAGTGTTAGGTCTACCTGCCGCCTGACACAGGTGAACGCGCCCCACCATAACCCCAGCCGTGTAGGCCGGTGCTCGATTTACGTACCCGGAGGGATGGAAGGCTGAGTTAAGTTTGTATATACTGCAAAGGTTTACCTGTCCGCACTCCGCAGGCAGTCACCCATACAAGTAGAAGTAGTAACCACTTTATAGCGACGCGACTGCGTATCGAACCCGTGACCACTTGATCGTAACACTACAATGACTACACCAATAGTGCCGTCAGAGGATATGCAGCCATTGCAGCTTATACATTACTCACTGTCTGCTGGTATGTGACCAGGGTGCCTGTAAAGGAGCACTCAGGCTTACCACAAGAAAGACCATTTTTGACGTGGCTCATGGGGTGTTTACACGATCCAGCAAACGTCTAGCAAACTTCCAGCAAATGTAATGCTGGACGTTTGCTGGATCGTGTAAACACCCTATCACTGTTGTTGTATATCGCGAGGACGCTATAGGGGCAGTGATCTTCAACAATCTGGATGCATGTTGACACACATGCATAATTTTGTTTTGCTCAGAAATGGTCTATATTATGCATTACTACAAAGCGAGAGCGAAAGCTGTATTTTACAGGACATTCAATTCCGAGAAAGCACAACTGACCAAAACATCTACTGCACAGATATAAGCAAATAGCATTAACGAAGTTTAACAGAAATTTTAAAAAAGGAAAAATTCTAAAGCGAGAAATTCTGTTCCGATTATTACGTTTGTTCGTGTGCAGTAATAGATCTATGACGACCATTTTTCAGTTATTGTATTGCATTATATTGCGAACTCCGTTAGACGACTGAGTGCGTGTGAATCTGCACTGTATTTGCTATTAACAGTCACATTAATTAGCTTTTCGTATTGCGCAAAGCATGAACAATTTAACCGTTTTATCACTAACAGTTTTTGATAATAATGTCGTTTAGTGCTGTTAAATGTCGACTAATTCTTTTTTTATTACTTGCCGTTCTGTCTGTCTGCCTGTCTGTTTTGCATTTCCTCTATATTGTCTGTCTATTTGTTTGTATTTTTTCATGTTTACCGAAATATTTTGGTGAATAAATGTTGGTAAAAATAACACAAATACAACGGGTTATTACGTAACTTGTTGTAACCTATACGATTAAATGCAGTCGTTAGCTATTAATTGTTTTCAAATTTTAAATTTTCTGACTGACATTCCTGGGATTGTGCTCTGATGCCGTGTACACATTTTTTGAAAACGCGGAGAACAGTACTATCGACACAACAAACAACCGTAACTTTTGTCGCCTGTAAATATTACCTAGTTGCTGTGACCTTGAACGTTTGTCGGAGGTCATTTTACTTAACGAAAGTTAGCAAAATAAGAAGAAACCATTTGATGACTGTGGAGCGAGCAAGCGACGTTGAGCCAGTTTTTAGCGTCGCTTTTTAGGAATAATTCGAAATAACAAAAGACTTATTCTTCTATATCTTCTGTGACTGAGTGATTAGTGTTAAGTCTTAGGACTTCCCTGTTTTATCGCTCGTAATTAATTTATAATTGATGCTACACTGACGTGTTGCTGAAAATGGTGTTTATTATCTAGGGCACGTCAAGCCTTTTCTATGATGATGATGATGATGATGAAAATAATGACTGCTGAGCGTTTTGATGTCAAACAAGGCCACGCTGTTGAGGGCAAAAACAAGGCCAAGGCTAAAACCATGAGGTCAAGGCCGAAACCAAGGCCGAGTATATAAGCTAAGATCAAGGCCAAGGCCAATTGCTTAAGGCCGAAGCCAAGATTATGGACAAATGGAGAACGCTGAAAGTGACGATGACAACATAAGCTAGAAGTACACAAGGCCAAGCTATTAATACCAAGCATAAACCGAATCGATATATGTTTAAGGCCAAGGCCGAAGCTAAGGCCGAAGTCAAACATTTGGCTCGAGGACTTCGCATCTCTGACGTTTTGTTGTACAGATTACTCAGTGTCTGCGGGTTCAAAGATCTGCGTCGTGACGGCTGGAGCGCGTCAGAACGAGGGAGAATCTCGACTGAGTCTTGTCCAGAGAAACGTCGAAATCTTTAAACGTCAGTTTGATGTCTAGATTCTCCATCTACTGTCTTATTGCTTACTTTGCGATTGTTTTCAATTTGTATCAGTCTTGTGTTTTTATAGTTAGGCACTCGTTGCCTTTTGACATTCTCTTTTGTCATCCATGCAGTAGAATCCGATGATGTATTGTCCTCATAGTTTTCTTCACTATCGTAGTGCATTTTATTGGAAAAAAACTGTAAGTTGAAAGTGCTGTAACTTAAAAATTATCATGAGGACTGAAGTGTGGTTTAATGACAGAGACTTAGTTTTATTTAAATAACGTATTTTTTATCATGAAATGTTCTCTTGTAATTGCTGTGTTGTTCTACAGACATTATACCCAACTTGGTCAAGTACAGTCCCGACACAATACTTATTATCGTCTCAAATCCTGGTAAATATTACCGCTTGTTTTACCTTAAGTTTTAATGTGTTTTTTTCGTTGAGGAAGTTACTTTTGTAAGTTCATTTTGTGAGTTTTATTTTAGTTTTTTGTAGTTGATTTTTGAGTTCAACGGTGATAGATTTACCACTCAGTTGGCAATAACCAGAAGTGGAATTTTTTGGTCTTCGACAACAATTTATCGGCGACATAATGTGGCAAAAATCACTAAAGTCACGAACGTGAGCATAACTGCAATTAAGTGAATTTTACGCGGCTTTTTTTCTCTTGGTTCTTCTGTCTCTTGTAAGTGTGGTTTTTGTATGTTACACAACTAAGCGTACTACTATTTCACTTTGCAACGAAGCGACTGGAAATAATTCAATTCCAGCTTGAAGGGTAGGCCTGTGTTGGTGTCTCTGCGTGCATTGCATTGCACGGTGTACTATTGTAAGGCAAAGTCAGGCTCTTTTTATACGCCCAAGTTGCACGCTCTGAATTAGGAGTGCGGCAGCGCAGTGTTTTTTTTTGGTTCGCATGTACTGAAATGCGCACGTAGTTACACCGTGTAGGCTACAACGTCTGTATGTTCGGACATGCTTTTTGGCTCATGATGCTCTGCTCCATTCATTAGCCACTGCTTTAGAAAGTTTAGACTTGTTGCCAGGCCGTTATAACTTCTATTAAGTCGCAGTGCGGGTCTTGCTCGTCCGTCAGTCAGTCTGTCCGTCCATCCGTCTGTCCAATACATGTTCCTAACTTGAAACAAAAGGTGTAGAAAAACGAAAATCAGTGATCGCATTCCCATGGGCACGAGTAACCGCTGAGTGCTAATTTTTATCTGAAAGGGTAAAAGATCAAAGTCAACAAAACCTCAGGAAAATGACGCACATCTAGCGGAAGCACGGCTGACCTGATTACGGTTATAACGCTAGGCAATAAAAAGGGGACTTTGAGTTAAAATTTATAATAAGTGCTGTATGTGCATTTTTAGGCAGACGACCGCATCTTATGTTGCCAATGTTGCGACATCATCGACTGTCTTGTGCGCCTGTGTGACTAAGATAACGTGGTGGAATTACGATCGTTTCACCCAGAGGATGTTTTGGCGACTAAAATAGCGGACGACGACGAAAACGGACGAAGGTGACGTACGGAGAACCCGATTTCTGGGTGCCAAAACGTCTGGGGGAAGGGCAAATGTCAACCGGGTGAAACGTTGTCCCGTGACGCTGCACGTGACCGTTTTCCACGTCGCCGTTTTTTATGTAGGAAGAGTTAGGGTTTATGACAAGAGTCAGTAAGTCAGCGTTACGGTCAGTTTTAATTAGAAAACGGCATGCACGTGGACCGTGATCATGTTGTGTCTGTGCAGTTGACATCCTGACGTACGTGGCGTGGAAGCTGAGTGGTCTGCCGCAGCACAAAGTCATCGGCAGCGGCACGATGCTGGACTCGAGTCGGTTTCGCTTTCAGATCAGTGAGCGACTTCGCATTGCGCCTCAGAGCTGCCACGGCTACATCATTGGCGAGCACGGCGACAGCAGCGGTACGTTACACTTAAACCACTAGTGCATCTTGGACGGGTAGACATGGGGGCATTCTCCCCACTAAAAAATCTTGTCGGAGAATTTTCGTCTAAAACGCAGAATTCGAGGCTGATAAATCTATTTTGGGGAAATTAACGGACAAGATTATAATTTTGAGCACCCATGATATCCGTTGTCGGAAATTTACAACTGTTCGTCGGAAAACCGCTACTTTTTGCTGGGCTTACTTTTTTTACGCGCGACGCACTATGTGCTAAGCGCGTATTGGCTATCGCATTTCTGTCTGTACAGTCGCGGTGTGGAGCGCTGTGAACGTGGCGGGAACGCGTCTGCGTGACATCGCGCCCAAGGTCGGCATGGACGACGACCCCGAGAACTGGCAGAAAGTTCACAAGGACGTCATCAACAGGTGCGTGTGACGTCATACAGCCTTCTTGTTAGTGTACCGGTTAGGACGTTGGACTTGCAATCAAAAGGCCGTGGGTTCATGTAACAATCGGGGCTGATCGTTTATGAAACTGATCGATTGCTCGATCTACATAAAGATGTAGATCCATCATTTGTGTTTTTATGTTCCATTTTTATGCGTCACTGTGTACTAAGGCAATTCCAATTCATTGGTTGGCCGCCAGGCTGCACGACGTACGGGAAATAAACTAATTTCCGTCGTGCTATACGGCCACGCTTTTTTTATTACCATAACGTTTTTCAAATACCAACGTGAATATATGACTGTTGGCTTAATGCCAACGTGATATGCGGCCGTCCTCTCAGAGCTGCGCAAGCTTAACCTCAACCTTTAATTTTTTAACTGAAAATCGGCACACCCCTTATTTTCGCCTTGGGGAACGTTCTTGCCAAATGTTGGTTTTGCTCTGCTTTTTTTGTTTTTAAGTCGCGGCCGGTACGGTACAGACGGACGGACAGACGACGGGCAAGACCCGTAATGTGGCCTACAGGACTTGCTTGCTGTGACTGCTAAAGGTGCGTACAAAGCGACGTAGCTGAACTGAACCGACACGGTTTAGATTGTGACGAACTGACCTATGGGCAAGCAAGGCAAGCTCGTTGATCATTGGTTGACGCGTACGTGGGCGTAGTCACGTAGGCCATTGACGCCGTTAGACGATGCCTACTGTAATGCATTACTGCTTGCACATTGGTCAGTTTGTCAAAAACTAAACCATGTCGGTTCAGCTGAGTTCAGTTACGTAACTCTGTATGCGCCTTAACTGTTACTTACCGTACCTCGGATGGCGCTATTGTTGTCAACGAAAGCCCTAATATAAGCATTAGCACTTCTTCTGTTTAGAACTCACTGTCATATAACTATAGATCGGCCGAACTTCTCGGCACGTTCAAGCGTTGTTTAAAGACTGAACTATTTGATATCACATACTGTAAACGTCAAACACTCAGCTAAGTCTCTGCCATTATGCGCCTTTATGCTCCCTGATTCTTTCTGAGACTTTGGCGCTTTATAAATCATTTACTTACTTACTTACTTACTTATAATTCGTTCGCGACATATGGCGCTAGGCAAATGTGTTTAGCTTCATTGACTGGTGTGAAAAATGTGTGTGATTGTGCAGCGCGTATGAGATTATCAAGCTGAAGGGCTACACAAGCTGGGCAATAGGCATCATGGTGTCGACGCTGTGCAACGCTATTCTCAAGAACCAGCATCTTATCTACGCCCTGTCTACCCTGGCCAAAGTCAGTGCTTAGTATATACCACTCCAGACAGTGTTGTAACGTACTCAAGCCAAGAACCAGCATCTAATCTATACCCTTTCCACTCGCGCCCAGGTCACTTGTGTTGCCATACATGCGTCACTCAGCATGCCCGTCTACTAAGCTATAAACCGTTCTGACTAGTGATCTAACAGCTTTAAATAAATTTTGAGTTTTGCAGTTTTTTGCTAATTGATGTGTTGCAAAAAAAGTAATGTTTTTCTCAAGCGATATATGTCTCTCATTCTCGTTTTATCTTGCACCTACCCACGGAGGGATGGCCAGGCTGAGTTAGGTCTGCGCGGGGGCGCTGAAAACGCGAGACTGGAAAACGCGGAACTGGAAAACCCGGCACCAAATTACAGGGGTGGAAAACGCGGGACCGGAAAACGGGGGAACCTCAAAGTTATGGAAAGCCGTCGCTGTAGAAAATGTGCAACATAGTTAGGTCTACTGAAAAGTTCTGACGAGTCGTCTCACATCAAAGCACATCAGAGCGGTAGGACTT
>Ga0209671_1005145_pt1 | contig 13175 bp, 10 predicted proteins | sample WorMetHERISLAND2_2_FD_187401 | JGI IMG/M metagenome (GOLD analysis project Ga0209671, IMG submission 187401) | Marine gutless worms symbiont microbial communities from Max Planck institute for Marine Microbiology, Germany - Olavius geniculatus... | ecosystem: Host-associated > Annelida >... | reverse complement strand
GTTTTAATCTGCGCACCCGGGAACGCCGGGTCTACCGCCACGATCCTCAAGATCCGGACAGTTTTGCAGCCGTTACGGCGGTGCGCTTCATCCGTGATCGCGACGATGCCGACATTTTCTGGATCGCCACCTGGGGCGGTGGATTGGAGCAGTTTGATCGCCGGTGGGAAGTCTTTACCCATCACCAACACGACCCTGATGACCCCCAAAGTATCAGCTCCAACACGGTATACGATGTCATGGAAGATTCCCGGGGCAATCTCTGGGTCAGCACCGACAAGGGTCTCAACCAATTCGACAAGCGGACCGCCAAATTCAAACGCTTCGACAAGGGCCTCGGATTCGACGCCAAGATTGTCCACAATATGCTGGAGGACCGCAGTGGACGCTTGTGGATGGGAACCAATATCGGTCTGGTGGCGTTCGACATCGATAGCCGGAGGGTCGTCAAACTCTACACCGCCGAAGACGGCCTGCACAGTCACGATTTTTTTCCCACCGCCCGGGGCAAGACAAGTGATGGACAGCTGTGGTTCGGAGGCTTCAACGGACTCAACCGTTTTGACCCGGAAAACCTGCAGGAGAATCCCGATCCGCCGCAGATCTACCTCACCGCGATCAAACAGGGCGGCAAAAACATCGACTCCCCGACCGCTTTCGAGTATCTGCGCGAGATTGACCTGGGATGGCGGGATAACTTCTTCGAGTTCGAGTACGTCGCACTCAACTACACCATCGCCGTCAAGAATCAGTACCGCTACATGCTTGAAGGCCTCGATCGGGATTGGGTCGCGGCCGGTACCCAGCGCAAGGGCAGATACTCCGGGCTTCAAGGCGGCAACTATACCCTGCGGATCAATGGCACCAACAATGACGGCATCTGGAACACGCCGGAGCAGGAAGTGAGACTGACGATCGATGTTCAGTCGCCTCCCTGGCTGAGGTGGTGGGCCTGGATGCTGTATGCGCTGGGCGGCGGTTCGATCATCTTCGGGCTCGAGCGCTGGCGTATTAGAGTGTCGGAGCGTCAACGCATTCTGCTCCAGGAGGAGGTGGAAGCCCGCACCGCGGAACTGCGCGCTTCCGAAGAAAAGTCCCGCCTGCTGCTGCAATCCGTGGGCGAAGGTATCTTCGGCGTGGGCCTGGATGGGAAAGTGGTGTTCATCAATCCGGCGGCGAATCGGATGCTGGGCTACGATACCGGGGAGCTCATCGGCAAGAAAATCCACGAAATAATTCACCATTCGCATGCGGACGGGTCGCCGTACCCGAGAAGCGAATGCCCCATGCATCTAACCCATGTCGACGGCACGGATCATCACATTGCAGACGAGGTGCTATGGCGCAAGGATGGCACCGCGTTTCCCGTCGAATACACCAGCATGCCGATCAAAAAAGACGATCAGGTCGTCGGTGCGGTTGTCGCGTTTATGGATATCACGGAACGTAAAAAAGCCGAAAATGAATTGCGAATCGCCAAAGAAACCGCCGTCGAAGCGACCAAAGCCAAGAGTGATTTTCTGGCGAACATGAGCCATGAAATTCGCACGCCCATGAATGCCATTATCGGAATGGCGCATTTGGCCTTGAAAACCGACCTCACCGCCAAGCAGTATGACTACCTTAAAAAAGTAGATAACTCCGCGAAATCCCTGTTGGGGATTATCAATGACATCCTGGATTTTTCGAAGATTGAAGCCGGCAAACTGGACATGGAAAGCTTGGATTTCCAATTGGAGGATACTCTGGAAAACATTGCCACCCTGGTGGGCATCAAAACTCAGGAGAAAGGACTGGAGCTGTTATTCAAGACCGATGCGGCGGTGCCGACGGCCCTTGTCGGGGACCCATTGCGGTTGGGACAAATTCTGATCAATCTATCGAACAATGCCGTAAAATTTACCGAAACGGGAGAGATCGTCGTCTCCACAGAATTGGTAAAAAAAGATGACGCCCGGGTCACTTTGAAATTCTCGGTTCAAGATACCGGGGTCGGTATGTCATCGGAACAAGCGGCCAAGCTGTTTCAGCCGTTTATGCAGGCCGATACCTCCACTACCCGCAAATATGGCGGCACCGGATTGGGACTGACCATCAGCAAGCGGCTGACAGAGATGATGGGCGGTGAAATCTGGGTAGAAAGCGAACCGGGTCGGGGCAGCACCTTCAGCTTTACGGCCAATTTCAGTCTGGGAAAAGAAAAGGCCAAAAAGCAGTATAAACCCGCATCGGAACTGCGCGGAATGAAAGTTCTGGTGGTGGACGACAACGGGACCTCAAGGGATATTTTGCGGGAGATGCTGGAGTCTTTTACATTTGAGGTCTCCGTGGCGGCATCCGGGTCCGAGGGCATCACGGAACTTGAAAACGCGCCGCTAGACAGGCCTTTCGAACTGGTGGTTATGGATTGGAAAATGCCGGTTATGGATGGTATCGAGGCATCCAGACGGATTAAAGCGCATGGGGGTTTGAGCAGAATTCCAGCCATCGTTTTGGTGACTGCCTATGGCCGTGAAGAGATCATTCAGCAGGCCGATGAGGTGGGACTCGAAGGGTTTCTCCTTAAACCGGTCAATCCATCGATTCTTTTCGACACCATCATCCAGGCGTTTGGCGAAGCGGTCCCCGAAAACTCTCGGATTGCGCAGAGGCGCGAACAGGAAACCAGAGCGCTCGAAGATATCAGAGGGGCAAACATACTGTTAGTGGAAGACAATGAAATTAACCAGCAGGTAGCCAGGGAAATCCTTGAAGGTGTCGGTCTGATTGTTACCGTGGCCGCCGATGGCCGGGAAGGTGTCAACGCTGTAAAAGGGGGCAGCTATGATGTCGTGCTCATGGACGTGCAGATGCCGGTGATGGATGGGTATACCGCTACGCGGGAAATTCGGAAGTGGGAAGAAAAGAAGCTCAAAGCTCAAAGCTCAAAGCTCAAAGCAAAAAAAGAGCTGAAAGCTCAAAGCTCAAGGCTCAAGGCAGAGGACTTAGGACGCAGGTCAGGTGACAGCAATCAGGGAACAGGGCACGGAATAGATGATGAGGATTGGGATTTGAATAATGAAATTGCAGCAGATTCAAATCAACAATCCGCAATCCGCAATCTGCAATCCGCAATCAAAGGGGTTCCTATAATTGCCATGACAGCCCACGCCATGGCCGGTGATGAGGAGAAAAGTTTGAAAGCCGGCATGAACGGCCATGTCACCAAACCCATTGACCCCGGCCAGCTGTTCGCTACGCTGCTGAAATGGATAGAACCGGGTGAAAAGCGAGTCATCATCCAACAGCCGGAAGTTCCCGGGGAAAAATCCGAGCCGGATAAAACGGCCCCGCCCGAAGAGGCGCTTCCGGAACATTTGCCGGGATTTGACCTGGCAGATGGATTGAAGCGTTTAGGCAACAATAAAAAGCTCTACCGGAAACTTCTCTTAAGCTTTGCCACAGATTATCAAGCAACAGCAAATGAAATGCGGCAGGCACTCGATGCAGCGGATTTCGATCGAGCTCACAGCCTGATCCACAATCTTAAAGGATTGGCCGGGAATCTTGCGGCCACGGAACTACAGGCCGCTGCCGGGAATTTGGAAAAACTTGTCAAAGGAGTTGAAAATAAGATCCCGGCGCCGGAAGAGTTGGATTTGAAATTTTCGGATCTTGCCAATGCTCTCGATCAAGCCCTGGAATCGGCCCAAAGCCTCGGTGCACCCACTGAAGTAAAGATCGATGAGCTGTCGGCGGATATGCTTGAAGACATTCCGCCTGAATTGTCACAGGCTATTGCCGAACGCATCCATGAGGCAGCCGAGATGGGGGATGTTACAACGCTTAATGCCATCGCGGAAGAAATCAAAGATCAATCAGATTTTTGCAGACAGCTTGGCAAACAGATCCGTCAAATGGCGGAGGACTTTGACCTGGAAGGAATTCAACAATTGGCGGAAACTTTAAAACCGGGGGAAATCAGCGACCACTAGCAGAACTGAAGGATTTAAAAAATGCAAAGGCGACGTATTGGATTGATCTTTTTGGCGGGTATTTTATTGGCCACAGCTCCGGCCGCGGCAGACAAACTGTACCTATCGAATGGAGATATTTTAACCGGCAAGGCGATTCGAATGGAAAACCAAAAGCTGATCTTCAGAACCGAGTATGCCGGCGAGATTTCGGTGGATTGGGAGATGGTTGAGAATCTGAGCACCGAAGCGCCTATCAAGGTGATATTAAAGGATGGCACGGCTGTGACGGGTGCCGCACATAAAACGGATTCCGACAAGATGACCATCGAAGTTGGAAAGCCTGATGAGCCGAGGAAGTTCGGGCTCAAGGAGGTGGCGGCCATCAACCCGGCAACCAAGCCGCCTGTCATGATAACGGCGCGCGCCAACGTGGGCATCGCCCTCGAACGGGGCAACACCGATACGGACAATAACCATATTGATGGGGAATTGGTGGCCCGCACGGAGAAAAACCGCTATATCGTTGGTGGAGAAATCAATAAAGAAAAGGACCGGGGACGAACCAGTTCCGATAACTGGCGAGCTTATGGAAAGTATAACTATTTTTTGAACCGGAAGTGGTTTCTTTTAGCGAACGCGCTGTTTGAGTCCGATAAGTTCAAAGACTTGGACCTGCGAACGACGCTGGGTACCGGTATCGGGTATAATTTTTTCGAATCCGAGGAGTTGAACTTAAATATCGGGGCAGGCCCGGCCTATATCAATGAGAATTTCATCGAAGCCGAGGACGACGATTTTCCGGCGGCCCAGTGGACCGTCAGATACGATCAATATTTCTTTAAACGGCATATCCAGCTGTTTCACAATAACAACGGCTATTGGAGTCTTTCGGATTCGAACAATTGGCTCATTTATACCCGACAGGGTTTGCGGTTTCCCCTGTATAAGGGTCTGACGGCAACATTTCAGTACGATTACGACTACGACAATGATCCGTCTGACGATGCGGAAGAGAAGTGGGATTCAAAGGTCTTGTTCCTGCTTGGGTGGCAATTTAAAAACTGGCAGTAAAGGTTCCGAGCCCAGACGGCCCAGCTTTGATTTCACCCCGAAGGGGCAGAGTTTACCTCAGACTCTAAATAGAATAATGGAACGGTGGAACAATGGAATGCTGGGAATCGAAAGCGGATGTCGCTCTGATTTTATGAACTGATCCGGACCATCTTTATAAATGGATGGGTACCATTCAAGTAAGATTGCAGGAACTAAGCTTTTGAAAACACCACCCCGCCATCGCAATATTACTGTCAAAAGATTATTCTTAGATGCTTATCAATTTGTTCGGGCCCAATCATTCCTCTCAGAACGTTTCGGCAAACAATTCCTGCCAAGCCGCGAATATGCGGAGATTGACATAACCTACAAGTGCAACCTGAAATGCATCAACTGCAACCGGTCGTGCTCCCAGGCCCCGAGTGATTTAGAAATTTCGGTTGCGGATGTAGAGGACTTTATAATTCAGAGCATCAAAGATAAAATCGCGTGGAAACGGATCCGAATTCTGGGAGGAGAGCCAACCCTTCATAGCAGTATTTTTGACATCATCAACCTGTTGACGGATTATCAGAAGGATTTCAATCCTTCTGTAAGACTGGTGCTGGGAACCAATTTCTTTGGCAATCAAGTTCACCGGGTACTGGACAAACTGCCCGACGCGATTATAATCAAAAGCACATTGAAAGTTTCCCGGGTGAATCTATTCAAACCCTTTAATGTGGCACCTGTTGATACCTGGTTTAACCGCTTTTCGGACTACAGCTGCGGTTGCCGCATAATCAAGGAGTGCGGTTTGGGATTAACGCCTTCGGGCTACTACATGTGCGCCATTGCGGGCGGTATTGATCGGATCTATGGTTATAATCTGGGAAGAAAAAAATTGCCGGATGAAGCTGATCCTCTCTCAGACCAGATGTCCGCCTTTTGCAGATTATGCGGTCATTTCGGCTTCCAGTGGCCTACCAGAAGATCCAAGCAGTCTAAAACGTGGCGCATGGCCTACGGTCGTTTTGATGGTGACGGCTAACAACCGGTTGATCGTGTTTTACGATCATCTCATTCGTCAGGTTCTATATTTCGGATCTTTTTTACTCTTGTGAAACTACACTAAAAAGCAAGGTTTCGGGTGTCAGGTTTCGGGTGTCAGGTTTCAGGTGTCAGCATATGATGACCTAATTCCTTGACCCCTGGAGTCTCAAGTGAAACCGCTGATTATAGAAACGTAGGGCGGGCCACCGTGCCCGCCAAAACAGGTCGGCACGGCCTGCGACGAGCTCAGTCGTGTCGTGGCCGACCCTACGTTGTCATATGAACAAAGTTTCTAACATTGATCAGACTGGCCTTTTTTTGGGCCAGAGGCAGCGCTCGTGTGAAACTACATAAAATGACGAATGACGAATGAATAATGATGGAATCACTTGGGGCTTCGCTCTTCGCGCTACGACCCCAAACGTCGCGCAATCGTTTTAAAATGGATAGGATACCTTAAATCCAAAATCCGCATTCAAAAATCTAAAATTGGCTTTTTGATGTTTCTTTACTTTGATCAGACTGGCTGTCCTATAGCCGAAAGCCGTGCTCTTATGAAACCGTTTAAAATATTACATGTCATCGGTCAAAGACCGGAGATGACCGGAAGTGGGATCTATTTGGAGTCGATTATTAGAGAATCTCAAAAACATGGTTTTTTGAACTATTGGATTGCGGGTGTGCCTGCCGGCCAGGTCCATCGCTCCAAGGAAATGGTTCAAGATCATGGCTTTTTCGTATTTTTTGAAACAGGATCGCTCGATTTTCCGGTTGTCGGTATGTCGGATGTTATGCCTTATAAAAGTTCACTTTTCAAAGAGCTGAAAGGTAAACGCTTGAATGCTTATAAATCGGCGTTCACACAAACGCTTCAAACCGCAATAAGCCAATTTGATCCGGATATCATTCACACGAATCACCTTTTTTTACTCTCGGCGTTGGTAAGAAAATTATTTCCGAACCTACCCGTCGTGGCAACCTGCCATGGCACAGATATGAGACAATACAATAACTGTCCTCATTTGAGATGTTTTGTAAAACGCTATTGCCGGGAACTGGACAGGGTCATTGCTCTGACAAAAGATCAGAAAACGGATATCAGCCGTCTGTATGGCATCCCACCCCATAAAATTGCGGTTGTAGGCGGCGGGTATGATGAAACCTTATTTACCCGCAGGCCAAAATCCGCAGCCGGAGCCGCTCAAATCCTCTATGCCGGTAAGTTTAACCGGAGCAAGGGCCTTCCCTGGCTGCTGAGGTCGCTTGCGAAAATACAGAATCACGACTGGCACCTTCATTTGGCTGGGAGTGGTGATGGACCGGAATTTAGAAATTGCCTTGACCTTGCAAGCAGATTGGGATCCAAGGTTACCAACCATGGCTACGTCAATCATCGTAGATTATCGGAGCTCATGAAAATTGCACATATCCAGGTGCTGCCCTCGTTTTTCGAAGGTCTGCCCCTTGTGCTGTTTGAGGGTCTGGCATCCGGATGCCGAATTATCACCACCAATTTGTCAGGTTTCGAAGAGATCTTCGGAAAAGCAAGGCGCGACACAATCAAGCTGATCCAATTGCCTCCTCTTGAAACCATTGATCGCCCCTACCGGAAAGATGAGATCCAATTGGAAAATGCGCTGTGCAACAGCATCCTCGACATGATAGCTGCTGTTAAAAAATCGCCGGATTTTGATGATCCTCAGGCCGAAAAAATCGCATCTGATTATACTTGGCCGCGTATTTTTGAACGAACATTATCCGTTTACAAGGATGCGCTTAGCCAGCAAGCTCGATCCGACTTGCCCTCTTGAAAAGAGAGCAATGTTATCTATCTTATAAGGGTGTAGCTCTTTTTCCCAAGGTCTTTGCGGAGGAAATATATTTAAACCCAATCCTGATAAACCGGAAAGAATAGCCACAAAGACACTAAGACACAAAAAAAAGTTTTTTAAAAAACTTCGTGTTTTGGTGTATTGGTGGCGAAAATCTTTTATTTGAAAAATCTTTCGCAAACATGATGTGATTTCAATAAATAGGCACTGATAATAACAACCAAGGACAATCATGATGTTTAATTATCCGTATCTAATCGAGTTGCTGTCACCGAAAAAATCGAAGGATGATCCACCTAAAGCCCTTTTCGATAGATTTGCTGATCGCTATCAAAGGATTGTTGATGCGGGGTGCGGTGTGTCGATACCCGATAACCCCATGGGTCAGCCCAGGTTAGGTGCAATGGAGATTTTTAATCTCAGGGACCTGCCAATTGATTCAGAGAAGGTCGTGATGAATTTGAATACTTTTCATACTAAAAGTGAACTTGACGGGATACTGCAAAGGGCTGCTGAAGCTAACTTGAAATACATTCTTGTTGTCAGGGGAGATGGTGGCCCCCTGTTGTCCAAGCTCGACGCCCAAAGTATCGGCGGCAAGAAAAGTGTGGCCACCTCCATTGATTTGATCCGGTACATTAACACGGAATATTCCGACCAATTCACAATCGGTGCTGCCTTCAACCCTTATAATTCAAATCCCTTTGAGCTAAGTCGAATGGAGCAAAAGGTGGATGCCGGTGCTAAGTTTGCCGTTACCCAACCGATAATTGGACGAGACGAAAGCGTTGAATCGCTTAAAGGATTAAATATTGAAGTCGTCGTTGAAGCCTGGATGTCGGACAATATTGACTTACTTTACAGAAGTGTCGGAAAAGAAAAAGATAAAAAGGCTGAAAACTACGATCCCATTGAGAACCTGAAAACACTCCACGAATTTTATCCGCAATGCAGTGTCTATCTGTCAATGCTCAGTTTCAAGCAGAATTGGAAAGAAATATTGCCACGGCTTTCAACCTGGAATAATCGAGAGGCATCCAAATGAAGCAGTCTGACAATCCTGCATCCGGTCCGCGTGTGGCCGAGATTATCGAAAATCGTTCACCCGCCGGGCGGCAAGACCTGGTCCAGGGCTGGCATAATCTGCTGAAGAAGATCCTTCATCAAATGACACCTTACATGCGGGAAGGCCACCTGATTACCTTTCGTCGAATAGACGCGCATGAACGTGAAATCTTCGCGAAACTCAGTCAAACCGTCGCCGTGCCGAACGACGTCGGCGCAATCTACATGCCGCCGAGCGTGCGTTTTCAGATGATGTATGACAGACCCGAGAGTGAAACTCAGCCGATTCCTGACCATTCCCCGGATAATCCACCGGATGAAGGGATTGTGCTGGCCTGCCGGAAATCCGATTTCAATGTGATTATCAATGCCCTGCTGGCCAAACCGCCTTTCGCACCGGCAGTCGATGTCTATGATGACGGACAACTGCTGGCCGGATATGTGTACAACACTATCGATGAGTGTATCGGTGAATTGGCCAAGGTTATGCAGATCCATCTGCATTCGGGAACCCGTCAAAAATGAAAACGATATCCTCGAGAAACATTCCCCATATAGCTAACCCGGATAAACCGGAAATACGAAACTCGAAAATCAATATCCGAAACAAATCCGAAATTCCAAAATTCAAATGTCTCAAACGAAAATACCGTCGTGACGTAGTGGCGGGGTTTATCCCCGCCAAGAGCTTGGCGACTATCACCCATAGACTCACTTATCCGATTCGATGCCGAACAACGGCGGTGTCCGCCGTTTAGGCGGGGATAAACCCCGCCACTACATTGTCGGTCAAGCCTATCGATTTTCGTAGTTTCATACATGGTTTCGGGTGTCAAGGATAGAAGGTTCTAAGTCCTGAATCCTGAAACCTTCACTTTCTTACATCATGCTGTCAGAAAAAAGGCCTTAGCGCCTAGATTCATTTGAGCCCCATGCATAGTTGCCAGGGATTACGTCTAAAGTTCATTGAATGTTGATCCGATATTAGATTTACGTTTCGGTTTGCAGCTTTCCGTCGCGGCAGGAGAATATGATGAACAAACCCCGCACAATCAAATCCAAGACACATATAGGAAAGTATCGGTATCAACTCGGGTTTTGGATCAGTGCGATCGGCCTGGTCATCGCAATTGGCCTTATCTACTTTCCCCAAGAGTTCAATGATAAGACCCGTTGGGAAACTTTGTATTACACGCTCAGGCTTTTTATTTTTGAACATGATCACGCCAGTTTTCCGACCCGAATTCCGCTCATATTGATATATTTTATCGCGCCCTTAATCACGCTGTCGGGCATCGGCACGGCTGTTTCTTACCTGATAAGTTATTCACCACTTTTAAAAGTACGCTGGATGAAAGACCATGTTATTGTTTGCGGGATGGGGCGAACCGGCAGATTATTCGCCAACGCCCTTAAATCGGACCGAATTAATGTCATCGGGATTGATCTTATTCACAGCAGTGATCTTGAGGAATGGCAGGAACGTGATAATGTTTCCATGTTAACGGGAGACTTCCACTCGCAGACATTGTTGAAAAAAGCCGGCGTAGAACGCGCCAGGAGCGTCATTTATACTTCCGGAGATGATCTTGCCAATCTGGAAGGCGCTTTGGCCGCCTATGGGATGATCGGCAATAATCAAACTATACCGCGCCTGATTTGGGCGCAAATCACCGATGAGAAAATGGCGGATACGGCCCGCTTTTTTCTCCGAACCTCCGATAATATCGGCATCCGGCTCTTTGACACCTATCGGATTGCCGCAGAAAAGATGATAAATAAGCATTTTAGCCATGCCAAACGCAAGGGCGTCCGGCACGTCGATATTATGGGATTCGGAAAATTCGGACGCGATCTGCTGGAAATCCTTATAACAGATCTCAGTGGTCACCCCCCCCTCAAAATTCGAGTTATCGACGTCGAAGACTTCGAAACCGAGGTCATGGGCCTGGCGGCAGAGTTGGCATACGTCGAACACGTCGAATTCAAAAAGGCGGATATTCGTGACTTGCCGGCCCTGTATCATAAGGGCAAAGCATCCTTTATCTGTACCGATGATGATTTGAAGAATCTCACCGCGGCAATGTCCCTGGCTCGCAGATATGAGACCGATCATATTTATGTTCGAATGTCTCAGTGGCCACTGGCCGCAGTATCCGAGCATATCGGAGACAAGCACGGCATTAAATTTATTAATATCAGTGAATTGGTGCTTGAAGGGATAAAGCATCTGCCCGGCATTTTTCAGGCGGCCGATATTCATCACATTAAAAGGGCCGCATCGCCAGAATTTGTAATTTTAAGTAACTGAAGACAATTCACATCAGAAAAAGGACCTATTGATGTCAAACTCGCGCTACCAAACGTTTTCCTGGAAATGGGTCTTCATCAGCATGGCTGTCTTCATCGGAATTGAACTCATTTTGGGCAGCATAGTCGGTGGTATAGTTGTCGGCCGCTATATGTCCATCAGTTTGGGATTTCTGCTGCAGGGTTTGCTGCATCTTACCAGTTTTTTCGTAGGCGGCCTGGTCATCGGATTGCTCTCTCCCGGTATTCGAACTGGAGAACCAGCCGTCGGCGCCTTCTGCTCAGTCGCCCTCATGCTGGCGATGAGCCTTTTTACGCCATATGCCTTCATTCGGTTCAGTCTGAATAAAATGCTGCTGGGAGGCGCAATTGCCTTCGGTCTCGCACTGCTGGGCGCACGAATCGGCGAGCGATTATCGAGCTCAAAGCACCGGTAAGGAATCCGAGCGCAGAGTGCCCGGCTTTGGGCCACCCCACTTGAGAATTTAATTTTGATAAGAGACAACCGCCGCAAAACGCCTAAATGCAACCATGACACAGGACATAGAGCTACGCCGCAAATGGACCTTTCGCGCCCACGGGAAGCAAATGGTTTTTTTTAAAAAATCCTTTGAGAGTGATATCCATGTTTTGACGAAAGCGTTTCTCTGGGCGCTTTACCTCCCGCAATATCCGGATTTGGCTGTAGAAATCCGGATTGGAGATCGTTACAAACCGGATCTCGTGCAAACTTCGGATGATGGAATGCCCATATTTTGGGGCGAAGCGGGGCGGGTCAGTCGAAGAAAAATTCACGATTTAGTATACCGCTACCGCTCGACCCATTTTGTGTTTGCCAAATGGAATATGAAATTGGAACCCTTTGAAAGAATTATCAAAAAGGAGACAGGCTCTGTTCGCCGCACGGCGCCGGTCGAGCTCATTTCCATTCCTGGCGACAGCAATGAACGCTTCATTGGCCTGGACGGCAGGATTAGGATCGCGTTCAAAGATGTAAAACAGTTGCGTTTTTGAAGAGATGGTCACCAATACGCCGATCCCGGCTCGCCCTTGAATGGACCGGCGATCTCGCCGGTAATCCATCCACCGTAGAACTTTCCGGGCTGCGCTCGCACCCGCTCACCGAAGACATAGCACGCTAGAATGGCGGGGTAGAATGAAACATAGTCGCGTATCGGATCAAACGCCGGCGTGGGATCCGGATAACTCCAGCCAACGACGCGACGCTTGGGATCTATCGCCAGGGCCCAGTATTTTGCCGATCCTTTCCACTCGCATACCGAACTGCCCGGAGCCGATGCCAGCATTTCCCACTTCACATCTTCAGGCGGAATATAGAAGGAAGGCGGATGGGCGGTTTCCAGCACACGGTAAGTGCGGCTGGATGAACCAACCAATTGCTCGTCACTAAACACCTCAACCAGGCGGCCATCCGGCGCCAGTTCAGGGGGTCTCGGATAGTCCCAAACCGACTCCTGGCCCGGTCCCGGAATATCTGCGAAATCCGGTCTTTTTTGCCCGCGATATTGCCACATTCAAGCGGCCTCCCTTTTGTGCCCGGCGACATCTCCAAGAAGATAATTTAATGTCGATATCAGTTGAATCATTGTATTTCCAAAGTGATAAATGATCTAAAATTCAAAATGACTAAAATGATCTAAAATTGAGGAATGCTATCGCTTTTAGCTTTTTGAAACTTCATGTAATTAAACAAAGACAAAAAATGAAAGAAAATGGCATAGGGCACCAGAAACAAAGGAATCATCCCCGTTGGAAAAAATATGTTCCTGTTCTCGATGGCCGGGAAAAAGATTTGAACCGGCACCGGTGAGGAGAAAAAACCGAAGAAAAAGGCATTTAAGAAATCCGCCATCCCGAAGATGATGACAAACACGATCATTTTGGCTGGTATGCGATCACTTTTTCG
>Ga0209671_1005144_pt1 | contig 13176 bp, 10 predicted proteins | sample WorMetHERISLAND2_2_FD_187401 | JGI IMG/M metagenome (GOLD analysis project Ga0209671, IMG submission 187401) | Marine gutless worms symbiont microbial communities from Max Planck institute for Marine Microbiology, Germany - Olavius geniculatus... | ecosystem: Host-associated > Annelida >... | reverse complement strand
CACAAACTTCTAACCCCCCCCCCCTTTGCAGTCTGTAGTGTAGCCTACAGATCTATATGAATTTCAAACACAACGGAAATTTTTTGTATGTTTTGACACATTTGAAACATAAGCAATTAAGCACAGTATCTCAAAGTTCTGATATGTAGAAATGATCTCTGTTGTGATTTTCTTGTGAAAATTGTCTAACCAACTTACGTGCAAAATCACGCAGATGTGACGTGCGTGACGTCATGCAGCACTAAACCCCCTCCCTCCTCGGCGCGTGACGTCATTTATGGACGACCACTTACTCACAGACAGACGTACGTATAGACAACCTGCATCGGTTACTGCAGGCTCACATTCATGCGCTGTTATTATTATTGTTATTGTTATTATTGTTATTGTAAATGATAATCATGATCATGTACGTTTTACTGAATAGCAAGTCCCTAGATAACTACCTGTAATTATTGTATACTTTGGTACCTTTATTAGTGGCTGCTGTCACATCATGAAAAAAGTAAATAAGTAAGTAATTAAGTGTTACCGTGCCAAAGCGATGCATTAGCAGATACTTTTCAGTTGACGGGTTCATGCCACTTGTGTTGAGTTTTGACCCTATGCTCTGCACAGCACAGCTACACGCGTTAACTTTAATAACAACAATTTCATTAGCTCAATGGACCATAACCACTAATATTACCCCCGGTTCAGCAGGGAAGATGCAGCAACAATTCTGGACGAAAGTCGTTTTGCTTTTATACGATACGATACGATTCGATGAAAATTTGCACTCGAATGCTAACAGAGAAGCTGTCAGTTTAATCTAGCACTTAAACTTTAAAAAAAATGAAATGTTTTAAATGAAAACGAAATATAAATAAAATCTAAAATAGATGTGATGTACAGTTATAATGTAAAACCTAAAAACAAAAAAACTGTTTGAAATCAGAGAAACCAGAAAGGAAATGCTCAATGATAACTCAAACTAGCTTTTATTTTTTTTATTTAGAACGCAACTGTAAAAGCCACATTTTGAAAGACCTGCATGCAAGCTACATAAGTGTATTCTAAATGTCGCGGTGATATTACGCTGTACCTTGTCTTTGATGGATTCGAAGAAGCTAGCTGATGTGGCAGTAGCATGCAACAGACACACTCCAAGCACTCTCTGTATGTGACTCGCCTATACACCGCAACACACTTACAGTCAGTTATGGAGTGTGTACAGGATGAAGCAAACATGAAGCAAACTTAGAGCACACGTCGTGCACGTGTATTTTCAATACATTTGCTTGATGTTTGCTTCATCGTGTAAACACCCTATTACTCAAACGTGTTAGACGTCGCCACGCCATGTGCCGACGTGTATGCGGCCGTCCGTCCAGTGCTCACCGCACACCAATATAGGCCTACCCGCCCCGGCCGCCCACTGCTCGGGCGCTGGCCGTAGGTAAACATCTACGCCACCGCAGAATAGTCGCATTTTCTAAAAATTTTTGTCATCCAGTGACCTTAATCTTTTGAATTGAAAATTAGCACACCGGTTAGGCCTTACTCCTGTCCTGATGAAAGTTCTCGCCAATGTCGATTTTTTACAAAGTTTTGTTTTCGAGCTAAGTGCCCGTACGTGAGATACACACGAACAGACAGACAGGCAAAACCCATAATGCGGCCTGTCAGTACTCAGTAGGCCTACTGCCGCACAGTGGACTGTGTTCTACGCTCGACTCGCAGGCTTACCTCATCGCAGACACTTTTAAATTATTCACCAGTGAACTAGGATCAGCCAGCCGGAAGGTGAAATAATTGAAAACCAAAACAGCTACCGCTCGCAAGTTGAGGTGTCAGCACCTTTCGCCCACTATAAATTACGGACGACGGAGAAGACGGGATCTTTAATGATCACTTAAATTACTGCAAAATATATGTGAAGAAATTTAGAAAATAGATCAATATAAGCTCACGATGCAATTATAACGAAAACGCAGGTGATGACAATTATAAAAGCAATACGTACGGCAAAACGCGCGAGAATGTTGGCGCCTGCTCCTTCGCTGAAACAAATTACGCCCTTCAATCTATAGACAACACGCACAGCACACGCCACGGGCTACATATTTTATGCACAATTTGTTTGTCATTAAACTCATTTTGTGTCCTTGGTGTGCAGTTATCGAACTTCTTTAAGCACAGAAAAAAGACAATTCATCATTTAGTAAATGTACTGTTTTCCTGTCTCCATGGCATTGTGTGCATTAGGTACTGTGTATTGTGAAATCATGGATCGTTTTTTTTACTTCAGCGATTCGGTATTGAAAAAAAGTGTGGCTTACAAATTTTACGCTCATGTTCACAAAAACATGAACGATCGTCAAAAAAACGAATTGCATATCACCAGACGTGTTCTTTCATGTTCAAAATGCACCAAAACCGGTATTCGGCCCGCATTTCTTCCGAACCCACGCTAACCCCATGACAGGTAGTAATGGAATCACTCCCTATCTGTCTACGTCTTCGGAGTCTCGCTTTCTAGCGCTATATATAAACACTTTAATGACTTGATCGCCAGCGTTCAATTGTGTATTCAGAACATATTTAAAACAGACGGTTACTGTATGTTATAATAATTATGGTAGCTTATCCGGATAAGAATAACATATTCATTAATTTGTATCTTTCCGGGTAGCATCTTCTCCCCCAGTTCTCCTCGCTCACGCCTGCATCGCACGGTGTGCCTGTTTACGCCCTGCAGCTATCCATAGTACTTACTGCGCCTACTCAGACAGGAATAGCCAAGCCGAGTTGACATGGATAATGGTGGTTTCGCTGGAAAGGGCCTAAACAGTACACTAGAGTACGCAACTTTACTATAGATATAATGGACAAAAGAGTGTGTTTACTTAAGTTCGTCAAGAACGCAGATGAGATCTTCGCCAATCTGCTGCATTGATGGAAACTGATAGCTGTGACACACAAGCAACATGAAGCAGCATGGAGACTATTTATTTAACATGAAAAACGTACAAAGTACAGAATTAAAAACCAAAAAAATGAAAAGAAAATTAGATCTAAACCATTAAAAGTACATAAATGTTCACAAAGACAATCAACTTCAGTAGAACAAAAATTAGGCTAACATTTGCTGCTTCTGCATTAGCTGACCAAAAGTTACAACAATCTATAAATGCAGAAGGAAACGGTGGCCCTCATTCTAGCTGAATGCGTGTAAAAACGCCTAAAGAGATTTCATAGTCACTAAAATGAACTGAAAAAATGATAATGTACAATCAATTAATTAATAAGTATAGTAGCAATATTTCAAAAATGCTATAATACACACTGTGTCCCAAAAAAGCATCCCCGACATTTTCGACCATAACTTGAAAATCAATTATCAGATTTTGACAATCTTTGGTATGAATATTTCTGACACAACTTGCCATCAAATGGCCATTTAGTTTTCCACCTTACCCAACGTTTGCTTCTGCACTACCTAGGAAAAATATAACCAGCGAAATATCACTTTTTACCCAATGCGATATGATAGCTGACCATAACGCGGAAAACACATTTTGTTTACACTTTGGCTGACATTTTATCAAATTGTCCATTTTTAACTGCCTGCAGTAAAATTGCTTGAAGTGTTGGCCCAATACTTTAAGAAATTTTACTGCACGCAGTTGAAAAATGGACAATTGCACAAAATGTCAGCCAAGGAGACGCTTTTTTCCATTCATTGACAGCAGTATCGATAATGTTCTGCTCCAGACCAATCTAGGCTATACCAGTCGGTTCTTGACTTCACAAACATTCCTAAATTTCACCTGGTAGACACACTACTGTATGACAGTCAAACCTTGCGGACTGGCTGTTCGGGCCCACAGATCTGGACATATGGAATTTATTGACGTTTTTCATTTATTTTAACACGTATTATGCTTAGTCTGCTTTCCCCATGTAGTGCAAAAGCAGACGTTAAGTGAGATAGAAAGTAAAAGACTTATTTAATAGCCAGTTGTGTCAAAAATATTTCTGCCACAAATTATTAAAATCTGCTAATCTTCATTTCAGTTACGATCGATAATGTCTGGAATATTTTTTCAGGTATTCTGTTTATTTTAACACGTATTATGCTTGATCTGCTTTCCCTAGGTAGTGCAAAAGCACACATTGGGTGAAATGGGAAAATAAACGGTCATTTGATGGCAAGTTGTGTCAGAAATGTTCGTGCCCAAAATTGTCAACACTTGGTAATCGAAAATGTCGGGGATGCTTTTTTGGGACACGGTGTATTGTCGTATCTGAAATTTAACCTCTTAAACAACGTAAGTCTGGCAGTCAACGACAAGTCCATGCTGGCCAATCACAACTATGTTCAATGTTATTCAAATAATAGCAATAGTAATACGAGTACTAATACTTATGTATTATAAATGGCCATGCTGTGACCTTGTCCTTTGAACTTTTAAATTCAAAATCTAACCACTTTATCTCTGACCTAAGCTGCAGCATTGGCAAAAGTTTAATGAAAATCCGTCAGAGCATAAAGTAGCTGTATCGCGGAAAGAACATTTCTGGACGCACGCACGCAAAGACAGACGGCACGAACGCATTACATCTCCGGTGCCGCTTAACTTGGCGAAGGCATAAAAATAGCCGAGTTAAACGACGCTGCCACCGACGTTAGTAATGTCGGCGTAATAGGCCTCTTAACTGACGTTTACTTTGCATCTATTTCCACTTTCCAGTCGTAGTACGCCGTCGACAGACAAGCAAGTGTGCGATGTTTTACTGTGGAACTCGCAACCTCTGAACTGAGATCTGCATTATGCATAGCGCCGAAATGCCTAGTCCAGACGGCGTGGTCAGACAGCAATGTAATTAGCCGACGTCATCGTCACAGCACGCGCAATGGCTAACAACAGTAGTAATGGCTAATGCAAAACAGTGCAGTCACATTAGCGACCGACTGGACTCGACTCAGAGCGCTGAGCACTATGGGCGCTCGTCACTGAAAAGGCGATGCATGATTTACGCGAGTGACTCGCGGACAGATCCCACACGCAGACAGACGGACAGACGCACGGACACACGCCAGAAAGTCGTATCTATATTAGACGAAGGATTTGACATCTTCAGCCCGTTCGGCCGAAGACGGGCCCCACAAAGAGGTAAATGTTCATGCAAGATTTTATCAAGCCAAATGCAGCAGTTCATAAGTTATCGTGTTGGACAGGAAAAAATTTGCGACGATGCTCAGAACAATAGTGCAGACGCTTTCACGGGTAGTAATATTAGTAAGTCGATGGCGTGGGACGTTACAGTTCCAGATACTTTTGTTGAGTCCCATCTGAGCTCTACATCTAGTTGAGCAAGGACAGGCAGCCAAGCAGTCAACAGACAATAATATCACGAAGTAGCAGGAACTTGAGAATAAACGTGCACATCTTTTTTTCGCGGTTGCCATTAAGACAGCAGGTTTGCGAAGCTATCAAGTCACAGAACGAGAACAGAGGACTGTTTTACAGGTTGTCCATGGCTCTGCATGCAAAGGCGATTCGCAGTCACACTTCAAACACTTTATCATCCGATTAGTCCGCCCTCGTGGTCGTTTACATTTTATTTATTTCTGTGCTAAATGGCGATAAAAATTGTAAAAAAAATAATAACTAAAGAAATCAGTGCTCGAACAGCACAAACTTCTGCTGAATAGTTTTTACAAGTTTGCCGACTATCTAGATGGTGACAGCGATGAAAACAAAAAGAACCAAAATGTTAACAACAAGACCAAGACCAAGGCCGATGTGATATCGCGGGCTCAGACCCAACACTGTCCAGTGAAAGAATCTTCGGAAAATCGGTTAATATTTGACGAAGTAATAAATGCGCGAAAGTTAGGGGCTTAATGTTTATGGACCGCCATCACTACGCGGTTCAACGTCGTCTCCCGGTGAGCTTCAAAGTTCGTGTCCAAATGAAGATCTATGCGAGCTTCTACCGCGACCAGCTGAAGCAGTCCTCCATTCATGTCAACTACGCCGGTCTTATCGCATTAGTTTCAGCCAGTAATCGTCAACGATCGGTGAAACTAAATTACAATACTTGCGAGTGACGGCAATGCCCATTGCAGACCTTCAACTAGGCGTCCATTTAAGGTTTTTTTCGTGATTTCAGGTTCTTACTTCTTCCACAGCTTGTCTTTTTCTTCATTTTTTCCTGATTTCTGCTTTTTCTGCACTTGAAAACTGAAATGTAAGAAATGGAGCAAGCAAGTGACGAGATGTAGAAAATATAAAAATCAAGTAATTAATGGCAGAGCTTAGAGCCTAAGATAAAGATAACAGTACTAGAAAAGTAAGATTAACAAGACAAAAACTAAAATGAAAAAAATAATTGATCTACAGCAGAGTCCACTTCCCACAGCTGCAGTTGAAACTAAAAGTCCTGCTACGTTCTTCATCCAGTAAGCTGATTGGTGATTAGCCGCAGTATTAATTGACATCAGTCAACGGAGCACAGCACAGTGCAGCTGCAGCAGCAGCACGTATACAGCTGTCAATAAATGCACGCACTGCAGAAGCCTCCTAATCAATGACTGTATGCGCGCGCGTGTGATTATAAGCTATAACCAGTGCAATCAGGGCGTATTTAGGGGTGGCCCCTTGCGCCTGAACTTTTGGTGTGCAATAGCAGGAAATTCTGTTTAAAATTTGTAGAAAAATTGTGTATTATTTGGACGCGCTGTGGACCGCAAGGGCACATGTTGTTTAACGAGGGGAGAGTTTAAGGAGGGGGAGGGTCGCGCCTTGAACCCTTTTGAAAACGTATATATGAAATGTGCACCTGCTCCATATACTTGACATTTCCACGTACCTCTGTCAAGTGGGGCGTCACAGGGCGTATCGCATAACGTTGTTAAATGCCTGTCATATAGGCTATTATACGCCAAAATATAGTCCCCTCCCCCATTATTTTAGCGGAGTACGCCAAAACATGCTCATCCACACGGAATCTTTATCAAGTATCGGAACTGCAACAAAAAAACATCAGCTATAGGATTTCGAGGAAACAATTTTCCGAAGGCGCGATTTTTCTATTATGCACGGGTGCGAAGTGAAACGCATTAGCGCAGGTGCAGCAGCAACAGAATATGGATCACTGTGGCATATAGAGCGGATGACTACGAACGGCCAGACAGGCGCCGTCTGGTGAAAGCGCGCTTAGTTGATCGGTCCCTGGCGTAACGAATGACCGATTCAGCTTGGGACCATCGTACACCGCAGCCAGCCAGTATGTACGACTACGGGTACGAGTATGCGATGAGTTTACATACTGGACTACCCGTGGGTACGTATATGGCACAGGCCGGTGTAGCTATAGATAGGCGCCGACTCCATGGGCGAATTCAGCGAAAAATTTCCAGGGCATCACCCCACAAGCGTTTGATTCCGAAATGTTTTTAATAGAAAAATAAGCCAATTTCTGTATCTCGGCATCTCTTCTTCTTTCACGGGCTTGTCGTCGACGTTGCCGTCGTCACGAGTCGCCGCCACGCTGCTGTCCTGTGTGCGTCGCTTTGCTGTCGCTAAGCCGAGATTCACTGGTCGCAAGTCAGTCTCCGCTGTTGTAAGCCACGACCGTCTGTCTGGGAGGCCAGGCCTTTGTGGTGGTGAACAGAAATTAAGACAAAGAAGAATAGGGACAAAATGAAGGAAAGGAAGACAAAAATAAGAAGCGAGGTAGCACCCACAATGTTTACTTTAAAAGTTGCGGCGCCGGCGGGTGGGTGTGGCCATCACGACGTAGTGATGAGAACGTGCTTGGAATTACAATCAGCGGCAGCAGCAGCAGCAGCGCGTCATAGGTGAGTAAACGACCGACGTACGACGACGAGTCGAAACCAGACAGAGAGAGAGAGAGAGAGAGAGAGAGCTGGCTCGCTTGCACGACGACGATGAGATCGATAAATATGCAAATGATTGCGCGGAGACCGCTCGAGCGAACGAGCGAGTCAGGTGTCAGCACCAGTGAGTGAGTGAGTCCCATCTCGTGCTCTATAGTAGGCCCACACACCCATCCATAACAGCACCCAATGCTCACCCACCCACGCCGGCACCCGGCAAAACGCAACTACCAGGATGTTAGCGTCCATTATTTCGTGACCTACTTCGGCCTCCCATACCTCTTACTGCATTCAATGTCTGGAGTGTTGTAACCGCCCATAATCTCACTCCAGCCAAGCGTGACGCCAAACTGCATGAAACGCGTCTCGCGTCTGTTTATCGCAAGCACGTATCGTCTCATGCAGAACACGCCGTCGATCACGGTGATAAAATAAACACGTTTCGTCACGGTCATTACACTCGCATAATGCACTCTCACACTATAGACCGCGATGAAACGTAATGGGCCTACTTATAGCTGTGGTATTTTGTTACTGTAATATCTCCCATTTAATACGACAATTTTCTTGCATTGCATTGCTCTCATCTAGCTAACTTCTCTGAGTGTGCGTTTTAGCCATTCTCTTTTCTTTTCTTCTCAAAATGAACTGAAAGCAATGGAAATGTCGGAAGATAAGATTCGCGTGCCTGGCCCAGTTCTCAGTAGCCGACGACGTCATTGTTCCTCGCTACAAAAATGGTCTCTCTTGGTTAATTATGCCGCAATGCTGTTTGGGATCGCGCAAGTGAACTCCGTCATCTTGATCAATTGGTTATAGAGATTCAACGTCGACGCTAAAAAAGGTGCCTATTGCCTACACGTAAAACCGAAACTAATGCAACGAAGATTTTGTAATCTTATAGGGTGCTTACACAATCTAGCAAACGTCCAGCATTAGCACGTGTATTTTGAATACATTTGCTGGAAGTTTGCTGGACGTTTGCTGGATCGTGTAAACACCCCATTAGGTTTCATCGTTTTGATAGGGTCGGAAGGTAGGCTATAGGTGTGACGGACGGACGGACGGACGGACGGATAGACGACACCTGTGCCACAACTGCATAAGACAAGGTATCTGCATAGGAAGCAAGCTATGCTGACGTCTCGTAAAAACTAAATCAAAAACTCGTCTGTAGTCAGATGCCTGTTTTGTTTTAGTTTGAGTTTTACTCGACGCGAGTCACAGAGACCCGCTATATTAACAGAGCATAAGTCGCGTAAAAGCTCAGATTGTATCAATTCAATAATACGTTCGTAATGGCAGCGGCGCATGCAGCATATTGACAATAACTCGAGACGACAGACGTGACACGAAGGCGGTTTTTCAGTTCTTACTCTGCTGGAAGGTCGGCAGCGTCGTGACCTTGACCGGGCACTTCGACGTGCACCCAAACCGTGCGGCTTCTGATGGCGGCCATCCGCGGATGAGCTATGAACTCCATGTACTGCGTATCTGTACCAAAAATACACACACCAACACAGCGGTTAAATGGTTAAATGGTATAGCTCTTCACAAAAAGCCTATCTTATAGCGGAGCGTCACCTGCCATATAGGATCACACAGGGTTATCTGCCACCCGACCGACGCAGGTGAACGCGCCCCACCTTAACCGTAGCCAGACAAGCCGACTCGATTTACCTATTAGAGAAAAGCTGAGTTGACCTTGGTGTTGGTTATAACTGATCGAGATGGTTTATCCGGTCCAGACAGACAGTCACTTGATAGTGACGCGACCGGAAGTCAGAACCACGACCTTGTGTTCGCATGCCCAACGTCCTAATCGTTACACTCCCAAGCCAAGCAGTGACGAAAACAAGACTGAAATGTTAGCCTAAAACCAGGACAACTCAAGCAAAAACGCTTATAACAGCTGTTTAATTATTAAAAGTAAGTAAGTGACTGGGCAAGATGCATCGGCTGACTGTTTAGGCATTCTTCAATCTGATAATGTACTTGACTTACTTTGTTCGTACATCTCTCTGCACTGTATTGCGCACTAAGTGTAAGAAGCAAAACCAAAATGTTAAGACCAAGACCAAGACTGAGGCCAGTCTGAGACCGGTCTTACCGGACTTGTCATAAGACCGCGGTCTTATGACCGGAATACACCGACGCTATAGCAGTTTCATTAGTGAAACACATTATAACAAAACTTACGGGCGCAGTATAAAACTGCTAAGAAAACAATTATCACTCACAAATACACTTAACAAATATAGAAGCAAAAAATTTGAGCTAATGCTCACGAGACGCGCGAAAACCTATAGCAGTTCCGGTTCAGTAGTTTAGCTGAATATTGAGGTGTTCACGCTAAGTTAATATACAAATACCAAATTCTCTATCTGGATCGCATAACGATAGTTCCGTGGCGCCAAATTGTAAATGATATATAGACTTGTGCCGCAGCCCGAAATCGCCAAAAAAATTCATAAAACCCCTTATTTTGGCGTTCAATGTCATTCAAGGTTATTGAATTCAGCGCCAATCGAGAGCCAGTGTATGACTTCCTATTAGTGATTAATAGTGACCTTGGCCTATCTCGCACCATTGCTGAGATACAGCGACTTATTGGCCCAAAATCGCAAATTTTGCCTACCCCCTCTCATTTAGCGTCCTCGTTCGGGGTGACCCCGTTCGAATTTATGGAAAAGCTTTACGGTTCCTGGAACTAGTCTTCCGGGCAGCCGACGGTAAAGATTTGGTGATCCTAGCTTGCACCGCTTTTGACTGGTCCACCCGTGTGACAGACAGACAGACGGACGGACAGAATTGCGATGGCTAAGACACGCTGAAAGCAGTAGCTGCTTTCGCGCGTAAAAGGCCGTCATGGCCCTAGGCTAATACTTATTTGAATGCCGAACAGCAGTTTGACAGACTGCATCGTAGGCGTGATGTGATCAAATTCTGCAAGGTAAATATTGAACACAAATACTGTTAAAATCTGACCGAAATATTTTGCGTTAAACTACCTCCTTTACGGTATCCAGCTGTCAAAACGTTATGAGAGGATTTTTTTTCATACCGAAATGTAAAATCATTGCTCTTGTACACTTAGGTAAGACTCAGTTAAGTCGTGCATGATTGATTTGGCAATCATACCTACAAGTATCTGACATTTTTTGTATTTTTGTCGTTTGGTGTTTTTGTTTTTTTCTGCCATTTGCGGGCCCGCAAAATGTTCACAATACTCACGATCACATCCGAGGTCGTGAACAGTCAAGACGACAACTTCGCTGGACGATCGCGAACCCTACAAAAGCATCACACAGTCACAGTTGCATCAGTAAATCAGTCTAACACCAAATGAAAATGATTTTTCTTTGAATCCCGTGTCAATGACTGACGCAACATGCGGTCGGTGTACCCGTGCAATGTCAAACGAGTCCATGACGCGTCATCCTTTGATTTTTTCGTACTGCAACGTTTGACGCCAGCAGTTGACGCCTGAGATTAAGTCCAAAACTGCACTACTCTGATTGGAGTTGTTGTAGTTATACAACAAGTTGTATAACATCTCGCATGTCAAGATGATTTGGACTTGTTGTGGCTTTCGATTTTTTGAACTATAGTTTCAACAGCCACTCCCTGGTGCATCCATGCAGGTACTAGCAAATAACCAGCAGCAAACATTTGTTTGCTGTTACGGCATCCGACGCGTTCGCCAATCAACACTCGGCATAATGCGTCCGCGGACTCCGCATCCTAATTACATCAACTACAGTGTCGAACAACTACAATTACCACGCCCCCGCTAAGCAATTGTCTGTCTGTCTGTCTGTCCGTCACAACCGTGTATTAGTCATATATTGAAATGGCTAACATGCTAGCAAACGGTCTCACCGTACACTCTAGGGCTAGCCACATTCATACTGGCAAACATCGTGCTTATAGATTGTAGCCGAAAAAATATTTGTTTTCATAAATAGGAGTTGTGGCACTGTGGCAGTATCGTAGAAATGGCGGAGTAATCGGCGTGACATTTTTCAGTTATAAAAGGTCAAAGGTCACAGTTAGGAGCTCTAGGCGGATGGCCGCACAATATGTTGGCACTGGACCGACACATGTTCCTTATCTGTAATGGATGCAATCGCCTCGAGACATGGCTGCTGCATGATCGCCGTACGCTACGTTTATTCGCGGAAGACGCTGCTGTCTGTCATAAAAAGAGATGGATCGATGAACAGTTCCAATTCCGAAACCACAACGACATATCAGTGTAAAGTATATATAATGATAATTAAGCAAGTTGGTCCAACCCATCCAGTGTACGTTTTTGCACACTTTTATTACCTGATTGCATGTTAAAATATATATCAAGTAATAAAAATGTAACTGACGAAAAGTTTGCCAACCAATTAACGGGTAAGGTGAGGACCAGATTACACGTTTGCCGGTCCGCAAGTCCGAATGTCCGCATTATACCCGTTCCCGTTAACTTGACGATACGATTCGACGCGATATAGGCCTATCGATATATCGATATTATCGACCCATCTCTCTAAGTCAGTGCACAGTCTAGAGCATCATCATCAGTAGCAGCAGTAGCAGCAGTAATGACGTGTGTCCATTAGCGTCTGCTGCTGTAACTGTTTTGCACCGTCATCCGCTCACTCACGCATCCTCATCTCATCAGCTCCAGCTGGTGCAGCATCCTAGCACAGCATCCTAGCAATATTGCTTGCTTTAGCAAACGATAAGTACTGTATACAGATTACGACTGCTCAGCGAAGCAGAAAGCCTCCGCAAGTGCGCTATCAGTGTCGATGCTGGCTGCCGTGACTTCATGGGGCGATCGCGGATAGCGCTCCCACGAATACAAGCTTGTGACGGCAGCGTTCCCCAAGGCAAATTTCTGCAACAGTAGAAGGCGCCATTTTTTCTTCTCGATATCTGATTCAACCCTCGTGGAAGTAAGCTAGGCTAGCATTTGCCAGTTTGCGTTCTTAACGCACACTCAGAATGCATAGGCCTATAGGGAGGCAAAGAGTAAATAAAAGAAAAGAAGAACAAATGCGAAAGGAAAAAATTGAGAAAAACAGTGAACAACAGAAAAAAGTTTTAAAAATTTAGATGAATAAAACGGAAGAGGATCGCATCATGGTGATTTCTTGAACACAGTGACGGCCTGCGGCAGTTTGGCACTGGCATACAGAGGTTGCGTGCATCGGCTTGGCTTAACGGCGACATTAATCATCGACGCAGATGCCGCTGCTATTCCAAAGTCTCAGACATTAACCCCGAAG
>Ga0209671_1005143_pt1 | contig 13176 bp, 8 predicted proteins | sample WorMetHERISLAND2_2_FD_187401 | JGI IMG/M metagenome (GOLD analysis project Ga0209671, IMG submission 187401) | Marine gutless worms symbiont microbial communities from Max Planck institute for Marine Microbiology, Germany - Olavius geniculatus... | ecosystem: Host-associated > Annelida >... | reverse complement strand
TTGCCAAATCGTTTTTGTTCTGTAGGGTCCATGGTATACTCCCTTTTTACGTGTGCCCGAAATTGGACAGATAAAGGAGTATACACTATTTTAATTTTTTTTCTGCCGCGTAGCGGCTTCGTCCAACAAAGTGGCTCAGTTCTTATCGCGAAGATCACAATAGATAGATAGGCATGCTCGCCGGTTCGCATGAATTTTTCAGGCTATTTGAAAACGCCAAGACACTGATGCCGATATAAGCTTTTTTCCAGAAGTCGATCGCGATTGACAACGGTGGATACAATCGTAAACACAGCATAATTTGAGTGGCTGCCGCCGATAATTTCCGTTTTTTAATGATTTCGGATGTGATAAGTCCTTACCGAAATGACAAGCGCAAAGCTACATAAAAATGGCGATAGGCTGCCTAACCGGATACCGTTTCGAATCATTCTTCCATTGTCGCTCACCGTAATTCTGTTCAGCATGACGATATTTTTGCTGCTGCTGCCCCTTATCGAGGAAAAACTGATGGAAGGCAAACGGGAGACGATCCGGGAACTGACCGAGTCCTCGTGGAGCATTCTCGCCGCTTATGCGCAAAAGGAAAAAGACGGTCTGCTGACCCGGGCGCAGGCCCAGACTGCGGCCGTCGACAATCTGCGCCGCCTGAGATACGGGCCGGAGCTTAAAGACTATTTCTGGATCAACGACATGCACCCCCGGGCCATCATGCATCCCTACCGGCCGGATCTGGAAGGTAAAGACATCTCCGATTTCAGCGATCCCAACGGCAAGCGCCTGTTCGTGGAATTCGTCAAAGTGGTCCGGGCCCAAAAAGCGGGCTACGTGAATTATGAATGGCAGTGGAAAGACGATCCCGACCGCATCGTTCCCAAGATATCCTATGTGAAGGGTTTTGAGCCCTGGGACTGGATTGTGGGGACCGGGATCTATGTTGAAGACGTCCGCGCTGAAATCGCTGCCATCACCCGCAAGTTGACCCTGATATGCCTGGGGATCCTGGCTGTCATCCTGGTCCTGTCGGTGTACATCGTCCGGCGCGGTATGATTGTCGAAGTCGAAAAAAAGCAGGCTGAAGAAAAGGCCCGCATGCGGCAGGAACAGCTGTTCAGGGCTTCCAAGATGGTCTCTCTGGGCACCCTGGTATCGGGTGTGGCCCATGAGATCAACAACCCGGTCACCTCCGCGCTCCTGAATACCCAGTCCCTGCGAAAAGTATGGGAGGGGGTCCTGCCGGTTCTCGACCAACGCACCGGCACAGACGGGGATTTCAAAGTGGGAGCGATGACCTACAATGAAATTCGACAGCGAATGCCGATGCTTTTGAACCACATCGAGGACGGCACGCGCCGGGTCCGCGACATTGTCACCGACCTGAGAGATTTCGCGAGGGAAACCCCTGCGGAGCGCTCCGACGACATCAATGTGAATGCGGTTGTCGCCAAAGCCGTCGGGCTGGTGTCCAACCTGATCAAAAAATCCACCAATGATTTTACAGTGGATTACATGCCGGATCCGCCTGTATTTAAAGGCAGCGCCCAACGGATCGAACAGGTGGTCATCAATCTGGTGATGAACGCCTGTCAGGCCCTGAAAGACAGTGATGGGGCCGTGCGGGTGCGCACCGGCCTGGATCCGGGTAACGCCCATGTGGTGGTGGAAGTTGAAGACGAAGGCGTCGGCATGTCACCCGAGGTCCTGCAGCAGGTCAAGGATCCTTTCTACACAACCAAACGGGATGACGGCGGTACGGGTTTGGGTCTTGCCATCTCGGATCGGATCGTCCGTGACCACGAGGGAAAACTGGAGTTCAGCTCCAGGCCGGGAAAGGGAACCCACGTGCGGGTTTATTTTCCAATAATGATGAATCCGTAAAAAGTCAAATTGGCTCGCTGCGGTGCCCCCTTTAGGGGATTTCAATTCCGGCGGCTAAATTCCAATGAACGCGTCGCAAGCTGCTCAATCAGCTTGTCCGCCTCAGGCGGATTAACGCCGCCGGAGTCGAAACCCATTTCCCGAAAGGGGCAAGGTCGCTTCCCAATCCGACTTTTTACGAGACTGTCAATAAACAACGTTGAAGGCAGACTTAAGGGGAGGGACGGATGAGCGTTTCGGAACCATTGCACCCGCGGCAGCCCATTGTGGTTGTGGACGATGAAGAGGCGATTTTGCTGGCCATCGACACCACCCTGCGAATGGCAGGCATGAACAATATCATCACATGTGGTGACAGCCGACGGGTACTCGACCTGGTATCCGAACAGCCCATCGAGCTGATGCTGCTGGATCTGAACATGCCCCATATTACCGGGGAGCGGCTGCTCGATGCTGTAAACCGGGACCATCCGGATATTCCGGTCGTCATCGTCACTGGAGCCGTGGATGTCGAAACCGCGGTACGCTGCATCAAGGCCGGTGCCTTCGACTATGTGGTCAAACCGGTCGAGGAGGAACGGCTTCTGACCGCCGTAAGCCGTGCGATTTCTTTTCAGGACCTGAAAAGAGAAAATCTCGCCTTGAAACAGCATATCCTGGCGGACACCCTGGAGAAACCCGAAGCTTTCGGCGAAATTGTCACCAACAACCACAAAATGCTCCTGACATTTCAATATATCGAATCGATCGCCCAGACCTCGCAACCGGTATTGATCCGCGGGGAGACCGGCGTGGGCAAGGAGCTGATTGCACGGACCCTCCACAGCCTGAGCGGACTGCCGGGTAATTTCGTGGCCGTCAACGCGGCCGGTCTAGATGACAACGTCTTTTCCGACACACTTTTCGGGCATGTAAAGGGCGCCTACACCGGTGCCAACCGGACCCGAAACGGATTGATCGAACAGGCCGCCGGCGGAACCCTTTTTCTGGACGAAATCGGAGACCTGAACCATGCATCCCAGGTGAAGCTGCTGCGTCTCCTCCAGGAAGGGGAATATTTTCCCCTGGGCCGGGACCGGCCGCGCAAATCGGACGCCCGTATCGTGGCCGCCACCAACCGGAATCTTTCCCGGCTGCTCGAAACCGGTGAATTTCGCAAGGATCTCAACTACCGCCTGCGTACCCACCGGATTTATATTCCACCGCTGCGCGAGCGCCTGGACGACATTCCACTGTTGGTGGAACATTTTCTGGCGGATGCCGCGCAAAGTTTAGGAAAGAAAAAACCGACCCCCTCCCCCGAACTGTTCACCCTGTTGAAAAATTATTCATTTCCCGGCAACATCCGCGAACTGCAGTCGATGATCATCGATGCCGTCAGCCGCCACAAAACCGGCGTCCTGGCCCTTCAGGCCTTCCGTGCGCACATCGACAGGAGCCAGCCGAACAAAACCGTTACAGGCGGACAGCCGACCGATGGCAAGCGCGGGACCCCCAAGATCGCTTTTGCGGCACAGGAGCTTCCCACCATCAAGGAGGCCACGGATTTACTGGTCCGCGAGGCATTGCAGCGGGCGGATGGGAACCAGTCCATCGCAGCAGGCATGCTGGGAATCTCCCAGCAGGCCCTCAGCAAGCGCCTGAAGAAAGCGCGTAAAGGTAAAGGGTAAAGATTCGAGTTCGGATGGTGCGGGTTTGGTCCATCCTGCAGAGGTGATGTGGATGTTTACTTTAGCCGACGGTTTTCAGGTGTCAGGTGCCGGGTTTCAGGTTTCAGGTGTTCCGCCGAAGGCGGATCAGGTGTCAGGGGCGTGGTACATAGTTAAACCTTAGTTATAAGATCTATATTGCTCGTGTGAAACTTCATTAAATATCTCGCAGAGCCCGCAGAGCGCACAGCGCTTTTTTTATTTTTCTCTGAGAACTCTGCGGACTCTGTGAGAGATAAATGGACTTAAGTTTCTTTTCCGATCAGACTGGAAGCTTGCGGCCAGCGGCTGCCGCTTATATGAAACTACATTCAGTTAAACAGCGAACCGCAGAACCGCAGAATACCTTGAATCCAAAATCCGCATTCCAAAATCTAAATACATCAATAGTCCCTGGCGTCCCGCTTTATTGCCCCAAACGGAATGATATTTTTAATGTCACTATAGCCCGCCCCAACCCAAACCCCCACAACTTTGGTTGTATTCACAACCAGGGTTGTACCCGTAGAATTTTTACCTCTATTTGGCCTTTTCTCCGCGCCGGCCGTACTATTCACAACTTTAGTTGTAGGACGTCTATGCCGGTGATTCATTGTCGCCCAAGAGTTAAATTTCATTAATTCAAGTAGTTATATCGGATGGGCATTCCTGGCACATTCCTTGCGGAAGGAAAATGCATCAATGCACCACTCGCCAATTCACGAAGTGGATTCATCAACTCAGCACAACCAATTTAACCGAGTTTAAACCACGCAAGGAGACAGCACATGACAGAAGAAGCCGTTGCCAGGGTCATCGACGATTTGCGGACACCGCTTACTTCGGTGTGGTCGCTGTCGGAGATCCTGCATGACTACCCGAACCTAAATGGCAAAAAACGACGGGAGTTCTTGGATATTATCATCCGGGAGGCCAAAAGGATGACCGGTATTATCAATGGAGCGGAGTCAAGGTTTCAGTCGGCGTCCGAAACCTGCGACCGTGCGCAACTCAACAATCTAAAAATCTGAAGAAAGGGAGAGCCGAGGATGAACGAGATTAAAAATAAAGGTTGGAGCGTCACCATGGCCGGGTTGGGGATCAATTTAGCACTGGGTATTTTATATACCTGGAGTATTTTCAAACAGTCGATCAAGGAATCCATCCTTGCCGGCGACGGGCGCTTCAACTGGGATATTGCTTCACTCAACGATCCCTTTGCCGTGTGCTGCCTGATGTTCACCATCGCGATGGTCTTCGCCGGAAGGATTCAGGACAAACTCAGCCCGCGTATTACCGCTGTCATCGGAGGGGCGCTCACTGGCGCCGGTTTGATCCTGATTTCCCAGTCGACGTCACTGCTTGTCTGGATTCTGGGATTCGGTGTCCTCACCGGACTGGGGCTTGGATTCGGGTATGCTTCGGCCACACCTCCTGCCATTAAATGGTTTCCGGCCTCCAAAACCGGTATGATCGCAGGGACCGTCGTTGCGGGTTTCGGCCTGGCCTCCGTCTACATTGCACCGCTGTCGAACTACCTCATAGCCGAATATGGTCTCAGTCTCGCCATGCTTATTTTCGGTGTGGCCTTTCTCGGTGTGGTCTGCTTTCTGGCTAAATTTCTAGTGAACCCGCCGGAAGGCTACTGCCCGGAAAATGCCGGGACGACGAGCAGCAAATCCGCCCCCGCCAAGGCTCTGGATTTTTCTCCGGCGCAGATGCTGCAGACCGGCTCGTTTTATAAATTGTGGTTCATGTACTTCGTGGGCGCGGGGGCCGCGTTGATCATTATCGGCGGTGTCGCCGGCATGGCCAAAAAAAGCATGGGAGATCTGGCCTGGATCGTCGTCGCTCTGATGGCGGTGGGCAATGCCGGGGGGCGGATTGCGGCCGGGGCGGTTTCCGATAAAATCGGCCGGACCTGGACCCTTTTGATCATGATGGGTTTTCAGGCCGTGGTTATCTTCTCCCTGCTTTTCATCGGTGAAACCCAGGCCCTGCTGCTCGTGCTGGCCGCCACGCTGATCGGCTTCAACTACGGCACCAACCTGTCCCTGTTCCCTTCAGCCACCAAGGATTATTATGGTTTGAAAAATTTTGGTATGAACTACGGTCTGGTATTCTCGGCCTGGGGCGTCGGCGGTTTCGTGTTTCCGCGGGTGTCCCAGATGATCGTGGCCCAGACCGGCTCGCCCGAGGCAGCCTATATCATGTGCGCGGTTCTGCTGATGGCCAGTTCCCTGATAGCCCTCATGACCAGGGCCCCCGAAAGAGTTCCCGAGGGTGCTCCGGTTCTGGCGGGATCCAGGGCAAAACTGGCACTGGCGCGCAAACAGCCTGCAAGCGCCTATATCGGATCGCGGTATAAATAAAATTGCTTCCTTCCTGAGATCCCCTAGAAAAACGACTTCCGAAGCTGTCATTGGCTTCGGAAGTCATTTTTTGTCAGCCCGGCCTTTCCCTGCCTCGCTTGCGCAGGATATATCCCCTATTGAAGAACAGCCTCTTTTGGATTAGGGATCGTAAACTCACTTTGAATTCTAATGAATTACGGTATATGCATGTACACAAAGTATCAAGCCAATAATCGGACGCTATAAATTCGGTCGCTTAGCTTACAGTTTCCATCAGCTATATTCTACAAGTTCTTCTGTCAGGCAATCCGGCAAACGGACCATATATATGACAATCGGAATAAAGGTTGACATTCGCGTTGACCGCATAATTGGTTTCGGTAGAGCGGCTGCCGGTCTTGCCTGCCCTTAAATCCCCTGCAAGCTATTCGACAGCGCATCAGAACATCGATATGGGATGGGATTTCCGGCCATTGTGGTCATGCCGCTTACTGCGGCTGATGCCGCATGGGACGGCACATGGAATGTGCAGGATGTCTAGCAATTGCGTCATGTCCGTAGTCGCCCAGTCAGGAGATCATCCAAGAAATCGATCGAAGGGTGCCGCCCCCCAACTGACGACACATGCATTCAGGCCGATACCGCGGGCCGTTTGCAAGTCGCAGAGGGAATCGCCGATCATGAGGGATCTGTCGGCCATATTTCCGATCTTTGCCACCACCTTCCAACCCATCTCCGGCGACGGTTTGGGTTTGCTGACTTCAGATTAAACGGTGTTGATTTTGTGCATTTGTGGTCTGGAAGGATCTGCCGCTATGATGATTACGTCTTAGTTCTGGGATTTTGAACGAACTATAGACCAAACGTGGGGTTTTGAGACCACTTCTAATTCATTGCGCATTCGGTTATAATTCGGCGGGCATCTGTCTGCACTGCCAACGCCCAGGATTCCCCTGCATTCAAGGCCTGCTCCACCGCTGACAGGCTTCGGTAGAATAGCTGCCAACCCTGCTGCTCCCGCTGATAAGCCTGTTCAAGCGCGCTGGGTCCGCCCTGTATAAAGCTTAACTCCTCCTGCAGCTGAGGAATGCCGGCAACCATGAACGCAACGGCTTCCTCGGATCTGTCTTCGTTAAAGAAAGCTGCCACCCTGAGAGAAAATCGCAATATGCTGACGGTTATCGGTATCATGGAAATAAAACAACCGCTAAAAGGGTCGGTAATTTCTTTGATGTCCCTGATATCCAAAGGCAGTGCCTCGGCATAGGCGGAGAACGTTAAAATCCTCAGATAGTCGCCGATTTGTTTGCCGGCGGCAGCCCGGGCGATCGCCTCCTGCGCGAAGCCCTCTTTATCGTGACGCATAATCAGCCCCGCGGCATGCACATAGCCCAGTCGATCCGGCCGGGCCAGGGTTGAAAGCAGATACGCCTGATCCTCCGCCCGCCCGATGAAGCTGGGTGTAAAGGGCTGGAAGCGCCTCAAGCTGTCGACCAAAATGCCGTTGGTGCCGCCGGTCACGTGAATGCGCTGGATGCAGGTTTTGCGCCCATCGGGCGCTCGCCCGGAACGGTAGTGGGTCATCATCTCGGCAACGGTCGACAGAGCCTGGGGCAGTTTACTATAAAAAATGTATTCGTCCGGCTCGAGGCGTACATCAGGAAAGGTCACATCCGGCGTGAATAGGCCGTTTTGAATATCCTTCTGGTTTACCAGGGCCCCGGCTATCATACCCAGCTCAATGGGTTGTCCTTCACTATCCCGGCCGGTGGCGCCCCAAAGCGGTGTTTGAAAATGCTCAAATGCCGAGGCGCCGGTTTGTTCGATCAACTCTTTTTGAGGAAATACCTGGTCCAGATCAATTTTGAAGGTTGCCTTTATTTCCGGATCAATCAGGACATTCCAGAGCGCGGCAATGGCCTTCAGAAAACTGTAGTGGCGGCCGTAGCGCCCATCCACCCCAAAAACAGAAAGCAATGCAACTGCATTTTCTACCGGGCAGCATCGTTCGATTATGGGAAGCAAAACCTGCTCGACCAGATCGTCTGTGTCGGCTTCGGTAAAGGCAAAGATGTTCAGATGATAAAGTTGATCGCTTGCAGCCAGAACCTGCTTGAGGTATTTCTTTGCCAGCGTTTGAAGCCGGCTGTGGGTGACGGATACCGACAAAACAAAGTTGACCCTGGAAGGACTTTCAGGTCTGCGCCGACGCTCAACGCCAACGGCCTGGTTGAAATTTTTTAAGCCGTAAAGGATTTCGTTGCTCTCGGGACTAACGCCAATGGGAATCGGATGATCATACCAAAAGCGCTGGGGATCCTGTGAAGCTTTATCAAGTTGGGTGATAACCTCCTGATCGAATGCTGAAAGATCGGCGTTCTCGAGCGGTGTCGTCAGCATGACATTGGCGGCAAAAAGTATCTGCCCGGCAGGATTTTGAATGGGATCAGGATTGAGCCCGCTGATGGTTACGGTTCGCTTTTTTCTGAGAGCTTCTGTACATGCGTCTTCATGGTCCCGAATGCCGACAGCTTCGGGGAAGAACACAGACCATATTTTTTCTGCAGTCGCATCCTGATCGGCAGGACGGCCGGCCAACAACGTCTCCAGCTGCTCAAGCCTTACCTTCAGCGCCGGATCTTTGCGGCAGCGCTGTTTTAATTCGGCGGCAATCAACTGGGTGACATTCAGATAAAAACCTGCCCATTGCCCCCACTTCTTCGAAGCTGAGAGTTTCTTTAACAAAGCCTGGGCCTGGAGGAATTCAGGGTGGTGTTCACCGGCCAGCACAATCAGGAAGGCTCCATTCAGATTTTGTGCTAAAAGGCGATCATCCGCATCTTTGGAGCGGCTGAATTGTTCAGAGGACAAAATGGGCGGCGCCTTGATCGTTTGGGATTGCATCAGATAGTCAATAACTGGTTTGAGTATGGACATTATTCGGCCTATAGTGAGGATAGAAATTAATGGCAACTGGGTGCGGAATTAAACCCATGACTACAAGTAGCAGGCAAAGGCTGACTCCGGGGTCAAAAAATGCTTTACCGATATAAACAGCCCTGGAACTGTTGAAAAACGTGACACGGGTCGGAACGGTCAAAGATCTGCCGGAACCCTATCAGCCCATTTTATCAGATCTGATCAGAGCGAAACCACACTTCGAAATTCTGTGGTTCGATATTCGATATGCTGCCGACTTTAGACCACGTCTTCAGCGTGATTCGCTGTTCAGTCCTCTTTTACCGCCCTGGGTGGGCTGACCAAGGCTTCGCCGTCCACCACTGTCTGGTTCTCCTGATTGACACAATAGGTTTTGAGACGAACGCGTTTCTTGTCGGCATTGATTTCCGCTACCTCGACAACGGCGGTGATCGAGTCCCCGAACTTGACCGGTGCCAGAAAACGAACTTCCTGCCCCATGTAAATCGTTCCGGGTCCCGGCAGCATGGTGCCGATGACGGTCGAAATAAAGCTGGCTGTCAACATGCCATGGGCGATACGGGACTTGAAAAACGTGCTTTTGGCGTAGTCCTCATTGACGTGCGCCGGATTCAGATCGCCCGTTATGCCGGCGAATAAATAGACATCCGACTCCGAAACCGTTTTGGAAAATCTGGCCGTATCCCCCACCTGTATTTCTTCAATCGTTTTACCAATCATTGCTATTCCTCCTGGTTCATTAGCGTGGTTGCCAAAATTCCTTACATGAAATTGCCGTTTTTTGTCAAATCACTGGATCGCGCTGATGCCAAGCATCGCTTAACAATTGTTATTATTGGAAAGACTTCAGAATGCAATAGCAGGACAAGCCTTCCCAGCTGCGACGGGATCGTCGATGCCGGGTTGACAAGGAATCTTTCTGATATAATATTATCATTTAGGAATGAATTCCAATTTAGGATTATACTTTGAAAGTGCCACAGAAAGATATCGAACAGCGCATGGCCCGATTCGAGGAAGTGTGCCGGAAATTCGGTGCCAAATTAACCCACCAACGCATGGAAATCTTCCGTGAAGTTGCTCAAACCGGCGACCACCCCGATGCAGAAAAAGTTTTTCATGGCGTGCGCAAGCGCATGCCGACCATATCAATGGATACGGTTTACCGAACACTTTGGTGGCTCACAGATCTGGGGCTGATCACCGTCCTTGGTCCTCCACGGGTGCGAGCCCGGTTCGATGCGAATCTCAGCCGCCATCATCATTTTGTATGCACCCGGTGTGGGCTGACCCGGGATTTTTTCAGCCTTGCTTTTGACAAATTAAAATTGCCGGATTCCATCCTGTCCATCGGGTACGCCGAAAAAACCCAGGTAGAAGTAAAAGGACTCTGTCTTAAGTGCGCTGCGGAAGAACATCCGGGCGCAAAGCAACAATGAAAGGAGATAACATTATGAATGATAACAGCAAGTGCCCGGTAACCGGGTCAACTGTCCGCGGTGGCACGTCGAACCGCGACTGGTGGCCGGACCAGTTAAACCTCAAGATTCTTCATCAGAACTCACACCTGATCAACCCGATGGGCAAGGCGTTCAACTATGCCGAGGAATTCAAGAAACTCAACCTGGAAGCCGTCAAGAAGGACCTCTACGCGCTGATGACCGACTCCCAGGACTGGTGGCCGGCCGACTACGGTCATTATGGGGGGCTTTTCATCCGGATGGCGTGGCACAGCGCCGGCACCTACCGCATCGGTGACGGCCGCGGGGGCGCAGGCTCCGGAACCCAGCGCTTTGCGCCCCTCAACAGCTGGCCCGACAACGTCAACCTCGACAAGGCCCGCCGTCTGCTCTGGCCGATCAAGCAGAAATACGGCCGCAAAATCTCCTGGGCCGACCTGATGATCCTGGCCGGCAACTGCGCCCTCGAATCGATGGGTTTCAAGACCTTCGGCTTTGCCGGCGGGCGTGAGGATGTTTGGGAGCCGGAAGCGGACATTTACTGGGGTGCCGAAGAAGAATGGCTGGCAACGAGCGAAAAGCCCAATAGCCGTTACTCCGGTGACCGCAATCTCGAAAACCCCCTGGCCGCTGTGCAAATGGGATTGATCTACGTGAACCCGGAAGGCCCTGACGGCAACCCGGATCCAGTGGCGTCGGGACGTGACGTCCGCACAACCTTCGGCCGCATGGCGATGAACGACGAGGAGACCGTCGCGCTCACAGCCGGTGGACACACCTTCGGCAAAGCCCATGGTGCGGGCGATGCTGCCCACGTCGGTACGGAACCCGAAGCCGCCGGCATCGAAGAACAGGGCCTTGGCTGGAAGAGCAGCCACGGCAGTGGCAAGGGCGGCGATACGATTGGCAGCGGCATCGAGGGCGCCTGGAAGCCGAACCCGACCAAATGGGACATGGGCTATCTGAAGGTACTGTTCAAATACGAGTGGGAATTGGTCAAAAGCCCGGCAGGTGCCAACCAGTGGCTGGCCAAGGACGTGGACGAAGAGGACATGGTGGTTGACGCGCACGACCCGTCGAAGAAGCACCGGCCGATGATGACCACGGCGGACATGTCGATGCGCTTCGACCCGATCTACGAGCCGATCGCGCGGCGCTATCTGGAGAACCCCGAACAATTCGCAGACGCCTTCGCCCGGGCCTGGTTCAAGCTGACCCACCGCGACATGGGCCCCCGCTCGCGCTATCTCGGCCCGGAAGTTCCGGCGGAGGAACTGCTTTGGCAAGATCCCGTACCCGCAGTCGATCACGAGCTGATCGATGCCCAGGATATCGCGGGCCTCAAGGGCAGGATCCTTGCCGCGGGCCTTTCAATCCCCCAACTGGTTTCAACCGCCTGGGCGTCGGCATCCACTTTTCGCGGATCCGACAAGCGCGGCGGTGCCAACGGGGCGCGCATCCGCCTGGCGCCGCAAAAGGACTGGGAAGTCAACCAGCCGGCTCAATTGGCCAAAGTAATTGAAACCCTTGAAGGAATCCAGAGCGAGTTCAACAGCGCACAGTCCGACGGGAAAAAAGTCTCGCTCGCCGACCTGATTGTGTTGGGCGGATGCGCCGCTGTCGAGCAGGCCGCGAGGAATGCCGGCCATGATGTGAGCGTTGCCTTCGCGCCGGGACGCACCGATGCGTCCCAGGAGCAAACCGACGTGAAGTCGTTTGCCGTACTCGAACCGGCTGCAGACGGCTTCTGCAACTACCAGAAAGCAAAATACGCCGTAAAGGCGGAGGAACTGCTGGTCGACCGGGCGCAATTGCTGACGCTGACCGCCCCTGAGATGACGGTTCTCGTCGGCGGCATGCGGGTTTTGAATGCCAACTTCGGACCGTCCCGGCACGGCGTCTTCACCGATCGGCCGGAGACGCTCACCAATGACTTTTTCGTCAATCTGCTCGACATGAGTACGGAGTGGCAGGCGATTGCGGAAGACGAAGATGTCTTCGAAGGCCGTGACCGCGCAACGGGCGAACTAAAGTGGACCGGCACCCGTGTCGACCTCATCTTCGGCTCGAATTCCCAGCTGCGGGCCGTTGCGGAGGTCTATGGATGTGCGGACGCCCAGGAAAAGTTCCTGCACGACTTCGTGGCGGCATGGAACAAAGTCATGAATCTTGACCGTTTCGACCTTGCCTGATCCCGCGGGCCCGCCTTCCGGCAGGCAGCTGCATCAGCAAGGGCGTCACCGGACTCTTCGGCGAAACCATCCAGCAGGCTGGCCGTGTAAATAGGGGGGTAAGGCTTGAATTGTGAATGAGAGCGTCGAGTCGATCTATGGCGGTTGCTGAAAGAACGTTCCGTTCGCCCAATGTATCCGCGCGTATGCGAACGTTTTTTCTGCAACCGCCTGTACCACCCTTGCGGATTTCGGAGCATTTTGTTGAAAAGCGGCAAAATTCACAATTCAACCTTACACCCCCTAAGAGGCCGATCCCTGTGGTTGTGAATTGAGAAACCTGGGTTGCGTCCCAGGAATAACTGTCAATTAAACTGCGTTAATGTTTTGCCGTACACAAGCTCACCAAAATCCAGTAGGGGCGGGGTTCCCAGCAGAGTTGGGTGACCCATCGATCACAATGGTTGAAGGTGGGCCTTATCCCCTCCCGTAGCCGCAATCGCGCTGGTTTGCTGGCGGGGATAAACAGTTTGTCCCGCAGCCACCAGGGTTTTATATTTTAGATTTACGATCCAAATGAGTCGATTTGATCGCCAGTTCTTTGAAAAATTATCTAAACCGGCACAGTCTGATGTATTTGTCAGCGTTGTGGCCTAAATTAACTGCGCTTTGGGCCAACGCTATG
>Ga0209671_1005141_pt1 | contig 13178 bp, 7 predicted proteins | sample WorMetHERISLAND2_2_FD_187401 | JGI IMG/M metagenome (GOLD analysis project Ga0209671, IMG submission 187401) | Marine gutless worms symbiont microbial communities from Max Planck institute for Marine Microbiology, Germany - Olavius geniculatus... | ecosystem: Host-associated > Annelida >... | reverse complement strand
AGTTTATACACTTGTTAACGGCAACATTCAAAGACTTGCACTGTTGCACATCGAAAACAGCAAAAATTACAAAAGGTGATATTATTCAGCAGCACATTGACTCGCAGTCAGTGTGATGCGGGCAATATCACCTTTTGTAATTTTTGCTGTTTTCGATGTGCAAGTCCTTGAATGTTGCCGTTAACAAGTGTATAAACTAATGTTTTGTACATTTATTTAGTAGAATGGCGACAAATTTGCATAAAATTTTTACCTGATGTAGCTGAAAGAATACCAACTGAAATACTTAAACAAAAGTTGATTGTTACTTGAATATTCTTTGCTAGCTGTGACGTAAATGAGACGTCATGAGACGTCAGACGTTACTGTTAGAGAAGAGTGCAGATGTTCCGGTAAGTCCTTAGTGTGTTCGAGCAGTTCTGGGTTGACACAGTGTCGCCACATCTTTTGTACCAGTTCGATGAGTTCGCATCTCAACAGCACGTCAATCAACTGGCTCTTCTCTTGCGACGACGATAGACTCTTGACAACCGCATCGATCTCTTGGAACAGACGGATCGTTTCCTGTACAACATTTTACACAATCATTAAGTAAATGAGTGAGTGAGCAGGGTTTAACGTCCCGCCCGACACAGTATACACTGTACGTCATTTCGGGGACGGCCTTTTCAGGCAGAATGCACACAAACACATAATATAAGAACACTAAGTTTAACATTTAGGCCTACAATAACAACAGGAATTTTAAAGTTTACGGAAATACAAAACACGAAAAAACGAACTAAACCTAAAATTGTAAAAAAAACACATTATATGCGTGCATATGCAATTAACAATAATGGTAGTTCAAATAATCTTTCCTGTTATCCTCCAGACACTCATTAATTTCAGAATGTTGTTTATTGGAAGACCGAAGACAGGGGTGACGTTAGTACGTAAGTAAGCAAAAAAAGTAAATTCGTAAAGCACATAACGTTAAAGAGCATACAGAATGTCGGAATTAAACCGAAATTTAATTAGGCCCAAACGCTCATTATAGTCAGTTCATTCCATTTCGTTTCGTTTCAGTTTAGTTTAGATCTGTCGCTTTGTGCGCTCCTCTAGAAAACATCTAGCCTATGCGGAAATAGCGTCGTGATAATCAAACATGGATAACCTTAGTTATTAACGCCGACTTGTAGGCCTATAATATCGTGCTATAACATCAGGCTGTTCACAATTAAAAATGACTTTAAATTAGTTCTATGCGCTAATCTGACCATCTGTCGTTTCGTATTGTGTCCAAAACTATATGGGCGTACTAATATTCTATCTGGAGAAGCCTATAGAACTTGACAGTGTAGCCTACACTGCCATCTAAACGTATAAAACAAATACGAAGCTACTCGTTTCAGGTAGGCCCTATGCCTGCCTATTCACCTTGTTTTTTTTTTCTTTTTTCTGATTGCGTGCATTAGGTATAAGCTGTTATTTGCTAAAGATACGAAACAAAACACAAGACACGAGAAGTTCTGGTGGTTTGGGTTCGCTACCTGATCTTCGTAGTTTTCGTTCTGATGCAGTGCCTTGATTCGCTCTGTCCAACGATACATCTTTTCCTGCAGTCCTGCCGCTTCACAGCTGACGGTCTCCAGCCATGGCTGTGGCTCGGTGCGATTCAGCGACATCATTCGCTGGAACGTCTTCGATCAGATCTTTACATGCAGTTCGATAGATCTTCAGTTTAGTCTTCACAGTGGTCCGTCCCAGCTGCTTGTACCACACTCAGCTTGCACTGCACTGGTACTGTTTTTGCAACTTTCGACTACAGTCGTGCGTCATAAAGCAAAATGACGGTGCAGTATATGCGATCTGAGTGATTTAATGCGATACCGACTGTCTGGAATGGTATAAGTTCGTACTGCGTACTCGCTTACCTAGTCCAGCATTTCGGTAATTTAGACAAACTTTTTGCCAGCACGAAATCAGTTGATAGTCTAGACCTATAAATGACAGTTTGCATTATTCGCATACGAACGTTCCTTGGCAGTTAAACCAGAAAGAACAAGAAATAAGTCAGCAGACTGCCTCACAAAAAGCACTGACTGTAAGCCCCTATAGGCCCACAAAATACAAACACTGTAGCCTACATAATGCGCCCGCCTGTAGACAGTATTGCTTTGCAGCTGGATACGAGTGAGTGCTCTGCACTACGGCGTAGACTTTGTTAAGCTAACTTTCCATGCAGCGTAACGCAGACAACTCATGGTACATGAAGTAACTGACGAAAGACGGCGATGCAAAGAAAGTACGCAATGAACGCAAGATAAGTATGCAACAACACAAAAAACGCAGCTGACGCAGCGGCCAATACGCAAGGATGAAAGACCGGTGTTTATTCTTGCGTTGCGTACGTTGAATGGAAACTGGGCTTTAGTGACTCACTCAGCCGCTATAATGGGCGGCTTGGCTAAAATTAGACCACCGAAGACGTGCTGAGGAACTTCGAGCTCTTATTGCGGAGAGGCGCGTTCGCGCACAAACAAGCCAGACAGAGAGCAGCAACGGACAGCAGGCGGTTTTACGTCGCTGACACTGAGCAGCAGTGGCACATAAGCCTACAGGGGTGTCCACTCCATTGACAGGTGAAAGCATGATGCTTTCTGGAAAAGTTTTGAAGGTAGTTAAAAACTAACAAGAAATTTGAGCTAATGCTCACGAGACCCGCGAAATTCTATAGCAGTTCCTGTTCGCAAATTCAAATTGTCAGTCTATCTCCAGCCATTTCGACGTGACTTTTACGGGGGTACCGCTCTTTGATGCCCTCGTACGCAGGTTTCCTTGAACCTAGAAAATCGAGACTTGGACCGTCAAAATCTACGTTCAGTGCTGAAAATTTCATTTGCAGCTTGTTCATGTCTATCTAAATTGGTTTCGGCGCAATTCGCTCTTGAAATTTGTCTCGCAGCCCGAAATGGCCAAAAAATAGTAAAAACCCCTACTTTAGCGTTCAAGGTCATCCAAGGTCATTGAATTCGGTGACGATCGAGAGCCAGTCTACGACTTACTATTAGTGATTAATAGTAACCTAGGCCCTATCTCGCACCGTTATTGAGATACAGCGTCTTATTGGCCAAAAATCGCAAATTTTGCCTACCCCCCTCTCGGTTATCGCCCTCGTTCGAAATGACCCCCTTCGAATTTATGGAAAAGCTTTACGGTTCCTAAAACTAGAGTTTTCCAGGCAGCCGATGGTGAAGATTTGGTTATTTTAGCTTGCACCGTTTTTGACTGATCCACCCGTGTGACAGACGGACAGACAGATGGACAGAACTGCGATGGCTAAGACGCGCTGAAAGCAGTAGCTGTTTTCGCGCGTTAAATGGTGTATCATATCCGCCTTTCAGATTGCGTTTTATTTTGCATACGTCCACGTCTTTGTATACGAGCGGGGACTCTGATGGTTGCTCAGCTGCGCTGAAACGTGCTGCGCGTAAATTGTGCTGCGCGGAAAAGTGCTGCGAAGGATCGTGACCAAATTGCCGAAAATGCGTAAAATTCGTGTGCGGCAGGTGCTTTGCCCCCGGCTTACAGCACTCTCCCAGATTCCCTAGCTAAGTTTGTTGGAAGAAAAGGGATGAGGAAAAAAATGGGAGGCAAGCGAAAAAGTGGAAAGTGGTGCGACGTAGGGGAAGGTGGTTTCCTGGAAGTTTTTGCCGCTGCGTTGATCGATGCCCTTGCGTATGGTAACGTATAAGAAGAGTGCCGTGCTTTGCGTATGTTTCTTTAAATGCAATAATAATTTTAACGGAAAAAAATATCGCAAAAGGGGTTCACCAGGCGTAACGTAAAATATTTTTGCCTTATTTATAGGTACACCAGCTTTTTATTCGGATTTCTACGCCTATAATGTGCAAATAATTTTATGTGTTAAACTTTCTTTAGTGAAAAGTAAATGCAAATTATACGCTGACGTATTGCTTAATTGCTTAGGTGTTCTCGATATACGGCAGCAGGGTTGTCATTAGCGGGCGTTTTTTCGTAAATACGCCTAAAAATTTCAGCTCGTACGCCCAAATTTTAAGACGGGGAAGTCACGACGTCCAAATCAAACTGCCTTTAATTGTGTTTATTTGTTTATAATCAACTGTGAATTGGCGTCAGAATCTCTTTCCGTGCTAAATAATTATGAAGTATTTAGTAACAGTAACAGTAATAAATAATATCCATATACTGTAGGTTAATAGTGTTATAATGCCAGTACTAACATCGGCATCTCGCTGCTTTAAAGCATCAGTTGGGGCGACTGAAAATGCGAGACTGGAAAATGGAGTACAAAAATGTTACTGGTTGATATGCGTAATTTTACACTGTCCGAAATTAAGTAACCCCCTAGACACTGTACAATAAAAATATCAAATATCAGTTCATTACAAGTTAAGCGTAAGAAATGTTTTTTCACATTCTTTTATATTTGTCATTTACGCGTATACTGTACGCTGTCTAGGGCTTAATTTTTCCGGACACAGTGTACACGGTGTTTCATAAAAAGGACCCCTTTTGTTTTTTTTATAATTCACTCAAATGATGATCAATTTACACAAAATTTGTACCAGTTGTAGCTAAATACTACACCAGCAACGGTTGAGATTATCCAGTTTGTACCGGTGACACATTATGATGTCAGCATTACGTTAGAACTAGCAAAAAATATTTAATCAACTGCCATATTTTGTTGCAATATTGTGAATTAGTATCTTCTTCTTCTTGCATCTAGTATGACCGAAACGCGTCGATTAACTTCTTGGTTGATCTCAGAGTAAAAACTCTATTCGCACATCGAAGGAAAATCTTCTGTTGTAAATTCACTATCAAAACAACTGAACTGTGAAAACATCAATTGTAGAGTTAAGACAACCGGAAACCAGTGTTGATAGTGCAAAAGTTAAAGCTTTCTTCGAGTTTCTGTAATAAACTGAAATAGTGCTTCCTTTATATGTCTATCCTGCTTTCTGCTGATATTTTCTGACTGATTATAAGGTGCTAGTAACAATCTCTCTGTCAAATGTTTTTCTCCCTTCACCGATTCTAATATATCATTTACAGCATCTCTTAATTCACTTCTAGCTTCATGATATTTGGTACAGTTAAGCAAATAGTGTTCTGCAGATTTTCTGTCATTACCACAATCACAAACTGGAGTGTCGGATAATCCTGTTCTATGTGCATCTTTTTTTAACATAGTATTGTGCAGTAAAAGACGACAATAAGAAATACCAACATTTCGATCTTCAGGTAAATGAATCTTCACACCAACCTTCGGTATAAGTTGTCTGGTGTAATTACCAGTAACGTCATTATTCCATTTGAATTGCCATGATTTTTGAGCAATGTCTACTGAGACTTTAACTGCATCTGCAAAGGTGATAAAATTTGGAGCAAACAATATTCCTGCATAAATTTCGTGTGCTGTGTCTTTGGCAATAGAATCGACCATGTCATTATATTGAATTCCAGAATGTGCAGATATTCAAGCAAGAAAAACATCAATATTCATCTGTGTAAGTTTATCCTCTAATCTGACCAGACTTTCAAATAATTCTGAATGTCCTCGAACATTTTTTCTGTTTATAACTGATTTAATCACATAATCTCAATCACTGAAAATGTAAACACGTACTTTCTCTACTTCTTCTGTAACTTGTCGTACGGAAAAAGTTCAAAATAAGTTTAACACCTAGAAGAACACCTTCAAATTCGCATGTAACTGAATCTGTCTTCATTGCAACAGCTTTACTGTCTGTTACAACAACACCTTCGCCAGGTGGAATGAGAACTGCTGCACATGCCCCACAGCCGACTGTGCCACTGCAAACTGAACCATCAGTGAAAACAATAACTTGTTTACCTTTTTTAGCTTTGATAAAATCATTTGCTTCTTCTACATCTTGTTTCTGTTCACCAGGAGATCTGTCATGATAATTTCTATTTCCGCGAGTTATAACAGAGACTGTGGTGAGTTTAGAGGTACTGAACAAAATTTTTGATGATGTATGTGGCACACCTCTAATAGTACATCCGTCAAGGCTTCGACATAGTTGCTTACTAACTGTGGTAAGGTAACACATTGGTGTAAAATTCAAACTTTTACGTGAAGATGTTTCCATAAGTTTTGTTAAGTAATAACAGTTAGGACTAGTGATGAGGCGTAGATATTCCCTCGAACAAAGATCTCTAATTCGTATTTTTATAGGAATTATACCAGTGATAACTTCTATGGCAACTGACGAGGAATGTGCTTTAGCACCCACTATTCTTCTCAAACTTTCATTTTGGGTATTTTCAAGTTTATTTTTGTCCTTCATGCTGACAGAAGCCCATACCGGTGCTGCATATTCGAGGTGTGGTCGAATTAGAGACTTGTACAGTGTTATACCAAACTGAACCGGGATTCCTTCCCGTCCATCGAAAAGTCCAAATATCCTGCAGCTGTTCGTTGTGCTGTAGGAGCTGCATAATCAACATGTAGTGAAAAATTGAGAAGTGGATCTAACCACATACCCAAATATTTCATTTGGTTAACAACTTCTATTTTGACACCATCAATAAATATGTCAATAGAGCCTGTAACTGGCTCACCAAACGTCATAAGTTTAATCTTTTCCACATTAAGTACCATACCCCACTTTTTTGACCAAACAACAACAGTATTTCTTCAGCTACAACTGGTATAAATTTTGTGTAAATTGATTTTTATTTTTTATTTGATTTTCCTATTTGCATTTGAGTAAATTATGAAAAATTAAAAAGAGGTCCTTTTTACGAAACACCGTGTATAAGCACTATGCAAGCAATGAGCCGAATTCCAACGACACTTGTCGGTTAGTAGGTCTTGTGATCAGTTAATGGCGCCTACTGAAAACCGCCAACAGTAGTGAGGTTATGTCTAAAATCCGGCTTAGACGTCTCGTGGCTCAATGTTCAAAGCGGGCCAGTATAAGACACTTACAGTAACTGTTTACTACTGCGTATGAAAAAATGTGTCCAATGACGGACAGTTGTCCGACAGTGACGACTCTGACGACGATGGACGCAGCGCCAGCGATCAGCCACCGTCAGCCTGTCGTGGATCCGCAGGCAGAGATGTGTGAAGTTTGCCTTATTCAGCCACGTGCATTCAGTCATACCGTTAGAATCGGTCGACATTAGACCTATATTTTGCAGTTGTAGGCTAATATAAAAAGTGTTGACGGTTGAGCCTAACCGAAGTTTTGATGCGTGATAGGCCTATTTGCATAACTGTAATAACTGTATACTGTATGTGACACTTATTGAAATCAGGAAATTGTGTGTTTTTAAACGGAACAGTTTTACGCGTTTTTGCATGCAGTCGTAGCCTAATATGCATACTTCATTTTTGTAACTACATTAACCACACACGTAGCTCCTATAGTTTGTTTTTCTCGCATTTTCCGGCCCTGCATTTCTGGTGCTCCATTTTCCAATCTCACATCTTCAGCGCCCCTCATCAATTATGCATTGCACTAGTGCTTCCTGTGTCAAACTCACACGGATTAATCTAGGCCTATGCCATGTCGATCGCCAGTCGATCATTATGACCCGGGTATCGCCTCAACGTTGTAATTATTTCTGTCAGTTGCCAGCAGCACACGTGTATTTGGCCGGCGTCGTGCGTTCGCTGCCGCAGTCATAATTTTGGTGGATTATTATTTGCACATCGCACGCGGCCGCACTTCGCGTTACTGACGTCTGTTGTGTTGTTGACATTTCACACTGTTCTATAATCATTTGAGTAACGGTATTAAAGTATCGCGATTCTCTAACTTCAGATATCAGTGGTAGACTTTTACGATGGAGACATCAGGTTTGTATAGGCTTGTAAACACGTTCTGCAGTACAGTGCTGTGATAATTTATAAATCGACAGCAAGAAATTGTTGGTCGAATTCAGTTTATATACCTCGTTCAATAGCATAAGTTGTATTGAAGTAACTATGACAAGAGTAAAGTCGAAAATTTAAGCTTATGTCTAATTCGCTAAAACGATGTCGGTCATTCTGCGTGTAACAGCATAACAGTACTGCAAATATTTTAGTCTGGGTCTCGTCTTGGACATATTGCTCAACGTCTCGGTCTCGTCTTGGTCTCGGTAAGGTTAGGTGCACATTCACAAAATTTATTTAACATGTTGTTTAGTTTAATTACACATGCGAAAATATCGTAATAATCACGATGCTTTGTAACTGACTAGAAAGTCAGTACGACAAAAAGAGTAAGCTCAAAGCCTGTAGTGAATTTAGCGAAAGTAAATCAGGCAATCTTTTGTTCTACAAATTAGTCTAATTGAAATAAACCTATTAACAGATAAAAACAGGATAAAGCTGGGAAGAAATGTTATTTTCCTAATTGTTGTTGTGTCGACAGTGGAAGAGCAACTCGCTCTGCTCGACAAAGCAATCCGTTCCGAAAGCACCAAAAGCACGGAGCTAGAGTCTATTGTACAGGTAAGCTTGTGCTAACATTAATTTACTAGTGATTATTTAATAGTGATTATCATAATAGTAGGCTGTATGGCATGTTGTTTGCCAGGGGGTGAGTGAGTGAATGAGTAGTTTCTTAACGGCACATCAGCACAAACTAGACCATTCAGTGCCATACGTGGTTAAAATTAATTAAAAACATTTAATATACGTATTAAAAGCAAAGTTAAAATACTTGTTAAGATTAAGACTGTTAAGCTAATGTAAAACATTATATATAATTGTAAAAGTTGATATCTTTAACATAAGTGATGATGTTGCGAGATGCAACATTTTCAAAAACGTCCTCGAGTGTGTCCACTCCAAAATATGTTTGCCAGGGACTGAATGAGTTGGCGTTAGTCGACGATAACAAGAAGAAGATTGTCGAAGAAGGAGCTCTGAAGCACTACGCAAGACTACTGAGACCAGAAACTGACGAGATGGTGCTACGAAAAGCGACCAAAGGCCTTTGGAGTCTGGCATTCGAGTACAAGAACAGGATCAGCGCAGAGCCCGGATGTCGTAAAGGTCATTGTTTCTTTGTTTTTAGGCTACTAAAATGTAGTTATTGGAACCGCGTAAATGCAATTGATTTTTTGACTTATAAGAAACTAATAATCAAGGCCCCCGTTTTTTGTCAGGCAAGTTTTGCAAAATAATGCGTGTTTACAAAAGACTAAAGTTTGTTTTTGCATAATAATAATAATAATAATCTGACTTGTAAAGCGCCAGTATGTGCTAAAAAGACTTCAGTGGCGCTGATAACATATAACATACAGCTAATGGTAAGGTCGATGATGAAAGCAGGCGTTGTCAACCAATTTAATTAATGCCCTGCAGGTTCTGTAGTTCGATTTTACGTGTCAGTTTGTTTGGGTACCAGACGCTTTCGTTCCATGTAATTTGACGTTTTGTACCACGGCGCGGGAGCTGGGGGCTAGGCGCGCGACTTGTTATTGACTACCTGGCCGTTACGAACACATTTTAAGCATTGCCAAAATTTCGCTTTTTCGACATTAACTTTGTCTATTTTTTTATTTTGCTATCATCTGAGTGACTTTCTAACTAGACATAAAAGAAGAAACTGTTGTTTTAAACTTGCTCTACTCGTTCACGAGTCACGACGTGTGACTTACTCCCGGCTTACTATGCTTGTCTCCACCCCACGTCGTGGTGCGAATCGTCATCCGCCTACTTCAAAGGCGTCGTACAAACCGTTATATAATCGTTTGTTTATGTATGGATCGATTAAGTTATTAAATAAAAATAAATAAATAAAAATATTTTAGTAAGAATTAGCTCAGACAGAAACAAATGAGCTTTCGCCTAGATAATGGCATATTATTTCACGTTTTTAACGCTGACCAAAAACTTAAGCGTTGCCTAATCATTCATCACGTCGTTTCACGTGTTTATGTTTTGTTGTTCGTTTTCACTGCTCACGATTTGTCGATCGAATTTTAGTAAGTAAACCTGCTGTAGATTAGTATGAGCGCAAAAATTATTTTGTAGCGTTGGAGAATTTGGCGCAGTCTCCTGCTCGCAGTTTTTATGTTCGCACAAGCGCCGCCGGAGCGCTCTGGATCCTTGATGACAAGCATAAAACGCCTGAAGAAGCAACTGGTATATGCATCTATTGCAGTCAAAATGTGAAATCAGTTATAACGTAAAAGCAGTTAGATTTTCGTTTAGGCATATTAGGTGTATGTAATGCTTAAAATGTAGCCACGAGATGCGTTTTGAGAGCCAAAAATACGTGGACGTGCGTTTTTGGATGGGTATTCGCCCTGGACCTCACTGGACAGCTTTATTCCCAGACTTCCTGGTTAGGTTTGGAAAGAGACACAAGTAAGAAAAAAGGAAATCATGAGGTAGAAAGGGAAACAAAAAAGAAGAGAAAAGAGGGAAAGAGGAGGAAAAGTTCAAATCCTCTAAGCAAACGTCCTGGATAAACAAGATTAGATCTGCAACCGCATCCCAACAGTTTTTTTACCGGCACTTGTTTTGCACTTCAAATTTTGCACGGTCAGAGCTAATCAATGTCAGGATTTCGGGGGGGGGAGAGAGAAATTCTGCGACAGATCTGTTCCACTTTGTATATGCGCTTGATTTATATGCGTATCGCAGCGCGAGGTGAACACGTGATGATCAGCTACAGCTGGGAATCTCAGGAAACTGTAATGCGCATACGTGAAGAGCTGAAAACAGCAGGTTTCAAAGTATGGATCGACTACGAAAACATGGAACAGATCTGTACGTATAATCAGCCGTGTTCTGGTTTTTAAAATATTTTATTTACCTGCATTGTTGTACATCATTTCGTATAATTATTAAATCGTGTCGTCTGCGTCAGACATTACTCGTGAACAGGACGTTTTTCCGTACAGACATTTTTATAAAGATATAGGAGGGCCATCCCAAAAGTTTCCGGCCTCGACATATTAGACAACAATATTTTCCACAATCTATACATCAGTGAAACGTACATTCTTTACTGACTCATATATATATATATATATATATATACATACATACAACTTTATTCGTCATTTAATGACAGCAAAGAAAAAAATAAAAACAGACAACAAGCAAGAAACGGAAACTAGGCTAAATATAAATATATGTGTCTGCTGCGGATATGACGTCATAAATTGCAATGATGTCACTTCTACGTGCTGCTGACACGAATATGCAAGGAAGGTACGTGTTACTTTTACTGATGTATAGACAATAAGAAGTTTTTATCTAATATATTGTGACTCTAATATATCGCCCCTCATAATTGCATGAAACCGTAATTCATTCAAATGCCTTTATTTGCTGCTAGCACAAATTTAAGCTATTGTACATTTATGATTCACATATGCAAATGAGAATTTTTATAAGCGTATTTGTCCGGATTTTCACAAAATCAGATAACACGGGGCCCCAATTTTACAAATCCAGCTACAAACTGAAAAATTGTGGTGCAACAGCGAGCCTGATTTTATGCTATTTGCATTAGCGTATCAAATCGTTTCGGTTTAGTGCTCTATGACGTCATGAATTACAATGACGTCATATTCGCAGCAGACTCATTATAAGTCAGTAAAGGATATACGTTTCACTAATGTGTAGATTGTGAAAAATATTGTTGTCTAATATGTCGAGGACGGAAACTTCTGAGACGACCTTCTTATATTCAGTGGCGTTTATTGTCTCCCGCCCTTAAATTTTTGGCTGTCGGAAAATTGTCGACAAGTTTTCTTTTTGTCAGATAATTTTTGTTTAAAATGCAAACTTTAAACCGAAAACTCTCATGTTGAGAAAAATGTGTTTACAAAAAAAATTAGAATTAAAATTTTGTGCACCCACAATCTTCTCTGTCGGAATTTCGATGCTGTTTGCCGGAAAATTGCAACTTCCTGTCCCGACAACTTTTTTAACTTACGACACCGCTGAACAATTTCATATAATGCAAGGAACTGTCTGACAGTGCAAATATCGTATCGTATCGTAGTCTATCGTTTGAGGTGCGAATGCTGATGATTCTGTAGCTTTGGAAGCAATGACGGACGCTGTCGAGCGAGCCAGTGTCGTTCTTCTTTGCCTCACCAGAAGCTATCATGATCGCATACCGTGCTACACGTCTGGTAGTTTGAGCTAAAGTTTCCAATATAGGCATAGATGTCGAAAAAATGCAGCTATAAGTACGTCACGCAGCGACTAATATGACACTGGCATAGCTAATTTCAACGCTCTGTCTGTCACTATTAACGACTGACTAAACATCATTCTTGTGCAAAAGTGTTTTTGTTTAATTTTTTTTTAATTTTCGCTGCACTTGACACCATTTTGCAATTTTTGGTGTATTTCATGTAATTCATTGTCTGCGGTTGCTTGACGAATGGAGAAAACGTCTTTGAGCCTGCATCCAAGTTAAAAAAACATCATTTTGAACATTTATTGTAAGCTAACTTTTAACTACCACGTTGCTTATCAACAGTAGGTTAACATTTTGGGCTTCAATGTTTAAAATTTGATGACTGACCTTGTTTCGTTGGAGTATTACCATACAGATGCCTCTGCTGCGGGTGCCACACGAAAACCTCAGCTGGTAAATGATTTGATTTAAATTTGAATAGTGCGCGGTTTGTAATATATTTTGCAAAATAGCAAACGTTATTAAGTCGCAGTTTTATTTCCATTTTTGTACCAAAATCAGTTAAACTGAAATTGTTGGAATTATTCAAAAAATGCATCAGGGGTTCTGTTTTTTTAGACACGCTGACACAATAATACGCCGCAGCGCACAATAGGGTTCCAATGGACGCTATTTCAACGGTTTTTTAAACCTAATCCTAACACCAAATTTAACCGTAACCTTAACAGCTCTGCTTTTATGTTATACATCGCTACGCTCCCTGTTTGCTTGTCCTCAGCGACGTCTTACCTAGCCCATGTTCAGGCCACGTACGACACGGGTCTGCCTGCAAAATTTCGCAGACGTAGGTGGTGCCGTTACAAAGTTATTGGCGATGGTAACTCTCAAATATCAATCAATCAATCATTTAATTCATACCAGACAAAGTTACAAACATAAAATCAATAACGCAGTGCATGTGGTCTGATAAAGGACACAAAGGGCAAGCCTCTAATATGTGCCCTGAAAAAAATA
>Ga0209671_1005139_pt1 | contig 13180 bp, 10 predicted proteins | sample WorMetHERISLAND2_2_FD_187401 | JGI IMG/M metagenome (GOLD analysis project Ga0209671, IMG submission 187401) | Marine gutless worms symbiont microbial communities from Max Planck institute for Marine Microbiology, Germany - Olavius geniculatus... | ecosystem: Host-associated > Annelida >... | reverse complement strand
TAATTATTTATTTACAGTAGTGATGGAACGAAAACTACAGTTACTCGAATTCATTCAATTGCCAAATAACCACAGTTTAACGGAATATTTCAACTTTTGCATCACAAAATTTAGTAAATTAACATAAATTTACGTATGTGCGTTAATTTTTTCAAAGCGCATTAATTTTTTAACGCGCATTAATTTATTAACGCATTAACACGTTAATTAACGCATCAATTGTGACACCTCTATTGATTACCATAATATAATTTTCAGTTGTTGCCTATAACATTTATAGATTTTTGCCATCCATATGTATCAAGTGTTCTGACGTCAGTTGATAGCGGCTTTGTTAATAGTATCTATCACTTCGGTCTGGTCTGGTAGTTTTAGTAAACTAGTTTTCAGTTTTGTCATAGTTGACAGTAGGAGACTGTTCGGTTCTTGTTACATGAATGTTGATCGTGAGACAGGCATTTTTGAAACCCCTAACATTATTCCTGTGTATGCAAGGTCACTCAGCCTGGCCATGTTTCTGTAAGGTGCAGTAAGCATAGATGTAAAAAACATTCCAGAAAAATGTTTAAAAAACGTTAAAAAACGTGGTAAAAATACAAAACGTTGATAAAAAAACGTTAGCTCTTATTCGTTCAACTTCTTGTCTAAAGCCTAATGATGTAAGTGCAGCATAGCTAAAACAAAACAAAAAAAGAAAATTTTTATTCAATTTTTATTTTTGTGTGAGGTCATAAGACGTAAGTCACTCGACTAACTAAGATAAGTAAACTACCACCACGATAGTTTATTATTTGTTTCAGTTGTTTTAAAAGTGCTTCTCTACGTCCTTGGTGAAATTTTCAAATTTCCACGAACGTTTATTATAAAAATTAAAAATGTTGGAAAAATAAAAAAAACGTAAAAAACGTGGCAAGAATAAAAAACGTAAAGAACGTTTTTTTTACATCTATGGCAGTAAGTACCAGTAAAAGATTGGGTATAAACAGGCACACCATGCAGTGCATTAGCTCCACATCCATGGTGTTGCAGTGCAAACTGGTGTCTGGCTAAGGGCTAAGGAAGCAGAGATTAGTGCTGTCTTTGAGTGCCTCAGCTCATAGGCTTTATGGCTGAGGAAATAGTGTTAGTTCTTGTTTACATTTGTGGATGAGGGTTGTGATGAACATTAGCAAATGTTGTAGTGCTTGCTTTTGACTGAGCGTGTTGTGAACGTGGCTGCAGGAATTCAACGAAGATATTCATTGGTAACATAAAGACCGGAACGACCAGTGACGAGCTTCGTGCTGTCTTTGAGCCACATGGAGTTGTAACTGAAGCCGATGTCGTTGGTGGTTATGGATTTGTGGTAAGTAAATTTCTTTGTCTCAGTGCATAGTCATGTGGCAGTAACGGCATCTTTCTTAGCAAAACAGGGAAGTTTGCTGAATTGTGCATTTAGTTCCGTTCAGTTCAATAGCAGTCTTTTTGTATGCATGAAGTCTTATAACAGAGTTATGATGGCTGCATTGGTGCGTAGTAACTTCGTGTTAACATCCCCGTCTTTAGCTACTGATGAAATGTCCAATAGACAGTGACGTGTTTTTGAGCTCTGATGCCAAACTGTTTGACACTGATGGGCCAGCAGCAGAGAAACTTCGTGGACATAGGGCGACTTCACTTTTTGACTTAGACTTTCGCTGAGCCTTTTCGCTGAGTGAAAGCTAAAGCTGAACGCTTAAGTCTGTACTTAGACCAAAGTTCAACTAAACGATTAAAATGGCGGAAAACCGGTAAACTTAACAGGAAATAAATCAACCAGTTACGCTTAGACTTGCTTATTTAATTGCGCCGCGCAGTGCGCACGCAAATGACGTAATTACGTATCGTCTTACGTCATTTTGTAGCCATTACGGTGTTTACTTTTTGTACCAGACTGTTTTAATTTACTAAACTATCCGTGTTAGTCGCCATGTTTTCACTCAGCGAAATCACTTCACTTTTTGACTTAAGTAGGTACTTAGACCAAAGTTTAGGCTCAGCGAAACTCTCAGGGAAAGTCTAAGTCAAAAAGTGAAGTCACCCATTATGTATAATCTATTTTTTGTTGCTACTGTTTGGGTAGTAAGAAGGAAGTCCGACGTGTAGAAACGTGTGCTGCAACAAGCGTTACAGAGGCATTATGCAGAAAGTTAATTGTCGCATGTCTGCATATAGCTGTGTTTGTGCTCCAGCTTCTGCTGGTACTAATATCGCCTACCACATACGTAGGGACCAACCGAATTCACGGAGAAAGATCCATGATTTCACGGCAGAATTTTAAAAATGTGTCAAATTTCACGGAAAATTCACGGAAAGAGTTTCGCAAATTCACGGGCCCCACAGACGTTATTTCGAGGTGCTGTGGTATTGCAAACGAAGAAATTTCAGAACAACGAATATTTACTACACTAAGTCAAGATTCAAGACAGTCAATGTCAACTACTTAGTGCTGAAGTGCGACACGTAGCAAAGAGCAACATCCGTACGAAAGCTGCTGATAACACTCTGGAATTGTCATAAATTAAACTAAAAGCGCTAAAATTCATGAAAAATCATGGATTTCACGGAAATCGGCGTTTTTCAGGGAAGAAGGCCAATTTCACGGAAGATGTCACAGTTGTGAAATCGTGAATTAAGTTGGTCCCTACACATACGGGAATGGCCAGACTGAATTGATGTTTGGTACGTGGGAATACGCGTAGTTTTGGTAATGAGAATGACTGTCACTTGTGCACTTTTGCACTGATCTGCGTGCTGTAGTTGAGTGTTTTTGTGTATCTGCAGCATATGGCGGATGAGAGGGAGGCTCGTGAAGCTATCCGGGCGCTGAATGGCGCAAAATTGAATGGCAGTGCTCTGAATGTCGAAGTAAGCACCCATCAGTAACAATGCTCAGCATGCTCACACTTCATTGAAAGTTTTTTAAAAAATATTTCTACCTGGAAAGTCTTCGACAGCTGAAGGTTTTGGCATTTGTGCCTCGTCAACCCTGCCTATCTTTCAATAGGCAGCATTCTGAGATTGATGACTGTCTGGAGGATAAGAGGGAAGATTGTTTAAACTGCCATTACTGTTAATTACATATGCATGCTCATAATGATGAGTTCTTACAATTTTAGGTTTAGGTTGTTTTTTTGTGTGTTTCTGTAAAAGTTAAGCTTACTGTTCCATTATTATGTGTATGTGCATTGCCTGGAAAGGTCATTCCTGAAATGACCTATACTATGTTGGGTGGACGTTAAACCCTACTCACTCACTCACTCACTCATCAACCTTGAAGAGATTTCTGGCAACATACGATGACAAATGATCCTTCACTCAGTTGTTGTTGATGGACCTGGTGTGTTGCATTCTCTGGTGCACCTTCTTTAGCCCAAGGATGCATTTGGCATCCAAGAAAAAAACACCAGAAATATGACACCGTAATGGAATTACGTGACGTTTATTTACGTACGTGTCTTGCAAATTATTCGTTCACTGTCTTACTTGCTGTTTGGACTCGTTTTAAGTGGCACATACCTCCACTTCAGGTGGCAGCACACTCATCCGCATGGTAAAATACGGTATATCTAAGCTGTTTTTTTTTTCATTAATTATATGCTATTTTGTACTGGTGATCTTAAGACGGTTAAGTAAGTCCATGTGTTTAATACAGTGAAATGTGTGTATGTGGCAGCTGTCAACGAAGGACACTCAGGGCAAGGCGAGAGGCCAGGACGGATTTGCATCAAATGACAGGTACCAGCTCGGCTGTGTGTCTGACGTTTTTGTGCAGTCACTGAGATCTTAACGGAATTCGGTGCTTCTGGTTTTAGCTAGCCAGCCAGCGAAAAAGTAGGGAAGGGGGTGGAAATATTTTGTTGAAATTTTTATCTTTATATATTGCTTTTTTGTGTAATATTACACAAAAACTCTTAGAAAACAAGTTCGTATGCTCTGTCTTTTTCTCATTCCCGGTCAGGGTGGGGCAGGTCACCAAGAAGTCCCATAGGCGTTGAGGGTCCGGGTTGAATTTTCCTCCCGGCCAGATGTTCTGCCGGGCCTGGTTGTGAGCTGGACACTGTAGCACCAGGTGCTCTGCTGTCTCGTTAGCGTCGTTGCAGTGTGGACAGGTGGCAGAGTCCCGGCGCACGATGTGGTGCAGATATCCTGCCAGCAACGGAGAATGACTGGTGCACAGCTGGGCCTTGAGTGAGGCGTTGGAGTAATGGCTTGGAGTCAGTAAGGACTCTAACATTCTGGCAAGCTTGATAATTGATATGCTAAATAGTACCCATAAGAACTAAATTAAAGATACTGCAGCATTGCACACCAGGTGTAAGCAGTTTTATCAGAAAAATTTTGAAAATACACCAAAAGGTGCACTAATATTTTTGAGGGTCCAATAAAAATTTTAGGGATGCAGGTTTTTCTGGGGATGGTGGAAGCTGGAACTTAGGAATTTTTTAGACCCAACATTATACTGACTTTAGTGTTACTGCAGTAGAATGATTTTTTATGTGCGAAAGCAGCTACTGTTTTCAGCGCATCTTAGCCATCGCAGTTCTGTCTGTCCATCCATCTGATTGTCCGTCCGTCCGTCCGTCACACGGGTGGATCAGTCAAAAACAGTGCAAGCTAGGATCACCAAATCTTCACCGTTGGCTGCTTGGAAGTGCATTTGGCTTAGTTGCTGCGCTGCATTGTAATTCTGTGTGTTGTTAGTAAGTGTGTGTACTGTGTAAACGTTCCTGTTCGTTTCTGCTTTGTTAGTTACTGGGGACGTGGAAGTGCTGCATACGGCCCTTCTCGTGGGAGGTACGAGCATTTCGTGAACTGTCTCCCTGCAGTTATTTAACTTTATGTTGTGATTGTTATCCCTGGGAGCTGCACAAATAGTTTACTTCACTTCTGCTCATGTGTATCAAAGAACTTTTCTGCTAGATTGTAGCACTAGGTTCTGTCAGGCATGGCCTGCAAAATTTGGTCTTCGTGACCATGATTCATACTATTTATTTTGTTGAAAATATTATTTATTTATTTTTAATAAAATTTGTTTCATGCTGTGGAATCAGATGAATTGTCCATTATATTTGTACTGCAAAAATTATTTGAAGATACTTATTAGATGACTGTGTGCAAATCTGCTGTATACCTACCAGAACATTAGCAATATAACTTTTTTTCTTTTTTAATGTATTAACTTGCAATTTTGCAGTGTTGTTACCACAATGGCATTTTAACATTCAGAAATAAAGGATTACTTACTTACTTACTTAGGTATTTTAATCTTAGTGGGGGCAGGGTTTGAGAACTTGTTTGCATGAGTGTTATTTAGCAGTGTATATTTCACATTATCATAGTCATTCACCACTCGTATTTTTGCATATTTTTTGTGTTTGCTTGTAAGCGAGCATTACTATGCGGTTTAAAGCTGTTCACTTTTCGAGTAGTATATGAAAGTAGGAACATTTGTAAACTTTTTAACTGTGATGCCTGTGCAGGGGTCGTGGTGCAGCGAGTTCACGCTTTGATCCGTACTCTGCACATTCAAGTGGTTATGGGTTACCACGCTCAGAACTCTACGCTGCAGACGCGTTTTCATACAGGTCAGGAACCCTGTTAGCACCGCCGCCAGCGCGGGCCGTTGCAGTCAGCGAGGACACGTCGTTTGCACGCGAGTTGCTGCAGCTCTACACCAAAGACCCGGCGGCGTTTGATGCGTACGCGCGTAACCCGGACGTTCGGCGTTCTCTGAATCTGCAATCGCCGCCGCCGGTCGCTCGGCCACGTGAAGACACGTATCTCAAGACACCGCGGGAATATCTCATGGAACAGAGACTGCAGCAGCAGAGGTGGGGGCTGTCTTGATGCTAGTAGTGCTCGTCAATGGAATGTGCTGTGGTGATGTTTAGTACAGCAGCTAAAGCTGGTTGCATTCATGATTATAATACTGTATGTGACATTTCTGCTGTGCTAGTGCTGTGTTCTGTAGTTACTCTTTCGTGGAAGAAGTTCTGTTCAGTTATGTAACAGTATTTATATAGTGCAATCACGCTGCATGTTACCTTCTGTCAATCATTCTGTTTGTCTTTTCTTGTCTGCCTGATAGAATAATGTGATATCGGTAAAATTGCAGAGAAGTAGAAAATGGCTTACATAGCCACTGATATGAATTTGGTGGTGATTTAAATGATCAGTAAGGATCCACATTTGGGTAATTTTTAAATGTACCAAGGCATATTTGTGTACATGTGCATAGCCAAGTCAGTGAGCATGATATTCATTGGCATTCGCCAGGTGGCAGTACTGTTCATTGTTGCACAGCTTGTAGTTGACCTTCAGATGCAGCACACACTGACAAAGCTGGTAAGTCGTGAAGTAATGTTGCTGCATGTGTGCCAGGATGCTGACTGCAGCTGACCAGTATGCAGACGTGTTGGGACGCGGTGGTCAGATGCTGCCTGCTGCGTCGGCGCGCCAAGCTGTCACACGATCGTCAGCCACCCAGCAGCTCTACATGTCATTCGAGTGAACTGAAGTATGTCTGTCTGTACTACTTGTACGGTTTCGCCGCTCGGTTCGCACATAACTAGCACTCCGTTGACATCGTATGCTCTATATAGCTGGCGTTCCGTTGGCGTTTTGACAAACTAACATTCATTTACAGAACTGCATCGAACTGTAAAATTTAGCGACATCGGTGACGTCAAGAGTTTCGGTAAGGTGCCGTGCGTATTTCTGTTATCTGTTTATTTATGTAAGCAACGATAGTCGATAGAAAGCGATTATAACCGTGACGACGTTTGGTCTTGCATCATTTATCCGTAGTAGCTGATTAGTGCTCATTTAGCTGTAAGACATGTTGTGGAACAAAACTAATTGCGATGTCATTTGAAAAAAACTTACACAATAGTGATGCATTGTAATTGTCGGCTCCGTGAAACTTTAACATTTGCACGTGCCGTTAGTTTAAGAATTAAAAAAATACTGCCGTGTCTGTGTATTGCTAATATATTTCAGTCGTCCGATCTGTGGTTTGACTTCTTTTTTGCATAAAAACATTCGCCGGTGCATAACCGTCCGTGAATCTCAGCTTATATTGTTTAGCATTTTTATTATGAGGCCATCCTATTAAGCCACATTATGAGTGTTGCCTGTCCTTCTATCAGTTTTGTTTGGGCTCCTAACTTGAAAATGAAGACATAGATTAACTAAAACTTACCTGAGGCTGGAGAAACCATTGTGTCAATTTTTTGTACATAAGTTCAAGATGTTTATGTTTAAGATGATGGTTCCATAGTTCTAAAGCCGATGTCAGACGAACGACAAAATCGGCCGACTTTTGTGGGCGTGGTCTAATTGCCCGACAAAATCGGTGAACCATGACACACGGCCGATACTTTCGTCTGCTACTTCGTACGAATAATTAGCAGAATGCAGATCGCAAAATAATACTTGCATCACTTTTTCTGCATCTAATGAACGAAATCAAATAACAAATACAATAAATAACTAAAATCAGTATTCATTTTCCGTTGTAAACAATCACCATAGCAACATAAACAAAATTTGTTTCCCGATACACAAAAAGTCGGCCAACAAAATCGTCGAAGATAGAACATGAGCATTCTATCTTGGCCGACAAAATCGGGCAATAATGTCGCCTGACAAAATCGGGCGATTTTTGCATGACACACGACAGATTTTTGTTGAGCGATTTTGTCGGCAGATAAAATCGACCGATTTTGTCATTCATCTGACATCCCCTTAAGTTAATTGCTGTCAGCAGTATATTTCATATATTATCACTTTAAAATTTATCCCATTTACAAGCATAGGTTCTGGTGGCTGGTGATTATTGAGGATTATGGACACGGCACAGGATCAACGTTTTACTGCATCTGTGAGTTGTGACGTATCCTCACCCTCTCATCTCTCCCGCCCCCCATGTTGCGAGTAACCTTCAAGGATCGTACTTAGTCTCCTTAATATCCAGTTGCATACTACAAGACACATTTATCCAGCAGTGCACCATTCAACGAATGATGTTTGATGGTTTCATGGTCTGGATAAAAACAGTTACGGTTGATGAGCTACCATGGTTTAACCGAAATTTGACTACGCTCGGGAGCTAATATCGCACAGAGCCACAGACTCACATTTATGTTTGGGAACTGTGCATACATTTGCGCTATTTGAATGATGTGTGATGCATTTGACTGGCCGCAAACTACGTACCATATTAAAAGAACAAAGAAATTTCTCTGTTGCCAGTCACCAACTTGTCTGCTAAGAGTGGTCTGATAGCCAAACTGACAGCCTGTCTGCCGTACTGTAATCCAGATGTAGGTAAAATTGGAGGACTACTTGATCGACAGCGATTTGTCCTGCACTTGCTGAAAAAAGTCCAGTGAACTTTTGTCCACTAACAACTCAGATTTAGATGTGGAATCGTACCCACCCAAATTGACTTACAGAATGCCAAATTTCGGCCCCCAGTTGGTGCTGTGCCCTCAAATTTTTCCACAGATTAGAGAATGACAGGTTTGCTAGCACACACCTCAATGAGGATGGGGCCCCTTAACAATTTTTGCAAGTGGTCAAAATTGGCCTTAAACTGCAGCAAATACACGCCTATAACTTTGAGGATAGGAGGAGTAACCCTAGGAAACATTTCCACATGACATGCCATAAGGTGGGCATAATAATTTTAGTACAAATTTTTGAGAGCCCGCATTCCAAAGATTTGGAGGAGCAAAAAGGTCAAAAATTTGACTCAATTTTGGTCAACTTCAGACTTTGACCGTAATTATCTCAACTTTGGTCCACTAACAATGACAGTTAGGGCGCAGATGGGGTGGCCCATGTGATGTCAACTCTGCATTCTGTGTATGCCAATATGGGCCACTTGACTTTTCTACAGTGGGAATTTTAAACCCTTATATTTTTCCCTCAATCGGACTTTTGGTGCTGGCTGGATTCGCAAATTTCTCGTTCATTTAGTTGTCTGTTGAATTGTCAGTAATATTTTACAGGAACATAAAGCTGGATTTGCTGAAAATTTTCAGTGGTTAAATTTGAGCCAACATGCAAGATTATGGTGGTGATCTGTGTCAGCATCTGAATCCAGGACTCTACCATTGTGAGATAGGGCAAAAAAGTTTGATAGCAGGATTACAGACAACAACAAACATGGATTTGGCTGAAATTTTCAGGGAAGGTCATATTTGATCCAGTGTGGCGTTAATTAGGCTTTGGTTGAAAAAATGTATAGGCTTCTTACGCGCGAAAGCAGAATGCTTCGCACGTCTTTGCCATCGTCTGGGCATCTGTCTGTCTGTCTGTCTGTCCGTCCGTCTGTCACACTCGTGATCTGTATCAAAACGGTGCAAGCTAGGATCACGAAATCTTCACTGTCGGCTGCCCCAAGGTCTCTAGTTGATCATGACAAAATTTCGTGCCACTGGGTGCAGGGGTTTCCCTCGAACGAGGGCGTCAAAGAGGGGTACCCCCCTAAAAAAAGACGCCATTTTGTTGTTATTGGCTCGAATAATGTAAAAACGGTTGCAGATAGGTACATACATGCTGCTTATCATAACAAGCACTGGTGACAGGCTTTTTGGATTTATCAACATCAATGACCTTGAACCCCTCAGAAAGAGGTTTTTAGTGAATTTTTCGCAATTTTTGGATGCAGCGCACATTTCAACACTGAATTGCAACGAAATGGCTGGAGATAGACCATGACAACCTGCATATGAAATTTTCACCATTCAACTTAGATTTTAGCAGTTCAAGTCCCGACCCCCTAGGTTCAAGGAGGCTGGCGCAGGCGGACGTCAAAGACAGCTACCCCCCTAAAAAGTGGTTATTTTACCACAGTTATCTCGTGTGGCGTGAACACGGTTGCAGATAGGCCCAGACATGCTGCTTATTATAACAAGCACTGGTGACAGGCTTTTTAAATTTATCAACATCAATGACCTTGAACCTTTCCAAAAGGGGTTTTTGGTGAATTTTTCACAATATTTGGATGCTGCGCACATTTCAATACTGAATTGCAACGAAATGGCTGGAGTTAGACCAAGACAACCTGCGTATGAAATTTTCAGCATTAAACAAAGATTTCAGCAGTCTAAGTCTCGATTCCTTAGTTTCATGGAGCCCGGCGCAGGCGGCCGCAAAGACGGCTACCCCTCCTAAAAAGTGGTTATTATACCGCAGTTATCTGGTGTAGCGTGAAAACGATTGCCAATAGGTACAGACATGCTGTTTATTATTAATTTTTGCGATCTTCTGCTGCAGCACAAAATCTAAGAATGAACTGCGACGAAAAGGCTGGGGACAGACTGACAGTTTGCGAAGAGGAACTGCTATAGGCTTTTGCGTGTCTCGTGAGCATTAGCTCAAATTTCTTGTCGTACTTGACAGATGGCAGCACCATTTCTACCATTGCTAGATATGGGAAGTGTCGGCTGAATATGGTTCTACCATTTGGGGAACACAGTGGACAAATAGGTGGAGATTTGCACTGTCCCAGTGCTTTTCTACTTGGTTCATGCCAAGATGTATACATCAAAGATGTACAGTTTATACGTGCACCATTATGTGATTAACTCTTGCAGTCTTTTGTGATAACCTTGCCAAGTGTAGACTGGAAATTGATATTTTTTCTCTGTTGCATTCCGGGATAGACACAACTGTGTAAGTATGGAAGTTCATCTCAGGATGCAATAGTGAAAATTGGTATGCATTTGCGATAGTCGTCACAAAATGATTGGCCGCAGGCGCAAAGGTTTTTTTTATTAGTTTACTGCAGTGCCACTGCGCTATTGCATTCTACAGTGTCAGGTTCATCTCACTCTGATGAAGCAGACAGACTGACCTTATCTCCATCCCACCTTACTGACTTGTTTATGGCAAGATGGAACAGAACATTATATGTACAAGAAACCCAGCTGTTGCTAGGATGGTTGAACATACTGACTGGCAATTTGTGAGGCATTATCAGGATTAGATAGGGCTTTGGTAGATGTCTATAGCATGTTGATAGTAACCATTTTGCTGATGCAGTTTGGCACAACTCCGCCATATAAATTTGGACTCCCATTTTGAGAGAACAGGTGTCCATAGGGGGTCAGTGATGGTGCAGTTGGATATAGGGCATGCCACTAACTGAAGCAGTTTGGCTACAGTTTACTGTGCAAGTATTTTGGGTCGAAATCAGTATCCCTGTTTGGTGGGAAATAGGGGCCATAGAGTGTCCAAATCAGTACCAAAGGGTAGTGTTCTGACAACACTATTTGCTTATTCAGAAAGTTTTTCGATAAGATGTACTGTTTAGCCACAATACATGCGTTACAGAAGACTGACATAAGCCTTTGTCATACGGTCCTCCAAAAACCAAAAAAATGCAGAAATTTTTTTTCGGTTTTTACATCTAATGTTTTCTGTTCCATCTTGCCATGCAACGTCATTAGTTTCAGACCGAGATGATATGATGTTGTCTTCTGTCATTTTCAGTATTCTTCACTAACACAGTTGTACTTAAGAATAATCATCGCTACTTTTCGTACGTTTCTCGGTCGATATATGCGGCGATTCACGTCGAATCGTTCGAAAGAAGCAAAGAAGTCGTGCGATTGAATGCGAGTGTATTTCTTCGCCGGTCTTACAAGTCCCGGCCGTTGCAGCGTACTACTAGTACGACGCTGCCGACCATAGTCGATGCCGTTATCTGACTATTCCGGTCCGCATCGAACGTCGAAAAGCAGTCGGTCGATTAGCTACGTGGAGGTAAATGATTAGATTCATTTGATCGCACTCATCCAGACCATACACACACATGTAATGATTTTTTCAATTTTTTGCTGATTTATTGATATTTTCGTAAAATCATTTACTTCGAAATTTAATTAAAGATGCAAAGTCAGAGTTTCTTGAGGCATACTTTTTTTGTTTCTTATTATTCTGTAGTGTGTTTCTGTGCTTGCAAACTTATGCGACTTCTTAACTTTTTAGATAGTTTTCAGTCATGGGGGCAGTGTAATAGTTCAGTTACGTGCTGGCTACGTGCTGATGCTGCTGTTTGCTGCCATGCTTTGATGTTGCTGGTTGGGCAAGAAAATGGGCACTCACTCTGTGTTAAGGTTTGTCTGGACAACTCCCAAAGGTTCTCTTTTGATTAATAACCTAGTAATGAGTAACTTAGCTTGGAATAATTCCAAAAAATGGGCTGATTAAACAATGATGAGTGATTGGTGAATTTCATCATATCAGAGAGTGGGAGATGTCAGCAGTGTAACATAGTTGTTTGGTGGTGGTAATTAGAAATCACTGCAGCATTTTCAATAGGCATGATTTTGCTGATAGTGACTTTATCAAGGATAACGCCTATGTAAGGCCTGCAATTGTCTGAGATGAACGTCGTTGTGATGCAGTGATAAACAGGGACAACACTGAGAAAGGGGTCATTGCATTTTCATCCCAAACAAAATCGATCTTACTTTTTGGTTCTCAAACCGCTACAAAATTTCATCAAAATTGAATAAAAAGCAATAGAAATGCTGACAAACTACCACTGTCCTATATTTAATATTTTGACTAGTGCTGGTGGTTTTGTGTTGCAGATGAGTGCTACTCTTCAACTAAGCTGCAAAACTGACATCCAGCTCAGGTGATGCCAGTACATCGATTATCCGGTTCATGTGGGTATTATCATTAAAAACTTGCAAGTTTCTTTAAACATTTGTCACAGAAATGTTCCTTGTTGATTATCTTTGTGCAGTAATTTGTTGCATGCACACAGTCATTAATTAATGCAAGATTGAATGTTTTGAACTTGCAGGACCTACTTTGATGAGCAACCTATCAATCATTGTTTGCAGGCTTTCACGCTCCATGCACTGAGGCCATTACACTTTGGTCGTCTCTCTGTAAGTAGGTGCAATGTCTACCAGCAAAATCTGGGGCATAAACAGTAAACAAGTACATCATGAGATACACTAGCCCAGTATCTGTGGTCTTGCAGTGTAAACTAGTGTCCAGCTGAGTTCTAAAAAAACAAGAGATTAGTGCCATCTTATAAATGTACAAAACGTCAGTTTATACACTTGTTAACGGCAACATTTAAGGACTTGCACATCGAAAACAGCAAAAATTACAAAAGGTGATATTGCCC
>Ga0209671_1005137_pt1 | contig 13181 bp, 3 predicted proteins | sample WorMetHERISLAND2_2_FD_187401 | JGI IMG/M metagenome (GOLD analysis project Ga0209671, IMG submission 187401) | Marine gutless worms symbiont microbial communities from Max Planck institute for Marine Microbiology, Germany - Olavius geniculatus... | ecosystem: Host-associated > Annelida >... | reverse complement strand
TTCATACGCTGTCGGTAAGCGTGTGCGATCTGCGCACGGTAAATATAATCATACGGAAAATCATAGGGCTCTTAAAGTTAGCCACAATAAAACAGTCTGCCAAGTTTTAATTAAATACGTTGATACAGTAAAAAGCTTTAAAAAGTGTCGTCTGCTTTAGGCATGTCACAGTTACAATGATAAAATTAACGTTGACGGTTCGATTGTATTACCGGTATCGATAACGAAACGAAATATTGACACATCACTAATATGTGATTTCTTTTTCGATCGCGTTTTCGTTGTCGTGTTTGACGGACGAGAAAAGTGTTTCCGGTTTTGCGTCGACCTTGATATTTTTTGTCTGTTTATAAGATATGGCTGCGGGTTCTAGATATCGGAAGTTTCTGAAGCTTTGTGAGATGTGGCCGGTAGATGCGTCGAAGACTGATCGCGACCTTGGCCTCTATATTCGTCGTCGGATTGCCGACGGGTTTCGTCAGGGAGATGCCACGGAGATAGACGTTGCCGAGTGTGACCGAGTCTACAACAGTCTGCATCGCATCGCTTCCAACCACTTTCGACGCAGCTACCCGCGCCTGCGCGACAGCACGTTCTCTGGACTCAGCGCGGAAAACTGTCGTACGATGAATTCGACCGAAGGCCTTGAAGTACTGCGGTCTAATAAGTACCGCTTTCACAAACTGACGTCGTTCTTTCGGCGCTCCTAGTGACTGGGTCCAGATACCCTGTCGTTCTTTTTGGATTTGTTTCGCAGTAATGCACTCATGTTTAGATGTTAATCAATTTTGCTGAAGTGTTTCATTGTGTTCTGTGTGTGTTGCATATGTTTCTTGAAATATTACATTTCGTCACCTTATCTTTTCACATTGGTGGATTTTCATCATGTGGTGTTGCGATATGTTTGACAGTTCAAATTTTATCCCAGTCTGTGCTATGTAAGATAACTACACATTTCCATCGTAGTAAGAAATATTTTTTTGTTCCGTTAATGTTTACATGCAATTGTTTTCATGTACTAATGGTAAATTCTCATTAGTAAATTCTTTATTATCTCTGCTTAGAGAACATCACATGTTCATCAGATTTGTCCTTATGAGTGTGTGTGCCTGTGCATTTTGCACAGGCGTGGCCACTTTTTAAGTTGATTACAAAGAAGTCAGTAACTACACTTTACAGTCTAATATGGTTATCCTGCTTGTGAAAGGATAAAAATATGGCCAGCGTAATGCATTTGTAATGATGATGTAATTTTGCAACTATATAAGAAAATTTCGTTGTTTTCATTTTATATGCTAACACAGAGTATGGTAGTTTAATATGTTTAATGATTATGCATCTATAATATTAACAAGTCAGCAAAAATGATAAATGAATGATACTCGTTGCAAGCTAAGAATAGTGGAATGTGACTGTAACAAAGTACTGGTATTATCATATCAAGTATATCTATACTTATTTGTCTTCATTCAGCTTAACCATTATTGGAGGAATAGGTAATGAAGAAGAAACACAAATGACATGTAGAGCTGTTGTTGAGAAACTGCATTTGTAGGAGCAAATAAGGACTAGGATAAACATGTGTAAAATGTCTAATAACACCCTCCTGCAAGGAGCTATATGTCATAACACTTAAGAACAAAATAACCCAATGAAGCCACCTGCATAATTATTTCATCTGTCATATTGCAACTGTCAGTTCATAACTGGCAAAGTTCGGACATTCACGAGTGAAACTGAGTGATAATAAATGCCAAATATACGAATAAGAAGTAACACTGGAGGAAATGAAGACTGTCTACATATAATAGGGTAGAGAAATTTGTAAATGTTGCCACCGCTGAAAAAAATTACCACAACAAGCGCATTGAAACAACAGAGGCAGCGACAAAAAAAGTTCTGTTTACCTCTGGTTCTAATAACATGATGTCAGCATACTATAGACATAACTTCACACATGAGCAGTAACAACTACAACACACCGAAACAGACAGTATTTACATATAAACAGACTGAAATAAATAACATGCAGTTACTCTACACTATTGCAACAATAACGGTAACAAAGCATACAGTACTTCACCGCCAATTCGCAACAAAACGCCAACAAGCAGCTGCATTATACAGAGATGCAACATCATGAAAATAAAAGACTACCGCAACCAAATAGAAAACCAGCCACAATTGTTCACTAAGCTACTGCAGCGTAGCACGCACAAGTTCGTTATATGAGATCAGTACCAGTACAATATGGTGTGCACATTTTTCACCTGCAAGTTACCAATGATATAGTACTGGAGTCCAACAGTGGACTTTAGTCATTTTTGTGACTCGAACTCTCGTGCCTTAGAGAGACAACTAAACTACATCACGGCAAGTTACCCATTGTACTTGTACTATTATTTTATTTACCATTCATGACAGCAAAAAATACCAAATACATAACCTCACACAGCTAACAACTGAATGCAGTTCATATTACATCTATTAAGAGAGCGGGTAATTTTTATAACATACTGGATATCTGCAGACAAAACTGCATAGTAGTATCTCAGTTGAAAAAGAGAAACAACTACATCACAGGAAAGCACAGAATGTCAAACTGTTCACACATTATTCACTACAACAAATGGATTCAAAATGTGTTCCATAATTAAAACCGTTGGCAGCAAGTGCAATTCTCATAAAATCTCTGAACCTCAATGCTGTTTCATGCTGCAGATAGGTTTAAGTGATTCACACATTGCAACACATGATTTCACATGCAACGACAGACGTAACTGTAACAGTGTAGGTAATGTCAGGATGATTGTATGATGCTTAGTCCGTAATAATACGCATCATTTGAATTCAGACGAACTGCAAAGCACCACAGTAACAGCAAAAAACTCTTTTGTTGCATTTTCAATAACATGTTGCATAAGTAAGATTCAAATGCTGGCCTAAAGCTGACAGTAACGCTGCCTGTAACACAGACTGGCTAACACAGTTTAAATGCAATTACTGTTAAGCCACATAACGGAAAGTAACACTGCATGCCATATGGTAAACTTTGTGTTAATTTCCATATCACACCTCACACGATAGTGTGAGTGTTGTACAACCTTCAAAAGTTCAAAGTATATGGGAAAAGGCAAACTTTGACCCTCAGCCAACCCAAAACCCCTGAACCGATCATCACCTAATTTGAATGGCGTGATTACGTCATGGACGCCCACCACCAAAAAAAATTTGGGCTTAATCCGCCCAGGGGTTTTTGATCCCCATACAGGTAAAATATACACCCCTCCTGTTTGAAATTTACTACACTTTTTTTGATTCTTGAACTCGCCTACAGGCGAGTCCGTTAGACCGATTTTTACGCTTAATACGTCAAATGACGCGATTCAGCGCAAGGAAGTGCCTTTTTATTGTTATAAAATAAAAATTTTATTTTTCACTTATTTATTCGGAAAATTTGAAAAAATTACAATGGCGCCTATGGGGAAAATTTAAAAATTCTTTAAACTGTCACAACTTTGGTTGTGCAAGATAGGAGTTGTAATTTTTGGTTGCAGGATATGGTTTTTGGGGATGGCCTAATTAACGGTGACATTTATATTTACCCCTGGTTGACCCCCGTTGCCATGGCAACGAAATTTGAGACAAAATTGGCTATAACTCGGCTTGCGTAAAAGATTTTTGCGCCTATAGGGGGGTTTTCGGGGATGGGCCATCGAATGCTGCCAATTGCATTTTTCTCCGATTGACCCCCATTGCCGTGGCAACAAAATTTGGAACAAAATTGGCTGCTACGCTAATCATTGGGCAAGTAGGCCTAATAAGACAAATAACATCAAATGAAGAAGGCTTTAGACTATGTTAGTGATTACCAACTAAGTCAGCTTGTAAGGACACCATATGCATAGCCCCACCTAAGGTTACCCCAATGATTTTTGCTGTTTTAGAGGACTGATATCATCACATCGTCCTTACACACAGTTGTAAACTGGTAAGTTTTTAAAATATACAAATGTAATAAACAACTACACAGTCTAAAATACCATACAAATGTCATGTCATTGTGATATCAAACATGGACCACTGCAAATATGCGGCATTGTCACTGCATGCCATCTCTACTGCTGACATCAAAAGAAAAAGCACACATCTGCAAAAATAAATGTTACTGTAACAAATTTATTCTGTCACATGATAGCCAGATAGCATTTGTAACCTGAGTAGGAAATGCAGTTGGTAAAATGTCTGCCTTACATAAACGTGTCCTAATTAGGCAACAGTAACTTACACATAACATGTGAAATGCTGCAAATAGCAGTAACTTCGAAGGGCACATTCGGTGCTACGGAACAACAGTGTAGCTTCAGATGCCAGTACAGAATGAACTGCACCCATAAAGTAGTTGCTTTAAAAATAAATGAATGCACACGTTTTACAACGTCATGAATTTAAGAAAATTAGCTCCAAATTAGTAATGTGACTTTAATGGTGTACCACTTCATCCTTTCCGGCAAAAAATATTTCCAGCATTTTAACAGCGTTTTCCCTACAAAGTTGAGTCAGCTGATTTCCTGGTGATACCTAACATGTGCATCCTCTTGGCACAGGCCACAACTATCCACATCCAACAAGAGATGTTTCCCGTGAAGTTTTTTCCAGGACCAGTGTCTGTCTACTCTACTTCATGTTATCTATCGCCATACATCACTCGATCTAATCAACATAATCTTCTTTTTAATGCATCTAAATTGCCAAGGTCAAGGTCAAATCACTCCAGTCTACTGTATCGCCAAAGACTGGTTTGAGTCCTAACAATTTGCCAGTTAGACATTCAGACACAGCAATCAAATCCAGCTGGTGAACAATACAAATAAGAACAAATGCCTGTACAATGTACGACAGTATCACATCAACTATAAACTACCTCCCTGACTCTCCAAACATTAACTAAGAGCAAACTAATAACTGATATCTCACACGCCGAAACAGTCGCAGTCACCACCTAACCTGATTGTATGTCACAACAAACACCTATGATTCCAAGATATAAAAGATACAAACATACCTACATAACTCACACGTATGTACGTATACTGGCAGTGCTGTATTAAATCCCGTGAGAATCGGCGCACAGACACACGGAGACAACACACAGCTAACATCTACCTTCGCTTGATAGCCAATGATAAAAAACCTCCTATCCCATGTCCAGAGTTCTACAATCTACTACAAACTTTAACAGACACAAACACATAACAAATTTACTGGCTAAAATACAATGACCTGAAATCAGCTGAGGATGTTATCTCTGTAGAAAAAAAAATAAACAAAATGCCAAAAACAGCACTTAAAACCTGGTTACCAGCATATACCAATGAGCACTACCAATCTGTTGCTTTACAATTCTGGTGGTTGAATTAACAATGCTGCCTTTGTGAGTCATAGATTCATGACCTAGGACAGCAGTCTCTTATATGGTACTGTCCAGCTTTGGTCGTCCACGGCCAACTTTCTTGGCAGGAGTTTCGGATTTCCGGCGTTTGATAGCAGACTTCCGTTTTGCATCATGGCTTCCATTCTGCACAGTGCACAGAGCATAAAAAGTTATATAAAAAACTAAAATTCGGGCTATCAATTAATCACCACGATTATTCAGTGTGCAACAATGCATACTGTCAGAGACAGCAAAGCAAATAAAATTCTGTAATAAAGTGTGCAAGCATAAAATATATTATGCTTGCAGAAACACTATATGCCACAAAACAAGTTATCACAACAAATGAGAGAAATCAATCTCGAAACCACATTGGTTTAATAAATAATGAAAATGGTTTAACCTGAATGTAAAGGAGTTCTTTTTCGAAATCACTCAGAAGACGCCGATGTGACACAGTGTCTGGAATGTTGCATCTCTTCCTCCCAGGCTGTCAAACATCACACACACACAAGTATGTTAAATAGGGACTGCAATCCTGGGATCCCGAATCCCGGCCGTTTTCGCCAATCCCAAATCCTGGGATAGGCGACGTCTCAATCCCGGGATATCAGGATTACATAAAATTAGCTAAAATTGTACTTTTTTGCGTGGTAAATGAAAGAAATAAGAATTTTAGCAGTCTAGTGAATATTTTATAAGCGCTAGAGTACTACATCATGCTGTTGGCGTAAAACTGTATTTTGACAGTCACTGTCACTCTCTACAGTTCGGATATATCTTCCGTAGGGGCCCTGTGCATAAAAAAGTCAATTGGGGATACCAAAGTGACGACCAATCTGTAAGCCTAATCCTGAAATGGGATCCTCGGATTACAAATTTCTCAATCCCGAATCCCGAGATTGAGAATTCAATCCCAGATTCTCAATTCCGGGATTGCAATCACTAATGTTAAGTTCTTGACACCAACATGGCCTCGTGGACAGATTTGATGGCCTCATCCTCGTTGTTGGACTCGTTCTCAGCCTATTGATGTTCTTCGTCTCATGCAGTTTGGCCTCATGCCATGACAGTGCACAAGGTAATAACTCACTGACATTGTTCGAGATGTTTCAACTCTGACTTAAGCATTAAGGTATTGTTATTTGCATACGTGCTTACTGCACCACAACATAAATTGTTGGTATCAAACTGAAAATCAGTGTGCACCGATGGCTATATCAAATATCAAATGTTAACTTTGCTCTGTTTCGCTGTTTTTGGTCATGTTCTCGGCCTTACACTACTGGCATCAGCCTTGTAATGGCTGCTGCTAATTGGTACAATGCACAGAATTTCCAAATTATAGTGTTTAAATAATAATAATGTAATTTTCAATTTGAACAAATAAGCAAACTTACTTTCTTGAGATCAGGGTCATTAGCCCACTCCCTGAGTGCTTTGTAAAGACGGTCGCACCCGCGGGCAAGATAGGCTGGCACTTCCTCTCCATCCTCACGATAATCTAATAGAACCATGCAGCATCAAAGGGGTGTTAAACTGTTAAACTAATCGTTAGTTGCGTAAAAAATAACTTGGCCCATAACATGCAACACAATAGTAGAATATCAAGACCAAATTCAACAGTATCATAAAGGCAGAGTTCATTACTTAACTAACTTTTTAGTTGTTTTAAAAAGTAAAGATTACAAGTAGCACAATGGTTTTAACAGGGGCACAGGATATTCATCCGGCTGTCAGATAAATAGCCATTCCTATCCGGCCCAGCTATTTATCCAGCAGCCATCTTGGGCCTTAGCCGGTACATACGAGCACCGACGTTAGGGAAGCCAACCCCGGGCATAAATTTCATCCCCGGGGAAATGGGGACGAAAAATGTTCATCCCTGGGGCCCCGAGGATCCCCGGGGATGAACTGTATGATAATGTGCTTCACCTGTTGTGTAGGCTAATCAGTTCTAAAGGCCAGGTGGCTGGCCTGCAGAACTGATTAGCCTACATGGAAGGCTAGAAATTTAATTCTTTAAGTCCTGTCTGCCAAGTTTCCAAAACTGCAAATGTTTAACAGTTATTCTCTTTGGCTGCTCGCCATGAAGCACTAGCCTAAAAGTCTTAGTTACTTGGGCACTGGCACTGTCTCTGCACTAGCAGGCCTACTAACAGCAGGCAGTCTGTGGATGCTGCCCAAGCCATGCTGTAGAGTCACCAGGCAGGTGACTCAACAGCACTCTGGGGTCTGGGCAACAAGCAGCAAACTCAGATATTACCTGCACTGCAGGACCTGTCTCAGCATCTGCAGCTGCTAGAGTGACTGCAGTGCAGTCCACGTTTCAGCTGTATCACAATGGCTCTGCTTAGTGCTCACAATAGAGGCAGCACGGCTGGCTGCTAGGCAGAAAGATAGTGCTGGGGTGGCCAGGGATCTGCTGTCCATCCCCGGGGTAAAAATCGGGGTCCCGGGGTTGGCTTCCGTAACCGACGTCTACCCTACCAGTGCAAGGCATGACAGTTTCTGTGCAAGTTTCAAAAATTGAGGCAGCTGCAATAAACAGCCTTTAAAAGAACTGACAATGATCACTTATTATGTAACCCATCAGACACTTCAGAACTAGGGTTCTGTAAACCCGGGTTTTAGCGTTTGGGAAAGGTCAAACTCGGGTTTCAGGTTTGGGCTTGGAAGTCACATGTTTACGTTCACTGCAAATTAAGAGGAGGGGGTTGATGAGAGTGGTTGGTGGAAGGGTCGTTGGCAAGTAGGAAAGCCTATTCAAAACACACACTGCAGACACAAAACATTTAACAAAGCAAGCTTACCTCTCAAGCTATCAAGGATATGTTGAGCAGCAAACCAATGCAATGGCTCAAAGTTTGGAAACATGTATTTTGTCGGTGTCAGAGTATTCTTCTCAATGCGATAGACCCTACCATGTAACAGAAACTTGTATAAACCCACAAGCAAAACTATCATAGTAGCAGGTATATATTACAAGGTGCAGAATTTTAAAAAATTTGAAAAATAAGAGCCATTTCGGTCCACTTTCACAATCCACTCTGGCTAAGTTGTATGTATGCCTCATGCTTACAAAAATAAAAGTTAAATACAATCTAGTCAGCTACTGACCACAAAAATGTTATAATTAAATCAAACTGATCATTAACAGTGCTTAAACTATCAATTTTGTATCTGCTACTGGTCATTGCTACTGAAGTGCCTCGGATATGCTTTACTGAGAAATTACACCAGTCAGCCAAGTCAGTCAGCCACCCAAACAAGCCTTAATGACCCACCTTCAGTAGCACAACACAGCAAAGCCAGAGCTATGCTGAGACATAGACATACAGAATGAAAAACAATATGCAGCAGAGGCCAGAAATGTGGGGTCATTTTCAAATGAACAAAATACCATGGGCCCAATGGATGCAAGCACAAATGCAATGGCAGTTTGCTCTCAATTAAGCTCTACCAAATCCGAACATCTTTTAACCGTGAACCAAGAAAGAACTGTATATTCACCAGCCTTAGTTATTATTTCATATCAATCGTCACCCTAAACACAAATATGAACATTATCTGACAGTTGGACAATGCAAACTACTGGCAGTGCTAAGCACCGAACAGTGAACATGCCTCAGTTGCATGGGCATGCAGAGTCTGTGCAGAAAGTTGCCTCCAAAGACCAGCGAGTCCTTCGGAGTCAGAACCGCATGAATCCAGCCGGACGGCAGGAACACAGTCTCACCGGTTTTCACAACACATCTACAACAAGAACACAGCATACGTCAATGACTAATAAACAAACAAAATGTTGTCAAAAAAAGATCCAGGTTCAATCAAAATGCTCAAAATTTGGTAAAGTTACATGGTAAAAGTTTTATGGCGAAATTTCACTTAAAAAACCTGTTGCACAAGATTGTTCAATGGCATTTTTTCTGAAACTAGGAATTTAGAAATAAACATTACCCAGCTGTTGCTAGTGCACTGTCAGTATTTTTGTTAAATCAGCCAGCTTTTTAGAAGTTGCCCCATGTAAGACATGTGTCCAAAACATTTCGAAAATTTCCGCAGCATCACCTTACACAGGCCTGACGCCTTACCAGTGACACTATCAACAGCATCAAAGCAGCAAACTGTTACAAGTTTGCCAATCTACACCATGTCTCAGAAAAAAACAGTCAAAATTGTTTTGTCGTAAGTTTGTCAAATTTTTACTAACTTTAATAATTTTTGGCACGTTGATGGCTAAAATGAAATTATTTAAGGTGCACTCATTTTCCACCTCACCTAATTTATGTCAATGCACTACCATGTGAAACATAGATAAATTCAAGGAGTCTTCCATACGGAGGCCTCAAATGTAAGTACTCTTTCAAGATGCATTAATATCTTATTGCTGTAGGCCTACATTGATTGCTAAAGTGGCAGGACAGCTGCTATCTCACATCACGTGAGCTTTGCTCAAATTACTTGTCTTGGAGGTCCCAATAATTTAGATAAATAGCATATTGTGCATATTTGTATAGTAATGATAGTGATACGGATTATGTGATTGAATTATAAACAGCCTTGAACCAACTTGAAGCAAGCGTCACACTGGTCAGCTAGAAATGTCTCCTGTTTCTCTGGCGACATCATCCATTCCTCATACAGCGCAAGATTGTTGGAGTTAGGTGGAATCAGGTAGAACACCTTTTCACCCTATAACATCAGCAACATCCAAGTCGATCTACAGATAGTATCAACAGGTGAAAACACACCAATTATCTGTCTACAAAAGTGCACTTAATGAGAATCAGTTTCCTTATGTTCAGTTCACGAATGCTCGAGACACCGCACCATATTCTCCAACCACAAGATGACTTTCTTGTCGAATATGTGCAAACCATAAATGGTCTTTGAGTTCAGTTAATGGCATAAATCGGTAACCAATGATGTGACATGCAGCATTCAACTGTTTTTTTTTCATGGCCAGAAACAATGAAATATGATGTGGCAGCATTCAGTTGCAAACCATTACCAAGTGCTACAAATGTGTTAACCAACTAGTTGAAGGCTTACAGTAAAGGCAATGCTGCTACAGCTAATACACTGTTAATGAAAATGCAACATGTAACAATGAATGTTATCAAAGCATGCTATGATTTCTTACCCGTAAAACATGATACCAGACGGAAGACCCTCCAAAATCCACATGGAAGTCAGTGTAGCTGCCCTCCGCACCCATCAGACAGTAGCGCTGTACCTCGGGACGCACAAACTGCACATCTTCAGTTGGAATATCGGATGGCCAGTAGTTGCCAACCCAACTTAGATCATTCACTATCCTTGGTGGAACTATTATCTCGCCCAATCTGTAATGAAAACACAATGTAGAATCTATTAACTATCAATATATGAATTTTCCGTCCATTCAACAAATATATGACAAAAAAGTCACTGGCCTGCTATACAAAAAATATCTAAAACTGCAGGAAAAAAGATTAATGCTGTAATTAATCGCTAAAAATTTTAACAATAAGACTTCATCGCTGAAATTCCATCATTGTTCATTATTACAACCTATTTCTGTGATCCGAGGTGCGTTTCACACTTTCTATTTCTCTGAGATTCTCTGAAAATCTCAGAGAAATAAAAAAAATGTGAAACACGAATACTATGCTAGCATGTCAGAGAATCTAAGAAAGATAAAAAATGCGAGAGGTGCCTCTGATATGGTTGCCTGGTCAACAGAAAGGGCACCAGCCCATTAAAATGCTACTACAATCAGCCTAATTCTGTTATGCCTAATTCAGCCTAATACATCAGTTCAATTCTAGGTACGAGCCTAGAGTAACTAGGTGAACAACTGAACATGGGCTAATGGTGAAAGTGAAGTTCATCTTTATTCAGGTGAAAAGAAAATTTCAAGCAAGATCCCAACTTCTCGCAAAAAATTTTTTATGTTTACATCTACATCAGTTTCTTACAAATGATGCTTTCTCTCTCTCTCTCTCTCTCTCTTATTCCCATTTAGGGGGCGGGCGCCCCGATCCTAGAAGTCCCAGAGGCGTCAAGAGTCCGTGTTGAACTTTACTCCTGACCAGATGTCCCGCCGAACTGGTCGTGAGCTGGACACTGTAGCACCAGGTGCTCTGCCGTCTCGTCAGCGTCGTTGCAGTGTTGACAGATGGCAGAGTTCCAGCACCCGATATGGTGAAGCTGGGCCACTGCAACGCATTGGTGCCTGGTCCAATAACGTCGCCAGCACTGGAACTGGTTGACACTGCCGGTGAGCACCCTATGAATTCTGGCATGTGGGTCGCTACAATACCTATCATCAGCGACACTCTGTTGATGCCACTTGACGGTCGCGCAGGCAGAAACGAGATCCATAGGTGCCGAGGACTGTGGTAATAAATATTGGACAGGTCTATCCATGGTGGCAGGCCCAAAGTAGTGAGTTCTATTAAGCCAGTGTCAATGCCTGCTCGCCTTGCTATGTCCTCCGCTGTCTCACGCCAGCTAGACTTTTTGCCCGGGCGTTGAGCTTGGGACCTTGTTCATCATCCTGCATCGCCTTGTCTTGTGATTTCCTTCGATCGTCTAGCAGCCAGTGCGATGGTAGTGTCCTGGCAATGACGAAGGGCTCTCTTGTGCAATCTGCCAGTAACGTTCTCAGCTTGATCTGCTAGCAGAAGAAAATCAGACTCTGTCATGAGGGCTGCAATTGGTGTAGACTTGGTGCAACCTGTTATGATACGTGCACTAGCCCGATGTTGTGCCTCAAGTTTCTTGAGATTGTTGTCCGATAAAACTGACATCCAAGAAGATGCACAGTAGAGAGCTGTTGATTGGGTTTCTGTGCAGTACAAAGCTCACAACTATGCCGGATGTCGACCCCATGACCTGCCTGCAGTCCAGCGGAGAACATTTAGATGACTAGCCATTTTATTCTTGACCTCCAGTGTGTGGGCCAAAGGAAAGCTGACTGTCCAAGGTGATGCCGAGGAGCCTTGGGGTCGGTTCAAATGGCACCGGAGTTGTTCCAAAAAAAATCTAGGAACTATTTTCCCTTTTACTTAACGAGGGTCACGGGAGAAGAATGCCACCACCACCAATAATGCTAGTTGCTACTGTCTGCAGCTGATGCATACAATTTTCATTTAACATGCTAAATTGTTCTCAATAATTCTATAGTAATAAGCCATCCCAGAAGCCAGATGCCTTTTCCATCATGCAACCAATTGCACATAAGAAGTTGCTGATATATGACAATTGACAACAATATTTACTGCAAAAATAGACAAGAAAAAATTCAACAACTAAAAAGCAAAAGCAAGAAGGACATTAAACATGTCAGCTGAATGAAATGTCAGACTACTAAACATCGTATGTGACCTTGTTCCCGTCAACTCCAGACTGAGGACATTGAGAACTCTTGGTCTGTCAGAGCTGGCAAAGTAGTCCGCCCATTCTCCCATTGTCATCTGACCTTCCTCCTGACTTGCCACGTTGATGAAGTCAACAGTCTTTGACGACCCTGACAAATAATGCCAACAACTTTCTCACAGCAATCTACACTGTGTAGTGTGAAATTAACAAGAAATTTAAGCTAATGCTCACAAGATACGCAAAAGCCTACAGCAGTTACGATTCAGTAGTTTAGCTGAAAATTGGGGTGTTCACGCTAAGTTAATATACAAATACCAAATTCTCTATCTGGATCGCATAACGATAGTTCCGTGACGCCACCTTGTGAATGATATAGACT
>Ga0209671_1005135_pt1 | contig 13182 bp, 6 predicted proteins | sample WorMetHERISLAND2_2_FD_187401 | JGI IMG/M metagenome (GOLD analysis project Ga0209671, IMG submission 187401) | Marine gutless worms symbiont microbial communities from Max Planck institute for Marine Microbiology, Germany - Olavius geniculatus... | ecosystem: Host-associated > Annelida >... | reverse complement strand
GACCGGACCGACTCCGACAGACTGTTCCAGACCGATGCAGCAGTCGCTGGAAAGGTGCGGTCGCCAATGGTAGAACGCTCAGTGCGTGGAACGACCAGCGCTGATGTAGTCGAAGAGCGCAGTCGTCGACGTGCGTTGAGGTGTGACACGCGCTGAAGATCTGAGTATTGTGACTTGTGAGCGTCCGTCCGTCCGTCCGTCCGTCCCTCTACCACGCACTGGCTCCTACATCGAGAATGAAACAACGTAGGAAAACCGTACTTGCTGTGAACGTTTCTACAGCTCAGGAGAAATTACTGTGTCAATTTTCACTTTAAAAGGACAAAGATATCAGACGTCAAAAAGTCCCTAACTGACGCATAATCACGTCTAAATGTTTACTTACAGCCAGCGAGAGCCGCGATCACAGAAGGCGGGTTCAGCATGCTGGTGTGCAGTGCATGAGCATTAGACGGGCGGCCGCATACATAAATGTTAGCACATAGCGTGGCGACATCTTCCAACCGTGAATTTTGCTTCCTCTCGGTGTAGCTGGTAGTTGGGTGGGCTTAATGTTATGTTTTCGTGACCCACAACAAACACGGGATTTGATCCAGCACATAATACGAATTACGTCACGATTTCGAAAAAAAATTCAACAGCCAAAAAACTTCGACCCGCGCTATTTTACGCTTGCAATCTACAAACGCTGTATATAGGTTGGTGGCGTAGCATAGTCGTTAGAACGTCGGCCCTGGCCGGCGAACTTTCCCTATCCTGCGCTAGACTGATAGATGGCCGTTTGACCACTTTGTGGGTAAAGCGTCCGCTATCAGTCAACCAACAAGGCCAACTCAGCCTGACATCCCTCCGGGGTCGGTTAAATGAGTAGTAACCCATTATATGACTTACGGAAGGTGGAGACCTTAGTACAGCTGACTGGGGCTGCCTAACCGGCCGCTGCGCCAGCCTGTGTCTGCAGCCTGCACGCTGTGGCTGTGCGGCCGGCGGCTCTGGTTAGTGGCGAAAGCGCATTAGAGGCGTGTTCGCGACGATGCGCTATACAAATTGACGACCTATACCCATATAAATGCAAGTGGTATATAGACTGCGGTAGGTTATGAGGTTGCAGCTGGAATCTCACCGCAGATCACTTGCAAGCAGCCTGGCTTGAGCGAGCTGCCTCAACTCAGTCTCCTACCCTCAGTAGTGCGAGCAATGAGTAATAGGCTAGCTTACGGGCTACTGGATGAAGTTAGCTTGGAAGGATGGTGTGTCTGCTGGCTGCACCGCGGGTTTGTTTGCTGTCGCAGGCAATATGGATGGCCGCATAATGTGTGCCTTGATATGTCAATCAGCCGCCACTAGTTCTTCTGGTCACGAGCCTGACTCACGTAAGCAGCGCTATAAAGAAAGCAAGTACCGGACCTTTACATTTGACTTAGCTTTACCTGTGCTGCTGCTGCAGAAAGACTAACCAACCTGCAGTCCGTCAAATGCAGACGGCGGCACTTCAGAGATGGCTTGGTCGGCCATGTTGATAGACTTGAAGATGCGGTCGGACTCGTTCGAGACAAAGCGCGGGATCCGATCGAGACCACTGCAGTGAACGTCGAACAAGCTGGAACAGTGGCAGCGACCGCTGTAGTTAGAGACGGTCTGTAGACTACACTGGTCGTCCCCGGTCTCGGCACTCAACAGTAGCCGCACGACAGTGTCCTCTGTGATCGACTGTGTCGCCACGCTACGACGACATACGCACATCACGACGACAACTACCACACTCCTGACGCACATATTCAGTCGGTGAAAGTTCGGCCAATACGTCACGTACATCTTTTCACGACGCTCACAAAATAACCTCAGTACCGCGGTTGAATCACGCGAACAAATAATATATTCACATATTATTAGAGCAGCGTCAACAACGAATTGTAGAAATGTTTGGCCGCATCAGCTGCAGCAGCAGCAGCAGCGTGCGGTCAGTCAGCATCTCGTATTGACCGTGCGTGCGGCCACAAGAGGCCGACCGACGACTAGTGGTGGGCCGGTATCATATTTTTAGTTTCGATTCGATATCGATACGATATCCGTAATAATATTTTTACTTTTTTCAGTGATGTAGTCTTCTAGACAGCGTTGTTTTGGTCTCAAGGCGCATAACTTATAAAAAAGCATAAACCTTTTATGTCTTGGTCTTAAAGAAATAATTTGTTTACATCACTCGATTCGCGATATTATCAAAAAAGTAAATTCTTGCGCTGTCTAGCCTATTTAAACGATGCAATCAATACTCGTTTATATATAAGTAAATAATTAAAAGTGATGTCAAACTTTATAAACGCATTAAAAATGTTTTTTTGTAAAGTGTGCATTGATTTTTTCTTTATTTAAGCCTTTTACTTTTATTTACTTACTTTAATTACTCACACAGTATATGCAACTATGCGCTTACTGCACTTCTACATCGTGACTTTAGATTTAACAAGAAATATTATTAGATTGTGACCAATCTGATGTACTCCTCGCACACATTATTTTATCCTGTATTCTTCTAGGTGCTTTTTTTCGTTTCTTTTAACTTGTATTAGACACACGGCGTCAATTTGAGACCGGAATAATATTATACTAATAGTGACTGGCGTCGAAGTCGTTATTGGATTGTGACCATGCGTCCATCTAGCACCGTTATGGAGATATGGCCGTTTGAAGTTCTTCAAGGAAGGCTTTTCCACGAACAGAGGTCGGTCGTCGGTCGGTCCTCAATATTACACTGATATTATATAAGCCTACTCCTCTTTGCTACGTTAGGAACGTAGCGCGCGAGAAGTAAAAAAATTTGTTAGTTATTATAAACACAAAACTGCTATTTTTGACACTGCGGAGCCTAATAAAGTCAAACAAAGCCAGAAATCACAAACTTACACTCGCTGTAATTCCAGTTGTGTCTACAAAAATTTCGATATTAACCGGGTCACAATTTACTTTTATTCTTCGTAGATTTATATGCATGTAATGCTTCGCTTGTCTTAGCCATCGTCCATCTGTCTGTCCGTCACACTCTTGATCATAGATGTAAATAAAGTTCCAAGAAAAAATTTTAAAAAACGTTTAAAAACGTTGAATAAAAAACGTTGGCCATAATTTGTTCAACTTCCTGCCTAATGCGTAATGCTGTAAGTGCAGTATACCTGGAATTATAGTTTAGATAAAGAGAACATCATTTAATTTCAATTCAGCTGTGTAATCATAAGACCATAACATTAAACTAACTAAATATACTAGCGAAAAATACTTTTTTTAATTTAGTATATTTGGACTAACTAGGTAAACTACATCACTATGACCTATTAATTCGTTTCTGTGGTTCCAAAAGTGCTTAATAAAGCTTTTGATAAGATTTTAAATCCACGTTTTTAAAAAAAAATTAAAAAACGTTGAGCAAAATAAAAAGACGTTAAAACGTTAAAAACGTGTCAAAATAAAAAAAAACCGTAAAAACGTTTTTACATCTATGCCCTTGATCTGTATAGGCGTATCAAAACGGTGCAAACTAAGATTACGAAAACTTCACTGTGGGCTACCACAACGACTCTAGTTTTTTGTGAGAAAATTTTGTGCCTCTGTGTAAGGGAGTTCCTTTCAAACGAGAGCGTCAAAAGAGGGGTACCCCTGGAAAAAACGATTTTTTGCTGCTATTGGCTCGTTTAATGTGAAAGCAGTCAGTTGCAGATATGTTGCTTATCATAACAAGCACTGGCTTTTTACTTTTATCAACGTCGATAACCTCGAACACCCTTGAACGATCTTGAACTTTCAAATGTAGAGATTTTGACGAATTTTTTGAAATTTCTGGCTAGCTGCAGAGCACATTCAAAGAGTGAATTGCGACAACATGGCTAGAGATAGACTAGACAATGTGCGAACAGGAACTGCTAAGGCTGTCGCGCGTCTCATGAGCTTTGCTCAGATTACTTGTTAGGTTACTTTTTATGCGAGTATTCGATTCCAAAAATATTACTCCAGTTCAATGTCGTAGTCGTGGTCGAGTATTACTGAGTACTTAGTCCATCACTAGTGACGACAGATATTGCCGGTTGTTCCAGGCGCCTGGCGCTAAATGCTTGCCTGCTACGTTGCCAGCTACTTCACTGATGTTTGGAGATGGGTCTATGTATCGAAATATCGATAACGGTAACGGTAAAAGTAAAGTCCGATACTCGCTATAGCGCTTCTTACATGAGATAGAGAAATAGAGATAAAGGGAAAGAGAAAAAGAAATCGCACACCTACAGCGGCGTCATTCATTGGTTAAAAAGTATGATGGCAGCCGGTCAAATAGTCAAAGTAAAAAATCGCAGTCGCCACCTAGTGAATGACATTAAATAAAGTGTACGCGCTACTGAGTAAAGTTCGCGTAATTATTGCAGTGTAGTGTTTAGAGCTTAGAATTAGGGTTAAGGTTGAAGTTAGGGTTAAAGTTTGGGTTAGTGTAACGTCTTAAAAAGTTTTAGGTGGCAATAATGGTAAATTTGAGGTTTTTGCAGGCAAGCACTGGTGAAAACTTGCCGACCAGGTCTGTGATGATCTACTTGCTAGGCTTGAGGTGCTGGTTGGCCGACTGCAACGGCTTAGGTCGTCATATGCTCGGCTGCCGCCGTTTCTGCCGGGTGCTCGCCGAACCGCCGCAGATCGAGACACGGTCTTAGCCGCTACCTATAAGCACCACGGTGCTCATACGTACCGACCAAGGCTGTTCAAGGCGGTGAACAATCAAACCATAGATGTAAAAAACGTTTTTTACGTTTTTATTCTTGGCACGTTTTCACGTTTTTTAACGTTTTTTTTTATTTTGTTCAACAAAATAAAAAAACGTGCATTGAAAATCCCATGAAAAGCTTTGTGAAGCACTTTTGGGACCACAGAAACGAATTAATAAGTCATAGTGATGTAGTTTACTTAGTTAGTCCAAATACACTAAATAAAATGTTTTTTAACTAGCATATTTAGTCAGTTTAATGCTATTGTTTTATAACCATACAGCTGAATTGAAATTAAATAAAGTTCTCTCTATCTAAACTATAATTCCAGGTATAATGCACTTACAGCATTAGACATTAGGCAAAAAGATGAACACATTATGGCCAACGTTTTTTATTCAACGTTTTAAAACGTTTTTTTTATTCTGGCCACTTTTTTTACGTTTTTTAAGGTTTTTTATTTTTCCTGGAACGTTTTTTACATCTATGGGTCAAACCTCCGTCCTAACGTACGGATGTTTGACTGGTCATGACCGGTCAAATATCCGGCCCTGTAAGATCCGGATATTTGACCGGTCATCGATCACGTTTGACCGGTGACAAAAATTGACCAGCTGCCGGTCAAATATTATGTGCTTAAAATTTTCCGACCACACACTGCAATGTTCTGACAGAATTCTGACAAATAGTTGCAAATTTCCGACAGCGGAAATTGCAGGTGCTCAGTATTTTAATTTTGCCCATATTTTTTCTCCAAATAGAAATTTTTAAGTTTAACCCCACATTTTTTTCATTCTTGGACGAAAATTTTTCGACAAGAAAAATTTTTTCGACAGTCCAAAATTTAGCCGGGGTGGGGAGGCATTGCCTTCTCGCCTTCTCTTTTGCTTCTACCCCATCTGGCAAGTACAAAACTGCCCACTGGTTAATTTTGATTTTTTTGCTGCCAATGCTTTCCATAATGCATCACAGTTGACAGAGTCAAATGCCGACTTGATATCAATGAACTTTCGATGTAACTTTGACAGAAGCCGCAATGTGAGAATTGTATCAGCTGTAGACGGACGTGGTGTGAAACCAGACTGATGTGGGCGTTTTTGACTGGTAGGCAGTAGGTAGACTAGTAGATGCGTGTAATCTGCTCAGGAGAACTGTAACCAAAATTACGTCTTGCACGTTAGCCGTCAAATCCAGGCACCCTTACGGGTAGACGCGCCGTAAAACCTGCTTTCCGACAAATCAAACCGCGTCCAAATAGGTCCAGTCGTTGCAGAGATACCTCTTGTAATTTCGCAAACTGGCCTATCTTCTCACTCTTTACTTTATGGTGTGGACTGTGGACCAACCCCAAAACACCCCTATATTTCAGTGTTGACCGACCACATAATGGAATCGTCCTTCAGCATAAAAGCGGCTGATATCGCACCGGACCTTCATTTTGGTCCGGAGCTCTGTACGGCACGGATCTCCCTAATAAAACCCAGGGCCGTCTTTTGTCAGCACGGGGCCCTTGGCACTGACCTCCCCGCGGGGCCTGACAAAAATAGTGACCTGTGACCACACTACACCAAATAGGCCTACTGTATTTAGCGCCCGCGTTTATACAATATTTGACTACACCACAAACTGTAGGATAAGCCTATCTGTAGGGATGTAAACTTTATCTTTTGTGTATATTACAATTTTGCGAGAAGAGCGAGCGAAAAATATTTTCGATTGTAGATTTTAGCTTCTCACAAACATTTTCTAGACTTTTATAACTGAGGTCAAGTTGTGACAGCAATTCGTCCCCTAAGACGATGATAATTGGTTTGATTGATCGCGGGGCTCTTGACACGTGCCAATTGTGGTGCTGGTACCTCCCCTAGAGACGGGTCTGATAAGACCACCGGTATAACTACCGTTGCTAACCGGTTACAGTGGCCGGTTCGGTGTCACGGTAGCATACCGGTCAGTGTGAACTATCCGGATACATCGAGCACCGTCACCGGAGCCGAAAAGCACCAATGGTTGTCGGCTACCGTTAAGGTCGTCCGGTGGTACGCCCACCGCATTATACGACCAGTGCGGAAGAGCGTCAATGCTTAGCCAGACGGCCTGCTCTATCTAGGACACTGTATTCCGGACACACTAATAAAATTCCGCAACCCCGATAATCCCGCATATCCAGGATAATCGGAGACACCCCGGACGTGGTTCATTAAGCTTATTGACTGGCAACTGGTCTAAGAAAAAATGAGAACCGGTAGTAACAGGTCCACCGGCAACAGCAAGACAATCCAGTACAGAAATACCTCCAGACCGACAGACGGGCACAATACCAAACCGATCCAGAAAACCAAGGTTATCTCGAACCGTTACCGGACCTTCGCTCGGAGCGCGTCATACAGGCGCCGGGCCACCAGCCCACTTGAAATAGCTGATTCATGCCCAATGGCTAACCCAGTACCGGCAGGATTCGCCCAGAACTTTACCGGCAGCGCGTCCCAGAAAGCGAAATGCAAGATTTCGCCGGATTTCCGCGCCAAAAGTCAATCAAGATTATATGTTGTCGCAAGTCAGCCGGATAGCTCAAATCCTCTTTCATGTTAGGCCTACGCTGCAGAACGTGCATAAATAGGGCCTAGCTTGCCGGAGACTGAAAGAAGTGAGATTGGACGGTTACTGCTGCAGTTGGATGAGACTCTTTTTTTCAGTCAGCTGGAACTCTGTTCATTGACCACACCTTTAGAAATAGATCATGTATAGCCTCTGCGACAGGTTGCTCGGCATACTTGAGGAGTTCCGGTTAAATTTGTCTGGTCTGGCTGCTTTCCCATTTCGTAGCTTCCTGATTGCCTTTGCATTTTCTTCTAGTGTTGGAGCATCAGTTAGAAACCTACTGAAGTGGGCCTAACTTGTTCTAACAGAAACCGGGGCTTCTAATAAAAGTTTTATGGGTTTTGCCCGTCCTTTTGTCTGTCTGTCTGTCTGTCTGTCTGTGTGGTAGGCTACTGTGTTCTGAAGTTACTTGTTGACAGACTCAATATGCATCTTGCCTACCTGCTAACGCTCGAGTGTAAAAATGCGGATCGCTAGGTTAGCAATTCATGTGGTGACATCCTTGTGGTCTGCGTGTTCAAAAATTTTGTTGACATTGTTGTTTAGTTGCGGTTTATTAATTATTGTACTTAAAATAATTATTTGTTGTTTCCCAGTAGTTGTTTTTTTTATTTTGAATTTGTTTTTGATGTCTTGAAGTCGTAGGGGTTATTTGGCAAGATGGACGAAGACGTTTGTCTGCGACACTCTGCTGATGTTTTGCCTATGTTAGAAGGCTACTTGGACATATTACCACCTCTTCCTACTAGATGCGTCAGAGTATTCCTTAGCTCTACATTTTCAGGTGACTTAATATATAATCAAGGACTACAGCAGCGTACAGAGCCATTTTTACCACAATGATTATATTTACCGTGCGCACGCACGGTCCGTATGCAGTCACAAAGTCACAAAGTGCTACTGTCAGTTCGGCGAACTGAGAGATTGGGGGCCAAAATTACTATCGTCAGTTCGCCGAACTGAGTTGAAAGAATCAGAATTTACTAAAAGCAGTTCGGCGATTTGAAGTGCAGCTAATTGGACTACTAAAATCAGTTCGGCCGCGTTGCTGTTTAGGCCTATTTCACACGGCCACCAGTACTGCATTAAAGATAGTGAATAGATTCACTAGTTCTGAAGTAAAAAAAAATATTAGGAAAACCTTTAATTCAGAGTTCTGTAGTAGGCCTAAACTCCTCGTTACCAGCGCTGGGTGCTGAAATGAAATCTGCACCGGTGGAGAGTGAAGTGATCTACAATGACTAATTATTGTGCAGGGCAACGTTTTTTCTTTACACAAGATGAAATGAAAAAGATGATTAAGCACCACAATTTTTATTCATATCTTTTTAAAATACTGAGAGGTTAAAAATTTTTCATTTTACTCTCATGCAGCTGCAATGGCAGAATTGGACCAATGGCCTGCTCGTTAACTCACAGCATGGACCTAAAATCTTACTGCGCAACTTAAATTTATTTATTTCAGCTTTATTAGGTAGTTAATTAACTTTCTCCTACATTTTAGTCTCATGAGGCCGTCAACTTCCGATGAAGTATCAGTGGCTGCAGTGACATCAGACCAGTTCAGCGTCTAACAATGACGGCGGCGGGATCTCAGCAGCCTGGCGGCATCGGGTATTATCCGTATTCCCCGAACTGAAAGTAGCAAATTTTGCGTTGCTTCTATCAGTTTGCCGAACTGAAAATAGAATTAACGAACTGTTATTAATTGTGCGCAAATTGCATTCGCTACGCTGGCATATTTTTAATCAACTAGGCACCAGGCAGAATTAAAAGTGCAATTTTGCTTTTGGCTTATTTGGTAATAATCAACCGCAGTTTAACTAAAGGGTGCATACTTTTAATAACTTTTGGGGTCACTTAGAGATAATCACATCGACTTTGACACCAATAATAAGCTTGTCACCAGTGCTTGTTATGACAAGCAGCATGTCTGTATGCATCTGCAACCGTTTTCACGTTACGTGAAGTAATTGTGGTAAAATAGCCACTTTTTAGGGGTAGCTGTGTTTGACGCCCGCCTGCACCGGCCTCCTTGAACCTAGGGGGTCGGGACTTGGACTGCTGAAATCTACGTTTAGTGCTGAACATTTCGTACGCAGGTTGTCTTGGTCTATCTCCAGCCATTTTGGCGCAATTCACTCTTAAAATGTGTGTCACAGTTGGAAATTGCAAAAAAATTACTATGATGCCTAATTTTGGTGTTCAAGGTTATTCAAGGTCATCGACATTGACGCCAATAAAAAGCTTGTCACCAGTGCTTGTTATGATAAGCAGCATGTCTCTACCTATCTGCAACCGTTTTCACTCCACATGAAATAATAATTGCGGTAAAATAACCACTTTTTAGGGGGGTAGCCATATTTCATGCCTGCCTGCGCTGGCCTCCTTGAACGTAGGGGGTTGGGACTTGGACTACTGAAATCTACGTTTAGTGCTGAACGTTTCATATGCAGGTTGTCTTGGTCTATCTCCAGCCATTTCATTGCAGTTCACTATTGAAATGTGCATTGCATCCAAAAATTGTGAAAAATTTACTAAAAACACCTTTTTGGGGGGTTCACGGTCGTTCTAGGTCATCGATGTTGATAAATCTAAAAAGCCTGTCACCAGTGCTTGTTATAATAAGCAACATGTGTGTCTATCTGCAACCGTTTTCACACTAGAAGAGCCCATAGGGTCAAGATAACGTCTTTTACAGGGTGTAGCCCTCATTGACACCCTTGTTCAAGGGGAACCCTTTCATCCAGTGGCACGGAATAGTGTCACAAAAAACTCGAGATCTTGAGGCAGCCCATGGTGAAGATTTTGTGATTTTAGCTTGCACCATTTTGATACAGTGCCAGGGTGTGACGGACGGATGGATGGACAGACGGACGCCTAGATGATGGCTAAGATGCACGAAGCATTCTGCTATTGCGCGTAAAAATGAGATGCAAATGTGCAAGTTATGTGGAACTATTTTTTTGTGAGTGCACAAAACAGTGCATCGGTTTGATTATTGTTTCCACGTTCTTCACTCTAGCTGCAGTGAGTGTTGAAAGCAGCTTTGTATGCGGTAGATATATAGCTGGCCGGTTTACAGTACAAGCTGGGTGTCCACCTAATACCAACTTGCCAGGTAGTGTTAACAGGGTGAGTGTGCAGTATACAGCGTGGGCCAAAAAAACATACACGCTGTAGTGTGGAGACACATTTACCGTGTAGTGGGATACGTAATAATCAATTAAATTGCAAATTGTCTGCAGAATGTGCCAGTAAAAGAATTTTGATAATCAGTCAATAATTGGCGAAAATGTGGACAAAAGTAGAGTGGCACGTTTTTTTATGGCCGATGGCGTATATATTTTGGGGTGTGCTTTGTAGTTGTCTTAGTGGAAGTTATATTATATTAGTCTTTTTCTGTTGTTTGCTTCCAGACATGATTCAGGAACGAAATTCTTTGATGGAGCTTGTGTATCCAAAGCTGAAGAAAGTCTGCCGTGAAAAGTTTCAACTGCAATTTCAGGTTAAAATGTTTTTATTTTGGTTTTACTGATAAATGGTTTGATGAGTTAATTTACTGGTACTTAACTTGAGAGCATGTTTGGAATCTATTTCACAAGGTAGTGTAGTGGTATATATAAATGTGGTGGAATCTTTAGTTACTACATGTTTAATGGTTTTTAAAATTTATATTTCAGGTTTTTGAATGCTTCTGTTTTACATTTTATTGCGTGGTCACTGGTCATTCTAATGTGCTGCACTAGATGCATCTTGCTTATCTTTTTGTCTGTCCATCAGTCTTCTAACAGGCTCCTAACTTGAAAAGAAAAAGTCGTAGAAAAACCAAAATCAGTGTGAGCATTCTTAGTAACAAAACCAACAATTTAGATGACTGATTGTGACAGGAGTAATCCGTGTGCCAATTTTTAGAGCAGGCAATCATGGTTCAGATGGCTTGGTAGTGGGATGTTTGACTTACATTTGCGAGGTCATGATGTTGGTTCAAATCCCTGCTTGGTTGATATCAAGTGGTTGCTAGCTGTGACTGTCTGTGGACATGTATACTATCTTGGATTCCCAAACTCAGCCTTTCATCCCTCTTGGGTAGGTAAATCGAGTATCGGCCTTTCTGGCTGGGGTTAAGATGGGGTGCATTCTGCTGTTTTGGGTGGCCTGTAAGACTGTGTGGTCCCATACAGCAGCTGATACTTTGTAGCTTTGAGATGGGTTTCCCGCCAAAAGCTGTTGGTGGCGTGGCGTAGTTGGTAATGCATTTTGGCTGAAACAAAGTTTCTCTACGCCGGGCCCGGTTAGTACTGCGATGGGTGACTGCCTGCGGGCAGGTAAAACATCTCTGTGCGAAGCCTGCCAACTAGGTCCACTCAGCCTTCTACCCTCCGTGGGACTGTAAAATGAGTAGTAACTCATTTGTATGGGTTACGAAAGGTGGGGACCTTGGTACAGCTGACTGTGGTTGCCTAGCCAGCCGCTGCGTCAGCCTGTGTCTGCAGGCTGCACACGGTGGCTGTGCGGCAGGTGGCTCTGGTTAGTGACGAAAGCGCATTAGAGGCGTGTGCATGCTTGTGACTATGCGCTACACAAATTGACGACCTTTACCTTTACCTTTAGGTGTACCCTTTTTAAGGTTCTGATAGATGGCCACACAATATGTTGTCGCATTGCCGATGGTTATCTTGTTATGTTTGCTCGATGTTAGCATGCTCACGTTTATCTTTTGCAGATGATTGATCTGCGTTGGGGTCTTCGTGAAGAGTCTCAGGATAATCACACCGTCATCGAGTTCTGTATCCAGGAGATTCACAACTGTGCTAAGATGTCGCTCGGCCCCAGCTTTGTTGTATGTGTCATGCTGATTATCAACATACATTCTTGGTGTACCATGATAAGAAAATTTTTGTCGTAATTTATTCATGGTGACCACTTGTCTGCAAAACCTTTTAATGTCAGGGAATTGTCATGGAGAATTGCCCAAAAGCTTTCCTAAAAGTTGCATGGTTTCACATTTTCTGAAAAAAATGTTCGGCTTGCTACCCTTGCATGTCATTCTGCAGCTGTTGCGGAATACAGTGTAGACTTAATTCGTTAAGTGATAAGCACAGGGGCCTATTTTAACTAACGTGAAGTAACAACTGTTGACCATAGCATTAAACAGTATATTGATGAATCTTTGCGTACCTTACTGGAAAAGTTGGGGAAAATTTGGGGAATTTCGTGTGGTCTGGAAAGTGGTCACCCTGTTTATTTGCTGGTTGCAAAATGCATGTCTGACAATGACATCTTGCAGATGGTTGCAACCGTTGCATCTAGGCTTGGCCACACAAGCTTGTGAAATAACCACATGTGTACATTGCATAAATGTATGCTTTTCTTGTTTTTAGTAAATGCTCATTCACAGATTTATGACACTCTGTTCTTAGTGTTCACAGCCAAACACTTCAATCTTCTGCTGCTTTCTTCATGTCAGTGTAAATAGCTATATCTGCCAAGGCAGATCGATCTCTGTCTACCATCTGTCTTTATCTTCTTTTCTTGTTTTTTTTCCTTCACATTTTCCTTCTATTTATGGCACTAAGTGGCCATTTGTGTGCTGATGTGCCATTAAGAAACTGCTCACTCACTCACTTTCCTTTAATATATTGCACAGGATTCCACTGTGTCTTAGCACATGACCACAGCATTCATGTTTATTATTAGTCCGCCCGAAAATGATAGTTTTCGGAAGGACTTATGTTTTAGCCCAGATGTTTTTTTTTTATTTATTGCAACGCGAGATCTCCGAGATGCGTGGGCCGACCGGCGTGAAATTTTGCACGATGGTCAGTAATAGGCCCAATTT
>Ga0209671_1005133_pt1 | contig 13183 bp, 10 predicted proteins | sample WorMetHERISLAND2_2_FD_187401 | JGI IMG/M metagenome (GOLD analysis project Ga0209671, IMG submission 187401) | Marine gutless worms symbiont microbial communities from Max Planck institute for Marine Microbiology, Germany - Olavius geniculatus... | ecosystem: Host-associated > Annelida >... | reverse complement strand
ACTGCAACATTATTCACTTATTCTATAGCTAAATTCTCAAAACACACAAACACAACATCGAGTGACAAAGTGAGAAATATTTAACCAATCACAGCAAAGCTGCTGCAAATGAGTAAATTTTTGGTCATTGCCATTTTCCTGAAATTTCAGACTGAAGCTTTTATTGTTGATTTCAGTGTTTTATTGGTAAATCCAACTTTGTATCTGCATCTTCTCAATGTACCAACTGCCATTCCCCAGATTTAAGCATAGAGTAAAGTAAAAATGACATTATTCAGCAAAGTACAGTATATTATCATTTAATAGCCAAAAATATACTTACAACTGCAGGCCAAATTGTATAACAATGCTTTATAATATGGTTAGTTATCCACCTCCACTAATACCACCACAATGATTTTTATTTAGCACGCCAAATTTTCGCAAATTAACGTTTAAAAGAAGAATTCAAGCATCGAAAGTACAAGCAGTGGACGACAAGCATCAGATGACAGCATGAACCCAATAAGAGTTAAGGAAAACACTGAGTGACCAAACAATTAACAACAGCTTGAAAATGGCCCGTCTTTACTATCAAACATGAAGCTGTATTACACCGGTACATTCAATTCAGTTTTGCTTTGAAATCCAAGTAACAACTCAAACAAATTAACAAACCAATATATAAAATAGAGCAACAATACAGTAAATGTTTATTTAAATAATATCCTGAGCACTACTGGCATCTAAACTGTGGTTGATAAAAAGCTGCTTCTTCTATGATGAACTGCAGACATAAAATAACTTGAATAACTTTATTCATTTACACTTAGAAATGAACTGCAGAAGAAGCAAGAATCAGCCTACCTCAACTCAATCTGCTGATGCACCTAACATGTAAAATTTTAATGCTTAACTTTTTGATAAAATCAGAATATTATGCACAAAGCCTGCCAGATGTTTGATATATTTTGCTCTAAGATGATAAGCTAGAAGATGTATCAGTTGAACTGTTTGATAGATTGTAAGTATCCTTCTAGCTGCCTCTGCAGTTCATATGTGCAATTAACAGTAATATAATTATTAGGATTGGTCTATATTGGCCAAATGAAACCTGACATCCTTTTATTGACCACAATGTACACTGCAGAATATGCAGGAATAATTGGTAAATATGACAAATGGGAAACAACTCAATCTTCAGACTTCATATTCTTTTGATGTTCACCTGCAATATCATCACACGAATATTAAATATGTACAAAACAGTACAATGCACAAATGTCTGACAGCGACTGAATACAAATGCTTTGAAATAGCAAAGTCTTTTGCAAAGGTAGCCCAGAGAGTATGTATACCTGCAACGTACAGTGGAAAAAATCATGAAAAAAACAAATTTTAAGCTGCAGTGAAAAACGGAAAAAACAGTGGATGAATGACACATGCATAAAAAGGTAAATTAAAAGAAATGATGTGGTTGGTTCAGTGGTGTTAATACCCTTGCAAGCAAGAGAAAAAAACTTTGACAAACAACACATCAAACTGTTATGTGAAACTGAGCGACAGAAACAGCTTTTAGAAAATATCACACAGTTTGCATTTGCCAGCACATTTTTTGGATACAAAAGTAACACTATGCTAAACATCACGACTTTGCGCACCTTATAAATTTCTATATTATTACTATCACACCTCACACGATAGTGTGAGTGTTGTAAGGACGACCTTCAAAGTATGTGAGAAAAGGCAAAGTTTGAACCTCAGCCAATCCAAAACCCCTGAACCGATCGTCACCAAATTTGAATGGCGTGATTACGTTGTGGATGCCTACCACCAAAAAAATTTGGGCTCAATCCACCCAGGGGTTTTTGCTCCCCATATGGGTGAAATATACACCCCTCCTGTTTGAAATTTACTACACTTTTTTTGGTTTTTGAACTTGCCTACAGGCAAGTCCATTAGACCGATTTTTACACTTAATACGTCAAATGACGCGGTTCTGCACAAGGAAGTGCCTTTTTATTGTTATAAAATAAAAATTTTATTTTTCACTCATTTATTTGAAAAATTCGAAAAAATTACAATGGCACCTATGGGGAAATTTAAAAAATTATTTAAACTGTCATAACTTCCATTGTGTGCAAGATGGTCATAATTTTTGGTTCTAGGATATGGTTTTCAGGGTCAACCTAATTAATGGTGACATTTATATTTACCCCCATTGATCCCAGTTGCCATGGCAATAAAATTTGGGACAAAATTTGCTATAACTCAGCTTGTGTAAGAGATTTTTGCGCCTAAAGGGGGGTTTTCGGGAATGGGCCATCGAATGTTGCCCATTGCATTTTTCCCCAGTTGACTCCCGTTGCCATGAAGTTACTCCAGACAAAGCCAGTCATTGAAAGGAAATTGCTGTGGCAGTATTTTCCATCCTTCCCATCATCCAACCAACAACATCAAAGCAATGAAAGATGAATGTTACCGTAGTCAAGATGAAGTGATAATCTGTGACCGATTCTGGATGGCATTAGTGACAATTTTGCGCATCATCGACATTTCACGAGCGGGATCAGCACTTCGCATCAATGCACTGCCAGACACTATCATATTAGCACCGGCCTGTACGTATGCAGACACAGGCAATTACATGCACTGGTATACAAAACTGCTAAGTGTTACAAAACGTATTTGCCTTTTCAATCAGCTAACTGTATTATATTATCCATTATCCACATTATCCACTAATTTTCATAAGAAAAGATCAAAATATGACATATGAAATTATATACCTTGCACATTAACCATTTACTATCTTGTTTAAACACTTTCTGGAATTGTTTTCAGTAGTGCTTACCTTCTTTTCTAGATGGAAAAAACACTGAGGCAATAAGACTGAGCCTGTTGCAATGCATAATTGTAATGATATACTGTACGTCTGCTATTTTGCATCATCAATGATAATAGCATTTTGCAATAACCTGACTTTCAAGACCACGTTATGTGACCCACAACTGAAAACGATTGTGCATCAATGCAGTACCATGACACCAGCCCAACCACTGCAACTACTGCAACGAGTGGACGACATTCATACCTCAGCACACGTCTTGATGTTGTCAGGACCAACACCTCCGTCCACTTGTATGTTGATGCTAGGATAACGGCTAGATAAGAACTTCACCTTGAACCACAGGCAACATCCCACATAACACAAAGCAAGTAACTGGATAAACCACTCTGCAAAGCAGTGCAGGCCAGAAGCAGACATAAACAGCATGAACAAAGATTAATAAACTACTCTAATATAATGACACATACACAAAACATCACCACAAATTATGCACCACCATTGTAAGCTAGAATACCAAAGTCAGAAAGTCAGAAGTAACGGGTGCCCAGACACAAAAAAACGGTAAAAAAATTCACACTTACTCAACGCATAACAACAAATGTAATACCAAATCACAAATGCATAAATTAAGTGTTCCAACAATGCATGTGTCGCCTAGTGATGTACTGGTATCTGACTTAAGATCAAGAAGTCACGGACTCAACTTCCAGTTATTTCAGTGTCATGCAGCAACTATCGGCAAATTGTTCATAAATGTTCCTGCTACAAAGCAGGTTAATTTGATACTGGCCAATTTAACGCAATGACGCTCAACAGAACAGTGGAAAGTGATGGCAGACTATTGCCTGTTTCAAATGGGAACAGGAACAGGAGCAGAACATATACATTAAAATTCTACTAAAATGCATAAGTAAATGTTGCAGCACTAGCGAAATATCAGTAAATCGTTACTGTCTTAAATCAATGTCCTATACATAACCTGCAAAATGGCACAGTTCTAATATTTTTGGCAGCATATCAACACATGGTAGCGACTGTAGGTGAAACTCACTCAGCTGGCGCAGTCCGCAGCTTTCAGCTGAATTATTTAAACGTAGCAAAAATGAAACACGTCAGCACAATGTGCCACATACAGATGCACGAACAGAACCTGGGTCTTCTGTGAAGTTTTTGTTGTCAGAAACTTTAACTTTTTATTAGTATGGATCGTTTGTTCACACATACACAGTTTTCGTCTGCTGATATGTCTTCACCTACAGTGTGTCATTTTACAGCACTGTGCCATTTGCATCGATTGTGTGCTAGCGTACGCCGTACGCAGATTATGTATTCCACTCAACTCTTTCTGCAACGTGTTTGGATACTGGTAGTACTACTATCCTTTTAATACCAACACAAGCACAGACCTTTGGCATCATGTCATGCATAAACTTCTGTCCTCCGAATCCTGGTTCTACAGTCATTACTAATAATGTGTCAACAAAGTCGGCATATTTTACAACAGATTCCACTGAAGTTGGAGGTTTTATAGCCAATCCCACCTGAAAAATCCATCACACAAATGAACCACAATATTACTAAAACAACAAACAAGCTAAAAGTCATCAACTAGTTAATTACACTAAAATGTAAGTACCACAAACAAAAGCTAAGTATGTTAAAACAATTATTCAGCAAAAATTAAACAGTTATGTTCTATAATATAAAGAACAGCACAACCTACAGTACTGCCTATAACCTTTGACCAAAACTGAATGTACAAAATCCAATATAGATGATGGAATAATATCCTCCTACCTTCATATTAGCAGCTTTAACTCGTTGTATACAATCTGTTACATTGTTTGTGGCTTCAACATGAAAAGTATATTGTGAAGCACCAGCCTTTGCCATCTCTGTTATCCACTAAGAACATAATGCATACAAAGATGTTAGAAATAAACGAGAGAAAAAGCTGAAATATTAGTGCTATTAAAGCATTAATTTTTGTAACAGAGTTAACGCATGTTTAACTTTTTAATGCATGTGTTAACGTGTTAATTAATGCATCATTTTATTGCTGATGTTGTAGTGGACTACACTGATTGGGTGATTGGAATGACGACTGATGAACTCGTGGCTGTGTCAGAGACCATGACGGTAGTGATGGAATGGCAGCAAAACAATTTTTAATTACTTGAGTATTATTCATCAAATGACCAACCACTCTTTAAAGAAACATTAGAACTCCTGCTTCACAGAACTTAGTAAATTTACTTGTGTGCATTAATATTTTTAAAGCACATTAATTTTTTTGATGCATGTTAATTCTTTAATGTGTTAACGCATTAATTTGACAGCTCTATAATATATGCAAATAAATACTTTAAAATACTAAAATCTATACTAGGCCAAAGTGCAAACAGGATTAAATTTCAATGTCTAAATATAAGAAAAGTTCACATTTTCAACTTTTGTCTGACATCCAAAACTCGAAGAAAAAGCAAAATTCTACCTATTGTAAAAACTCCGTAGTTTGCAAATGGCTCGAGAAATGGTTGCCATACAGCATAAAAAATGTACAAATATTACTGTCTTTTAATAGCCCATAGCCTACATTTTCAGTACAAAAAGGTACCAAGACACATAGTTGCAACTCAGTAGTTAAGCCTGGGTTCAATTAGCTCAATTGGCTTAGCACTAAGCCATCTGTGGTACCGAAAATGGTAGATGACTGAAACTGCTCCTGAAAATGCCAAATTAAAACACAATAAGCAGTTAGCAACTAGACAACAAATAAGTGTATATATTCAGATAAACCTTCTCTGGATCTGCTACCATTAGGTGCACATCAAGAAATGTATCAGCTGGAAGTTTCTGCTGAAGACATGCCACCAGTGGATGGCCAAATGTCAGGTTCGGCACAAAGTGTCCATCCATAACGTCGAGATGCAAATAGTCAGCACCATATTCTAGTAACCGCTGACATTCTGATGCCAAACTGGACAGATCGGCATTCAGTATTGAAGGACCAACAAGAGCTGGCAACATGGTAAAAATTTACTGAATAAAACTGAAATGACACAACAATATTTTGACATCAATCAATATTATGACTAGAATATTAAAATACTAGAACAGTAAAAAAATGCAGCAGTTCAGCAGCAGAAAAATTAGCCAGTTCATCTAAAACAATTTATCACTCAAAATAAACATTTAAAATCAACAGTCACAATTAATAGTTCTGGTGGAAGTGTATTTTTTACTCTAAATATATGTTACAAAAGTCAATTCAAAACTGCAATCTGCACATGCAATAATGGTTTTTTTTCAATAGCTGGACTACTGGTTGGTTGGTGGCGTGGCGTAGTTGGTAACGCGTTTCGGATGAAACGAAGTTACTCTATGCCGGGCCCGGTCAGTACTTAGATGGGTGACTGTCTACAGTACGGAGCCAGCCAACTAGGTCGACTCAGCCTTATACCCTCTGGGGGATGGTAAAATGAGTACTGGCGGTGGTCAAGGCCATCACTAGGAAAGAAACAACGAGTTCTGCGCAACAGTAGGCCCTGTGGCCAGGACTGCAAGTATACCGATCCAGTCGGTTAATCCGACCGACTTGCTGGCTTAATTGGGCCCCGCCCTCGCCGGCTGAAAGTGCTGTCATGGGGATGAGCTCCCACGCAACGGGCCTAGTTCAGCTTCACTGCCTAGTGCCTATGCGAGATCTTCTTCTTCTTCTTCTGGACTATTAGACTCGAAAGTGAAGAGCTGTTGTTGTAAGCGCTCATGATTTAATTTCTAGGTGTGAGTGCCACTCTGGCCTTTCTAGTCAAAAATACGTTTTAGTACTTATGCATGAGCGTACTTTAAAGTGCCAGGGGTTCTTAAAATAATAAATAAATACATAGCAAATACAGAGCAACGAGTCGGTGCGATGCCCCAGTTATGGGGCCCTGCCGACTAACTATCCAGATCCAGATCCAGAACCAAAATCTAGTAACTTGGAGCAACTTGTCAATCCGTCCATTTCGCCAATCTTTAAACAAGTTAAATAATTAGTCGGTCACTACATACGCAACAACAGTCGATAATGGTGCCAAAATTACACACTAAATTTCGTGACACTGTTTAGATAGCTCAAAAAGGCAGAAGTTAACAACCTACAAAAGAAAAATGTCCACAATGTTTACTTTCCACGACCACCGCCCACGTGATGTTGAATCGTACCGATCAGAGGTGGCAGTGGAAATAGTAGTAAGTAAACCACACTATATAGTCGAGCGAGTAAAACGCTAAAATCCTCGGTTTAAACCATCTTTTAAACCGCAAGGGACCTATTGTGGGCAGGATTCGCATGAACCTTCATGAAGTTGTGACTGGATAAACTTAATTAATTATCAACTCGGCAGCCTCTGGTCAGGTCTGGTCAGGAGTCTTCAACTTGTTGAAGTTTGACCGTATACTCCGAAGAAGAAGAAGCCTCACTTGCAACGAGTGTAGGCCTACCGTAGGCGAGTAATGACAATAACATAGGGCCTATCACATGTATGGAAACAAATGTTGAATTGACAAATGTCAATTTAGAGCCTAGAATTCATGAAAAAAATCCAGCATCACTTATACGCATCAAAAAATACGTCAAGCTATACGCACACGCAACACAAAGGGCTGTTGCGTCAGTATGCAGGCCTATTGAGAGTGAGAGCAGCCAAGATGTTATTCCCCAAACGCTATTGCTAATTTGCTACACACTGCGCAAATGAAAACAAACCGCTTTTCGTTCACAAATGCCATTTGTGTCGTTTTTGTCAACTTCAAAACTGCTAAAAAAATAAATTGAAACCAAAATTTAAAAGCCACATTTTTTTTGCAAGCGTTCACACTAACCCTGGCTTTCAGCCTTTTCAAGCTCGTTTTCTCTTATTTCATTGGCGGCATCGCTAAAAGCATGAAAAATGCTGGTTACTTCAATCAAACAACTGATATGACAGCACGTGTACTGGATGAAACCTGCTTGAAATAATAGGCGTATTAAACCAAAGTTAAACATACACAAAATACGCAACAAATACAAAAAAAACAACTATTTTTGCCATAAAGTTCATGTTTCCTATCCGTCTGTTAGTCACACTCATGCTATTAGACGAAATGAGATGTCATTTGGCATATACATTTGAGTGCCCTCAGTAACATTTTCTTGGACAGGGGGCTTGGGAATAAAAGATTCAGGGGACACGACCATGGAATAAAATATCAAGTGTTGTGGCCAAGCCGCAATGGAAGTCGCAGCACATGCTACAGTAGCCACAGTGTTAAATAACTGACACTTGCTTTCAGTTATGCATGCAGTACACAAAGCTGGGCTATGGTACCTGTTAGTTTATAAGTTTGCACTACTAGTCATTATGATGTGATCTTGCTCATCAAATAGCACCAACTAAGCTGACCTTGGATCACTTAGGCCGACTCAATACAACTAACTCAACTTAATGCAAAAATCAAATAAACAAATAAATAACACGGAAATTAAATGACCAAAGAAATGCACCAACAGTAGTAGTTAACTTACACTGTATAAATAGCAATATATTAAATGAATTAGATTAAGTGCCCAACAATGTTATGCAACTTTCATGAGAAATGGTAGAAGGCTGGCAGAGATTGTCAGTTAGCAGTAGATGACTGAACAACAGAATTTGTCGTATTATCTCCATCAATCGCAGCAACTGATGCACTGTTGCTTGAGACAACCTCGCCAACTGTTCTGACAGATAAGTCAAGAACATCAACGATCAGTGAAACTGTCAGTAAATACTAAATATAATTCAGCAAAAAGCAGGCTAACAAGATTTTACCAAAAATTTACACTTCATTTTCTGCATCAAACCACTGTCTGGAGTGGGATAAATGACTGTTAAATGAACTTTACTCTACTACTGTGGTTTAACGCACTTATTATACAGCCATCAAAGACCAGTTATGCACCGTACACTGTCGTTCGTTCGATCATCACTCTAGTGTACCTGTGCAGTAAACAACAGGAGTAGCAGTAGCAGCAGTAGTAGCAGTAGCAGTAGTAGCAGTAGCAGTAGCAGCAGTAGTAGCAGTAGTAGTAGTTGTTGTTGTTGTTGCAGTTGCAGTAAGCCTAGTCGTTGTTGTTGTAGTAGCCCACCCTCCACAGCCAAAAACCTGATGCCAGGAGAAGGGAGGAGAATGTCGACGATGAACTACATTGTTCGGATGCAGCTGTCATGTCTACCTCTTGAAGGCTCCACCTTGAGATACTAGCCTAGTCATCATCGCCGTCATTGTAGTAGTAGTAGTAGTAGTAGTAGTTTTGTTGTTGTAGTCGTAGCAGTACTCTGATATCAAGCACAAACAAAGGATACTGATGATCATCAGAGTAAAGCCCATTGACAACGTGCTGAGCAGTGTGTCGACTCTGATGACGGGCTGTCAAGTTGATGAGATGAATATCATGCTGGAAGTTCATCAGCCACTGTCTGTGCTGTCTCAGTGCCTCCATTGCACTTGCTGAGCCGACATGATGCGGCAGACCATTGTCGGGCGACGACCAGATGCTATACAGCCACAAACAGTTAATGATATAGAGAGGAGATGTAAAATGCATAAACTGCATAAACAGTGGCGGATTTACGCACAAGCAGGCTACAGACTGGGCAGCTGCTTGAAGTGATAAAATTCAAAGGGAGTGGCACATTTTTTGATTGTTATATTTTTACTATTTTAGCAAATTTTTCTGGACTTCAGACAACACATATCTATCTGCAGTGTTGATATTGATCATTTGGACTATTTTATGCAGCAGCATCATAGGCTGCATGCCATGTAAATCTGTTGATTCAAAAATCATATTTTGACAGCATTTGATTTTATTGAAAATTAACATAAATTTGTCCAACCCAAAACTTAGAGCACTCCCCGTTTTTATGAAAGAAAAACTACAATTATGGAAGAATTCAGGTCCATGTACTTCAGGGTATACAGTTGGCATGCTTGGAATGGAGAACACAGTTGCCTGGAATGGCAGATGCTGTGTTAAACATCTCAAACATTATAACTGCATTAACTAACACTAGAGAAATTAATGCAACAAACACTATTACCTAAGAGATGAGTGAGCATTCACCAAACCACCTGCAAACAAACTAAAGCCTTAGCAAGTATATATTCACTGAAAAGAAAAAGAAAATATTTGTACAGATAGCTAAGTCCATTGCATGACAGCTCATCAACATCACAAAAGGTATCTGAGCTCCAAGAAGTTTTTTCTCAATTATTCCTAAAAACGATTTTAAACAAACTGCCAAGGTCACAGAACTCCCTACAAAATCTTTCCAACTTCTTCCTAAGTTAGCAACTAACAGTAGATATGCACAATATTTGTTTGCAACTCAACACAAGATTTTCTTAAGATTTTCTGCTAACCACATCTGTTTCTTAAGATTGTCCTAAGTCTGATTTTTCCTATTTTCTCTGTAAGTTCAACTTACAATTCTTTAGTACATTTAGGCACCAGATAAGCAACACATCTAAGTAATAATGGTGGCAACAGCAGCAGTAGTGTTATAAGAAGAAACGATCTTTAGTGATAGCAGTAAAGAAATTCACCACGCCTGCAGTATTTATTCCACTTGTTCTGCAACGCCTGCTCCGCCGTCGAGTACTTGTCTTGCAAAGCAGACTTACTAGCTGCCGCTTTGCTGTCAACAAAAATGTGACATAATCACGTACAAGTGATTTTCACGCAGCACTTGCCACTAGCTAGAAACATAGAAAAAACATCACCTACAGTACTGAAAACACCATCTAAAATCACACATAACCCCTAATATCATTACAGCTACCACGACAACCAGACACACAACACACAGAAATAACAAGCTGAGAAATCTGTAAAATGGCTACAACACTAAAAACTCCACACAAAAACTGAAAAACAATATCGCCATAAACAATATAGCTCTTCTTCTTTTGGTCTTCGGCCGAGTAGCAGACTTATGACAAACTCCTGTCTTCTGCACTTCTCTTCAAAGTCCCGTAGTCTTTACTTGTGATGTTGCTCGGCATTTGTAAGCGCATTCGTCCTCTTGTCGCTTTTCCTATCATCCTGCCTTCCATTATATCCCGCTGCAGCGAATCATGTCGCAGGATGTGTCCTATCCATCGAAGTTTGCATTGCCATACTGTATCCAAAATGCTTCTGGTTTCTTTGCGGGACTTTGTCATTTGTTACACTGTCAACCTAGCTGATTTTTTCAATCCTCCTCCAAACCCACATTTCAAATGCTTATAACATATGATGTTACACAATAGCATTAACTGATAAAAGATTGTTGGTTTAAAGTGTGATGAGTGATAAGTGCTTGTTTCTGCCTGTAATTACTATTTCAAATTTCTACTGCAGCTGTGTAACTAGTAGCACATACGTGATATTGCCAGATGATTTCTGCTGCATCTGACTACCAGCAGCAGATGAAGTGTTCACGACTCGACCAACAGCTGGCAAAATACACAGTCATTAACTACTGAACAATTAAAGTAATTAATACCACTATAATTCACTACTTTGAATTATAGGCCTACACTGCTGATGTGCTAGAGAAATATGGCACTGACAGAGGAATAAATGAAAAAAATTACCAGCTAATGTATGGCACACAGATAAACATTTCTCACTAAACGTAATGTTTTTACAAGCAATATCAACACTAATTCGCAAAATAACATCATTAGTTTTGACATTTTTATTTCGTTATGCTTAATCTGTCGACAACTTCTGAAACTGAATTTGGTCAGAATGACAATTAACTTCTATCATTCAGCTAACACACAGAAAATAAATGCACTATTAGCACAGCCTCACAATACTATTTGTGCCTGACTACAAACAGTGAAGCAATCGGTAAATGAGAAATGAATAATTATTATTAATATCTTTACAGTTTACTCCTACTATTACTATTGCTAGAACTGCCATCACTACTGCTACTCACAGGAACGTGATGCAGAAGTTGAGAGGATCTGGTTGAGTTTGTCATTAATCTGCATCACTGAGTCATGCAGGTAGCGAATGTCATTTGCTGATGATGACGATGGTGCTGATGGTGGTAATAAGTTTCTGTGTTGAGATGAAGCTGACAGCTGCTGGTGGCAGTCCTTTGCTCGTTCTGCTGTCCACGACTCACGGCCTGCACAGCAGTCGTGGATTGATGGCGTAACAATAGGGTGTTGGATTTATGATCGAGAGGTCATGGGTTCAACTCCCGGTCAGGTCACTATCAAGTGGTTAGTACTTGGATGGGTGACTGCTTGCGAACAGATAAACCATATGGGTATATAATCAATACCAAAGTCAACCCAGACTTCCATCCCTTCAGAGATGTGCAAATTGAATACTGGCTCATCTGGCTAGGACTAAGTCAGTGCGTGTTCACCTGTGTCGGGTAGCAGTTAACACCATAACCATAACACCGTAACTCTAAAATGGCTTTGCCATAGGACACAATCTTCAACGTTTATTATAATCATAAAATTAAACTTCAGTTCATGTAGTAAACTGTATGCAAAATCAAAAACTGCAAAGACGAATTCAAGCGTAAAAATTAAAACGTTGCCAGCCCTATGCACAATATAAAAATAAACAGCATGCTAACAACCACAACATGTAAAAGTTGACCTGCAAAATGATGCTCAAAATGAGGCCGGTGTTGAAACTGCTGATGTGTTAAACCTTCACTCTCATGGTGAGCTTCCTAAATCAGCATGTATACAAGAATCAATAGGTTCTTATTCTCCACTTCACTCAGCAGAAAACATCCAAAAATGTACGTGCTTACCATAATATCAGATCAATAGTCTTCACTAGAACAAGATACTGTTCAAACGAACATGGAGTCTGTCCAATGCATCTCGATAGCTAACAGTAAAGTCCGTATAAATTAAATGAGTGAGGAGTGTTTGTCAGTGGTAAAAATTAAAAAGTTTAATTGCCGCCTCGAAAATAACGGGGTCACGACCTTGACCTTTTGGGGTCACCTGACGTCATCGGTCACGTGACCATTCGACTCGTGGTGGTCGACTTCCTATGGGTGGTCCACGGTGACCATGCGGATATCTTACACCGTTATGGAGATATGGCGCCTCAAATATTGGACGCATAGACGTGGACACAGAAAGAAAGAAAGAAGAAGGAAAAAAAGAAAGGGGAGGGAAAGGTAAAGGAAAGAGAAAATGGAAGGGGAAAAGGAAGGGAAAGGGGAAGAAGAAGGGAAAGAAAAAAGGAAAGGGAAAATGGAGGAAAAATGAAAAAAGAAGAAAAAAAGAGGAAAGGAGAAAGGAAAAAAAAGG
>Ga0209671_1005132_pt1 | contig 13183 bp, 8 predicted proteins | sample WorMetHERISLAND2_2_FD_187401 | JGI IMG/M metagenome (GOLD analysis project Ga0209671, IMG submission 187401) | Marine gutless worms symbiont microbial communities from Max Planck institute for Marine Microbiology, Germany - Olavius geniculatus... | ecosystem: Host-associated > Annelida >... | reverse complement strand
GGGAAGATTATTAGAACTACCATTATGTTAATTACATGTGCATGTGTATAATGGAGTTCTTACAATTTTAGGTTTTGGTTTAGCTTTTTTTTGTGTTTTGTGTTTCTGTAATGATTAAACTTACTGTTCCATTATTATGTATTTGTGTGCATTCTGCCTGGAAAGGCCGTCCCTGAAATGACCTATACTGTGTCGGGTGGGACGTTAAACCCTACTCACTCACTGACGTTATATAATATGGTTTTGTTTATTTGTTCATAACAAGTGATGATGTATGCAGCGTGTGTTAGGCCGTGCAATAGCAATACAGTACACATGATAAACGGAACACAAATGTCAACGGTCAAAAACATGTCCATCATTTCTGCCCCAAGGAATGTTTGCAGCAACTTTGGTTTTCTGTGTGTGTCTTTTTGTTTTTGAGTCATGAGCTTGTACAGTAGTGATGATTTGATATATCGTAAATATCGATATATCGTTTTCGATATCGGTATATTGTATCGTATCATTGAAAAAAATACTGAATTTTTTCGATATATTGTTATGTCTTTTATATGTCACGATATTTTTGATATATCGTGATATTTTATGCCAGAAGTTTATATTTTTACTACTGCATTAGCAAAATAACAAAAATAAATGGCGAAAACGACAAACTAACAGAAGCAAACTAACTATAGTGTCGTAATTTAACGACACTTACGACAGTCTGTAGTTAATTTTTAAGTTCACTGACACATTCTAGTACCTACATAAAGCAAACTGCCTTGCTGAATGTTCACGTCTTGTTCTTGTGCTTGTATAAGATTTACATACTTATCATTTTAAAAATATCGATCAGTATCAGTATCGCGATATTTTCATAATATTGTATTGATAACAACATTTGTTTTATCAGCATGCAGCTGGCATAATAGGGGCTTGCTCGTTCATCTGTCCTCTACAATAGTGATGATTTGATACCAGTTTTTCAATTGCAATTGAATGGGCAAGCCCCTATTGTGCCAGCTGCATGCTGATAAAACAAATGTTGTGTGATACGAGTGATAGTTTCGTTTATTGTGCAGTTTGATACACCAGTTGCGTGTTGTGTCTTGTTTCTTGATAGGAAATACACTCGTGAGCATAAGACTCACAATCTCGGCGTAGTCTACTATGTGCGTGATGACTTCGCGGTCGGTCGAGACGGCTCGTCGCTTGGTCAGATAGAACGGCACGTCGAGGAGGATTTCATTGTTGACCTGCAACACCGCTGCTACCGAGAACGCAACAACAGTAAGTAGCTGATATAGGAAATTTTACCCTTATGGCCTTCAGACTTTTTATATCATCAACTGATCAGTTATAAAGCACCGCCTGAATGTCTGTTACAAGTATGATTATCAAAACACTGAGGCTTCCAAAATGGAATTTACTGCAATACTAAGATGCTTCAATTCATTTCTTTTATTACTTTATGTTTGCATGTTTTTAATGTTATTGGTGTACCTTTTTGCTTGTATATTGAGTGCATTAAGTGGTCATTGACTCGATGTCAGTAAAGATGATTTGCATACTACACATTAACTAATAAGCTGTGTAAGCCATTAGTCTCAACTTGTTGCTTACTGCGACATCTAGAAGCAAGCAGTCATTTTGAATAAGCCTTTGTTACTTTACCTTACCTTATCTTACTTCTGGTGTGGGCACTTTGTTAGACCTGTCCAGTGCTGAGGCTGAATCATTTTGGCCCACTGCACATCCCTGATTGTAACCAAACGGCTAGAAAGCCATGGACAGCTACGAAGTTGCAGCCGTAGATGGCTGTGAAGCCAAAATTGGCATTAAAGCCAAAGATGAACCCATCACATTAGCAGCGATAAAGTGTATGCTGGCTGCTGGAATGAGCTGGTCGGCACTTTGTCACTTTGTTTGGTTGGCTCCTCTCCAATGGACTGTCTGGAGGATAACAGGGAAGATTATTAGAACTACCATTATGTTAATTATATATGTTCGCGTATAATGGAGTTGTTACAATTTTAGGTTAAGGTCATTTTTGTGTTTTGTGTTTCTGTAAAGGTTAAACGTTCTGTTCATTGTACTGTTCCGTTATTATGTGTTTGTGTACATTTTGCCTGACAAGGCCATCCCTGAAATGACCTATACTGTGCCTGGTGGGACGTTAAACCCTACTCACTCACTTACTCCTACAGATTTCAGAAATCTTTTAGGTCTTCAAAGCACTAAGCCCTACCACCACATCAAGGAGGCAGACCATGTTGGGGCTGAATGAGTAATTTAAACATTAGTACTACTGCTGCTGCTACTAATACTACATGTACAACAAGGAAAGGGGAGGGAGAAGGAAGAGCCACTTCACGGTGGGAGAAAGGGAGGGAAAAGTAACAGCTGGCTAAGCAGCTGTTGATGCAATGATGTCAATGCTTATTATGAGTCACCATGTACAAACGTGGAACGACGGACAGAAGGACAGAACGACCAATCTCTTAATCTCCTCCAATGTTCACTACCACTACCTTTCCGGAAATAATGAAGGTTTTAATTCGATGAAGTTATATGAGTGTAACCGTTCATGTGTGATGTTGTTTCTAGGAGAAGCGGCAATGTGGCGCGCTCAGATGTATGGCAACACAGAGTTATATCGGCAAGCTAAGAATCTGGCGATGCCATCATGTGATCGACTGCGGAATCTAAACATTGGCTTCTAGTCGCATTGCTGCTAGCTATCAGTAGTTACCAGCATTCATGTGCTGTGTCGCGTTTCTTGTTTTTCTGCACTTGTGGTCTCTTTCCTGTCTCAGATCGCTTCATAAACAGTGTTTGGTGTTCATTGGGCGACTTCACTTTTTGACTTAGGTTTTCGCTGAGCCTTTTCGCTGAGCCAAAGCTAAAGCTGAACGCTAAAGTCTGTACTTAGACCAAAGTTCAACTAAACGATTAAAAATGGCAGAAAACCAGTAAACCTAACAGGAAATAAATCAACCAGTTACGCTTGGACTTGCTTATTTAATTGCGCCACGCACACAATTTTCGTAATTACGTAACGTCTTACATCATTGTGTGGCCATTACGGCATTTAATTTTGGTACCAGACTGTTTTAATTTACTAAACTATCCGTGTTAGTCGCCATGTTTTCGCTCAGCGAAATCAGTTCACTTTTTGACTTAAGTAGGTACTTAGACCGAAGTTTAGGCTCAGCGAAAGTCTAAGTCAAAAAGTGAATTCGCCCATTGTCACGTGTTGCGGTTATTCAGCATAAGTCGTGATATTCGGTTAACATTTCAGTGAAAAGATGCATTTATTTCCTCAAGCGATCTGCACTGTCTGAGTGATAGGATTCTGTTTGGTGCAGTGGCAAAGCATACTGTTCAGTCCCATAGCCATTAACATACTCTCAGCTTATAAACCTTCACTATTTTATGATTACAGTTGATTGCTTAATGCATTTGTGTTTTATCTAATTGCAAATAACTTTCTTCTCTCTTGTAAATTAAAAAAATCTTTTATAGAAAGTCCCATTTTGACCTCATCTATGGTAGCCTGTGCATGTCTTGTAGTTTATGTTACAGTTTTGGGGTCATCAGTCAAGGTCACAAAATAAGATATTGCTCGCACAAAAATGTGCTGTAACAGAGGGAAGGTTTGCCAAACAGTCTTTAAAGTGCATGTTTATCTCGCCAAAATTACTACATGGATTTTGCTGTCAGGGGAAAAATCAAAGAATTGGGGAAAGTCAGGATAAATCAAAGTACCGGGAGGGTGCAAAAGTTAACAAAGATGCAGAAAAATTTTGAACTGTTGTACACACAGCAGCTCAAAATTTTTTCTGCTCATTTCGCTCGCAGATTATTTGTATCTCTACTTTAAAATTTGTTCCGCCACCTTTGTTTTTAGTGTGATTGCAAGCCGACATTGGTATTTCGCGTAAACAAATTAGTCAAGGAAAGCGATCCATTTTGTCCCGGAAAGTCAAGGAAAATGAATTCTGCAGAGTAGTAGGAACCACGTACTTGTCTTTCAGTAATGTATGTGGAAATAAATAATGTACATGTACAACTTACTTACTGTATACATTATACCATTTTATTCCTGACTGGCTTTGTCTGCTGCCAAATAGTTTTTGTTATTTTTGAACTGCACACACTAGAAGAATGTTGCAACAAAAGGCCATACTGATTCTTTGTGTGTACAGAGATGTTTGCATTTTTAGCCAAAAGTTAGACAATTAACGTTTGTAACTTAGTGTGCACATTGTAAGGTCCCATTTGTAGCATCATTGACTCCAGAACTTTTGCATGGAATTGCAGCATAAATGTAGGTTTATTGTTTTACAGCATTGGCTTGTGCACACTAAAATAGTTGACACTTGGATGTACATAATGAATTTGTTTAAATCGTTTTGCATTTGTAAATGTTAAATTTTCCACGCATATGTTTTTGTAAAGGCCTATTTATTCACACTGGCATCGGATCTGTTCATTGCTTTCTACTTCTAGGTTTTTGTTCCATTCAGAAATCTATCTACTTTTATTCATTTATATAATGGTCTGTTATACACTGTGTTTAAAAACGTCCCACTTTGTCATTTTTCCATATCTTTGCTAAATATAGATCGACTTTCAAAAAAAAATTTTGCCACCATAGTTTGTAGACAGTGGGCAACAAAAATGTCAGATTCCACCACACTTTAAACGCGTTGCTGCATTACTTTGTGATATAAAAATCGATGAAATCTAACTTTGTTCTCTTATTCAGTGATAGTAGATGTGCGCTATATGCACAGAAAAACATGCTGGTTTACAACATTTATATTTCATAGGATAGTGTAGCGATGCAATTCAGGTGTGCTCGAAACTTGAGTGACATTTTATTCCAAATTTTCCGCTGTGTGTATCGTGAAAGAATTTTGCAAATCGATCGATATGTAGCAGAGATACCGACAAATGACAAAGTAGGATGTTTGTTTTGAAACACAGTGTAGACATGTTATTTACAGGTGCGTTTTCCCAGCTTAGTGGGGATAGAAGGTTGCAATGAAATATGTTGCATGTTGTAGAGAAGTCTTGAGTGTTCACCTCTGTGAGCATTTCTTGTTTTAACTGATGTATATGTTCATTGTGGTCATAAACGTGTATAGCCTACCGTTTCTGTGGTCATAAACACAGATTTTGTCCGTCAGCAACATATTGTTTCTATGGCGTGATGAAGTTTTTAGATTTCCTGGTTTCTGTGTAATCAGTTAAGGTACAAACGAGTAAGTAGCAATTGACTGCAATTTAGTGAAAGCTGGTGTTGGTAGCTGAATTGCAAATATGATATAAAATTGAAATTTATTTGCTTCAGTCTGTTCTTGACAACAATAGTCGTATCATGCTGTTAACTACTATAATTTAATTCTGAACTTTTTCGTAGGTTGTATTGTTCATATCTTTGCATGAAAATGAACTCATTATCGGTATCGTTCACTTTTCATTAGGACACACGTTGGATGCCAAGGTCAAGACCATCCTGTGTGTCCTTAGAACTGGTTCATTATAGATTACACTTATGTCTGCATCGATTTCAATAAACATGTTTACTTATAATTGACTGAATGGGACTGAAGAGTATATGGCAGCGCTGTGGCGATACGCTCTACATTGTAAGTCAAATTGCTGCTGTCACTGTGAGGTCAGGTAGTCCAGCAACACTGCAAGACAGTGTGCAAGGTGGCCGGAAAATGGCATCATTTTTGTACACCTTAACTTCACCACATGTTAACCGATATTCAAAGTTGTTTCACTGGCATCATCAGGAGAAAATTTGTAATAATACTACGACTAAAGTTCCCACCGCACCTCAAGTTTGTTGCTACATTGCCTTGTGACGTCAGATGTATGCGCATTCCAAGTCAGATTACGATTGTCAGAAGTTGAGCTGTTTACTCTCATAGTCACAAAATTCTTTAAAACAAAACAAAAACTTTTGAAAAACACCGACAAAATAGCCATTGAAGTCAATGGTGATGTCACTGGGTACAGGCATAAGAAAATGTACGAGCAAGAAACATCATTTAAATAGCTGGTCTTGGCATTGAAGGCATAACGCTGCGTCATGGTGCTTTTATAAGACACAAGGTAGTGTAGCGACACACTTGAGGTGTGTTGGAATTTTTAGTGATAGTATTATTATAAATTTTCTTCTGATTCTAACAGCGAGAAAGTTTCGAATATCCGTTAATGTTTGATGAAGTTAAGGCGAATATAAATGGCGTCATTTTGGGGCCACTCGGTAGGCCTGTCTCCGTGGGCATGGATCCTAGCCACGGCGCAGCACAAGACAGCCTTGAGGCTAGTTGTTTACCACAACGTGTTCCTATGACATGTCATTCACGGATCGGCGTCGTCGAGTTTTTATGAATGGTGACATAACCTACGGCGTGTGACAGCGTGCGGTGGCCGCGGTGGGGTCAGCATATGGGAGGCAGTTTTGAGGTTTACTGACAGTTACAGCATGTTGTTCACTGGGTGTCTGGCTTTTTCTCCCCCTTTGCCGTTACGCCCTTTGGCTGTTTCGCCCCTCATCTTGGAGGATTCGCCTCTTCCCCTTGTATAGCCCCTTTTTCGTCAAAAGATGCTGTTCTGTTTTGGAAGAAAACAAAATTGAAATTAAGTCAGAAATTTGTAGGTTTTCGTGCTGTGATCACAAGTTTCTACTTGGAATTTTTGTCACGTATAACGTTAATAGTTGAGCGACGATTGGCTGTAGTTGTTGTCTTTCTGTAAACTATAACAACCCAAAGTGTATTATATACTACAAAAATATTAGTCTACACTAAACTAATATTATTCAACGGGGACGAGTCGTCCTACGTGAGGAGGCGAATCAGCCAGGGGACGAACAAGACAGGGGGCGAAACAGCAAAGGGGTGAACAAGCCATAATTCGTTCATTGGAATAGGCTAGCTTGTACCAGTCTCTTGCAGGTAGCAGATAACAGATCGTTGGCGCCCACACACATGACTCAGCCATGTCTGGCTTGATTTATGTTACGTCCTGTTTCCCGAAAAGCGAGCGACGCAACCACTGGAACAGAAACTTAAAATACACGTCTACTCGATGCACCATATATGGCTATGGCTTACACAACGCGGCATATTTACCGCTGATAAAACTGGACCACGTCACCTTTCGTCCGTTAAGTCAACCACTGCCGACGTCAGTGGTCATCGTAGAAATTCCTATAGTGGTAATTCATAGGCGTGATGTAGGACTCTATGGCCATTGGTAGGCACAAACTTTTTAAAAAGTTTTTAGTTGAAATGTAACTTTTTCCAACTGGGAAAAAGTCACTCAAACTTTTGGTTTAACTTTTTTTCCAGGTGTTTTGAAAAAAAGTTTGAGCTGAAAATAAGGTAGCTAAGCTTTGAAAAAAACTTGTACAGTTTGCCAGCAGGTGTTGCATTTACCAAGTACACGATAAATTCGTTTGGGACGAAAAACGATTAGAATCGCGAAATGTATCATTTTGGACGAAAAATGGAATTCGCAATTTTGCACGGAATTTGGACGCCAAAATTGTCAATTGTCGACAGTGCTATGATGCTTTTACACTTGGGTAAAAGAACGGGTGCTAAAAATAAAAATAAACAATGGCGAAGGTCAGAACTTTTTATAGCTAATTTTTTTAGTTCGTAACAGCTTTTTTTCGGTTAAACTATTTTAAACTTATTTTTCAAGCAGAGCCTACTTAACCCATTACTGCATGACTTATTTTATGATGTAGCGTCGAAGTAGGTGTCTTTTATTTAGGACGCTATGCAGTAGTGGGTTAAACTGATCTTCTAACTAAAAAAACTATTATTTAGTAATTGTTTACGAGGGGCGTTCAATAAGTTCCAAGACTACGTCTTTAATACAACGACAGTAAATCGCACATTTCTGACAGTTATGTTACTTTTCAGCATATTCTCCCTGCAGTTCACTGCAATGTTCCCATTGTTCTATAAGTCGGCTGGAACCCGTAGCTTTATTTTTTTATTGGCACCTGTAGAAATTTCCGAACAAAATACTGTAGAACATCTGCATCGTTTTAAAACTTAATGTCTCCAAGTGATTCGCTTTGTGGTCCAAACAAATGAAAATTACTTGAAGCTAAATCTGGACAGTATGGCAAATGCTGTAGCAGTTGCCAGCTCATTTTTTCAATTTTCTCAACTGTCTAATCATATGGACCAATTGCAAGGTGGGGCACTGCCATTTTAAAGAACGACACCTTTCTGCAGCAAACCTGGTCAATTGCTGCGAACTGCTGGTCGTAATCAATTAAACAATAATGCCTGGTAATATTGTTCTTTCACAGTATGTCTTTCAAGCAAAAAAGTCTGCAAGAACAACTCTTTAAGTAAACTAAAAATGCTTTGTCTGCAGCTGACCGTTTTTGCCATAACCAGTGCTCCAACACTGACATCATCACAAACTGACTAAGATAGAATATTTTTTTATTATTTGATCATAATTATGAGTTCGATATAGGTTTGTGTTTGTGGTGCGACTCAGGTACAGTATCTGGCATTTCGCGTGATGCATACGAGTTCTGCTTACGTAAGTATTAGAGTAGGCCTATAGACCCGTGATCAGAATCGAAGCGCTTCACATTACAGTCTCTGAATGCATACCAGCTTTAGCATTCCTACCATTGTTAGCATTGCGTATTATGCGGCCGTCCGTTGCTCGCACCAACCACTCGCGGTGCAGCTAGCAGACATCCCATCGCCCCAATCGGTCTCACTACAGTGCAGGCATTCATTCATAACCCGCTCGTTTCTTTTGACGTTGAGGCTAGGAAGCTGATATTGTCTAAGCACACACTAATAACCGGCTCGAATTAATAGCGTGTAGTTCTCATATGGCGGCGCTGACGGCGGAATGGCCAGGCTGTGTTGATCATAGGCGTAGCCAGGAATTTGTCTTAGAGCAGTTCTGAGGTCCTCCCTTACCCGCTTTTTTCCTTCTTTTCTTCCCCCTTTCCTTCAATCTTCTTTTTCCCCCAAAAAATCTGACTCGGGAATCCGGAGGAGAGCTGTAAGCTGAGCAGAGCCCTTGCCAAAAACGCACTTTTTGGCTCTAACGCATCTCATGGCAACATTTTAGTCGTTTATATGCAGTGCAAATGACTGTTACGTGTTGCTTAGTAACGGAAGATACGGTTAAAGACAAATCCGGTTCGATTCGGTTTTTGGTGCTCTTTGATTGTTGGGGAGACACCTATATGGAGTTACCTATATACATGACGTCATCGCAATGACCTCATGCATATAGGCCTACAGAACATCAATAACGATTACGACATAAGCAGAATATTTAATGGCAGTTTTAATGTACACTTGCCGAATATAAAATGTAGTAATACGTTGAACCGTTTTACATTAAAAGCTGTTAAATCACAACAGCTCATTTGAAACAATGCAAGTTTGAGATTAGGTCTATTATTGACAGTCGATCGCGTCGCAACTGAATTCGCTTGGCGTGCTGCGCATTGAAGAGTGCTTTATCGAAAAACATGCTTTATCTACACATTCATTGTTAGGCCTACATGTCTAATGATGTCGCGCGTTACGGTTATGCGACTTAATATGTGAAACATACGCTGTAGTTTTGAAAATTAATTTCCGTAGACATGATCAACAATATGTCACTTAGGCCTAGAGCAAATAAACGTTGCACAGTTAAACTGTTAAATTTCACTAGGTACTAACTACGCCGTTTACACGATGAAGCAAACATCAAGCAAACATCAAGCAAACGTATTCAATATAGGCCTACACGTGCACGACGTGCGGTCTAAGTTTGCTTCATCGTGTAAACGGGGTATAAGGCGGCAGTGGATTTGAAATAGGCTTAGGCGCGGCAGCATTTATTTCAGCTTCTGCCGCAGAATGACGCTGCGAAAAATATCGCATCGCATTGGCCAAATTTTTGTCTGTAAAATATAAAAATGACTCATTGTATGGGATACAGTGTAGAAAATCAACTAAGAAAACATTTCTAGTTTGACTATTAGCTTAGGCACGACAGACGAGCAAATGATCGTTTTTCGCTGTGTAACAGCGCGCAACGCCATTAGCGGAGCTTTGGGACTGTTGCGAGCGCCAGAACCGCCTATAAGGGCGGTGTCTATTTTAAATACACATTCACTGCACATTCGCTATGAACCAATAAGCCACGTTTGCGTTTTTTCCCGAGCGTCCCCATAAAGCGTAAACCCACGTCACGACTGCGCGCCCGATTTGTATATAGCCTAATAGTCGGCATAATATCACCCTCTGCGAGCATACTCAGCAGAGTAGCGTCTCGTGCAGACCTGGGATACTGCAAGCAGTTGACTGCACATGCAGCAACGACGCTGACAGTTTGACTGGTTCTCTGCAAGTAAAAACATCTCAACGATCAAAAAGGTACGTACATCTGGGTGACTCTGACGACGGCGACGACAGCAGCAGCAGCAGCAGCAGAAACGACAGCGGATCAAATACAGATGGATTTTGAGGTCATCACCGCCGCAGATGTCTCGGCATTCTTCGCCGCGATGGAAATCGGCGTTGATGATGACGTGTTTGCTGCAGAAACAACTTTTGCACCGCCTGCAGCAGCAGCGGGTCCACCACACTCAAGCCGCGGGTATATTCTAACGGTAGGGCAAGTTCGTTTGATGCATCACCACTCTTGTCATCCATCACTCCGTCATACTTTCATTCCACTCTCAAAACGTTTCTGTATCACAAATCTTATCTGGCAGTCTGGCACCCCTTTAAAACTGATTTCACAACCGTCCGGATTCGCTGAACGGTTTTATTGTTTTTTTTTATTTCCGTTTATTTCAGTTTAAGTTAGGTTTATTTGTTTGCTTTTTGGTTGCTCCGATTTCCGTCTGTTTCTTCAATGTATGTTTTACGGTATGTTTTACGTTATCCTGTGCTTCTATTTCAGTTTCTTTCACTTTATTTTTATTTCAAGCATTTCAGTTTTTTTTAGTTTACGTGCTATAGATTAAACTGTCTCTCAGTTTTCAAGTGCAAATTCAATATCGTATCGCATCGTATGGCAGCCTATGTTACTTTCGGTGTCTGATGGTGTTTTATTGCGTGCGTTGGGCAAACATCTTGAATTGCTATAAAATTACCTTTTAATGTTTCAATGCAGATCACATTGCACTGTCGTAATGTGATTTTTTAGCGTGATGTGATGATCTGTTTTGTTTGATGACTAATTTTTTGGTTTTTTGTTGCCGGTAAATTGGATTGGGGTGTGATGAATGTGGAAGTTAAAATAGGCGTATAAAATGTGTGTTTGTTGAAATAATAACAATACATTGTTCATATCTATAAAGTTATAGGTTTGTTATATAAATACTTAATCGCACAAATAGCAAGATAGTAATATAGGTTCATAGCTTATACACGATGTATTGTTGGTCTGCAAATAAATGAAACGAAATTACATTTGTACATTGTGATGTGTAGCTTGTTAATAAGCTATATAATCGCATGAAAGACGAATAATAATTTGTGCATTCTGTTTCCTTTTTGTTGGCGTCAACTTTCAATCGTCGGCTAAACTCAGTCTGGCCATCCATCCGTGGATAGGCGCAATGAGTTCCAGCGGAAGCTGGGACGTAAACAGGCCTGCACATCGCGGATGCATAGCCCTGCATCCGCGGTCTCGCAGTGTAAGCTGGTGTCTGGCTGAGGACTAATTAAGCAGAGATCAGCGCCACCCCGTTGGCATTATAGCTCGGAAAAGACTTTTGGTGACAACTTTCAGTAACTTACGTTTGATCTACAACGATCGGTAAGTTGTTATCCATGGCGCTCCAAAGTTCCAACTTTGTGGCATGCGGCAAAAATGAGGTCAAAACGGAGGCCATTCGTTGCTAAGTATTAGAAAACAGCAATTCCATTATAATATTTCACTTAAACAGGCGTACTATATATGCTAGTGACATTTGGTATAACTATGACCTGACAAACATTCTAGCGATTAAACGAAATGAAAGCTCAAAATTTAAAATATTTTGGATTTCTAAATCTTGACATAAAACTGTTTTTCTCAAAAAACGGTGCTAAGATGGAAACTTATTAAGTTATTTTGTTTATGCTGATTAAAAAGTTAGAAACTTAAAATTTGGCTTGAAAAGCAAGATATAGGCCTAATTTAAGTTAGCATTTAATATTTTTAAGAATTCAGGTTTCCAGCATTTATAGTAAGATGCTTTTAAAAGCATATACACAGTGCACCAATAAAACATCTAAAAAAACTTTTGCATGTTATATCAGCAAAGGCATGAATTAAACTTTTGCATCTGATGTATCAATATTCACACAAAATATTTACAAATATCATGAAAACAGCTGGTGTGATTTAGTAATAATAAGTACAATAAGCTAGACTTTAAAAGTCATTTTTTCAAATAAACATGCGAACTAAATAATCACAAAAACGAAACTTTGCATAACTTTTCAACAGTTTAAATGTTTTTGCAACTTCTTTTAATCCAAGTTTTTGTTAGAAAAATACTTTGATTTATCGCTTTTGTTTGACATTATAAGCATTTGATAACGTTTAATGGCGGGTGTACAAAATTGCTACTGCCGGGTGGGCCAAAAGAAGACGCCCTTTCAACTACGGCAATATAATATTATACTGTATGAACTGCGAAAAACATCATATGCTGTTTGAACATCGTTCAACATTTGCTCTTTATTATTTACAGTTTAACTGTGCTTATTTTGTTTCAATACATTTTCACAATTTTGTCAGAACCCCAATATACAGGGTGCGCCAAAAAATTTTACCCTCTGAGGTTTTCTAATAATTTTTCCAAAACGACTGAGAATTTTTAAACAAAATTGTACACGCCTATTATCCATTCAGATTTACGCTAATCTGCAAAGTTTTATTCAATTATCTCCAACTTTGACAAAGTTATGCCGTATTAAGCGCGACCACCCACCGAATTTTTACATTTTACAACACGTCTATCACGAGTTTTACTAACTGACGATAAACAACTGCAGGTTTAAAACGAAAATAATTGACATTTTATGAACCAGTGAAATGCCTGAAGCATTGCGCCCCACACATGGTAGTCAAGTGGGTTGAGGTCGGGTGAATTTGGTGGCCATTGGTCCTTTGCGATGAAGTC
>Ga0209671_1005131_pt1 | contig 13184 bp, 8 predicted proteins | sample WorMetHERISLAND2_2_FD_187401 | JGI IMG/M metagenome (GOLD analysis project Ga0209671, IMG submission 187401) | Marine gutless worms symbiont microbial communities from Max Planck institute for Marine Microbiology, Germany - Olavius geniculatus... | ecosystem: Host-associated > Annelida >... | reverse complement strand
ATCGATAATGTTGGGGATGTTTTTCAGGTTTTCTGTTTATTTTAATGCATATTTCGGTTGATCTGCTTTACCTAGGTAGTGCAGAAGCATACATTGGGTGAGGTGGAAAACTAAACGATCGTTTGATGGCAAGTTGTGTCAGGAAAATTTGTGCCAAAAATTATTAAAATTTGATAATTGGTTTTCAAGATACAGTTGAAAATGTTGGGGATGTTTTTTTGGGACACAGTGTACAGGGTGGTCCAACAAAAACGACACAAAGTTTGTGGCACCATAATTTCGCAACCGTACATCACAGAGTCATGCGGTTTTCAGCAAAATGTTCTGAAAGAAATTCTTTACATGACCTAAGTCAGTGTTTAAATACAGCAATTAAATATTCTTTGTTTTTGCCGCTGGCAAATGAACTATTGAAAAACAGTATTACCTTCAATGTATTTTGGTCCATAAAACATGCCACTATTATTTTATGAATAGCTCCACGAAACATTGGCCGATTTCAATAATTTTTGGCATGCGACATTAATAAAAAACTTGACGCAAAGGTCTGTAGTTTTGGCCATCTCACTTTAACGTTGTCGCTACACTACCGTGTGAAATGCAGAAGTTGCAGTTTGGCCATTGACAACAATGACTTCCTACTGGGTAGCGTATGCGTCGGCTCAGAAATTATTAATTGAATAGTGACAAACACAGTTAGCAATTATTATCACTCAAAAAGTCACACGTGACACATCACATCATCTTCATTTCAGCACGTGGTCAAAATGTCCTCAATGTTTGCAGCACAAACGCAAGCGGTAGACGTTGACACAATTTGCCAACAGCACGTTCAGTAACTGCATGACTCAAGCAGCCCACTTGCTGTTGATGTATCATTTCAGTTTTTCGACTTAGAATTTTAAAATAAAGACGAAGCAACAGATTTTGTGATTTTGTGGTCTCAGTAATTTTCTGAGCTGATGCACGCACTGCCCAGTATGAATTCATTGTTGCCAATGGTCAAACTACGACGTCTGCATTTCACAAGGTAGTGTAGCGACAAGTTTAAAGCGAGGTGGCCAAAACTACAGACATTTGCATCAAGTTTCTTTTTGATGTCACATGCCAAAAATTATTAAATTCGGTCAATGTTTCACGAAGCTATTCATAAAATAATAGTGGCACGTTTTCATGGATCGCGGTGTTGAGGGTAATACTGATTTTGCATCATTCAGTTGCCAGCGACAGTAATAAAGAATATTTAATTGCTTTATTCAAATACTGACTTAAGTAATGTAAAGAATTTCTTTCAGAACATTTTGCTGAAAACTACATGACTCTATGACGTACGGTTGCAAAATATGAACTTTGTGCCGTTTTTTGGACCACCCTGTATATAGGCTGTAGCGCGTCTTCCTTTGTGACAGCTAGGCTTTCTTGTAAAAACAAGCAACATTTCATTCTACTAGCTTTATGCAAAACGAAGATCGCAGTTTTTGGATCAGAATTGTTCACATAATAAGCCTAAATTAATACGGTTGCATGCGTCGTTTTCATGAAATGAAGTATTCAGAAACACGACAGTCTGCGAAATTATTTTAAACCAACGAAACATTCGAAAACAGATTCTGACGTCAATTCCCAGTTTACTATAGACAAATAAACATAATACAAGGCAGATTGCTTTGGACGTCGTGACGTCCATGTCTTAAAATTTGGACGTACGGGCTGAAATTTTTGGGCGTATTTACGCCCAAACGTCCGCTATTGAAAACCCTGCCCAGCGCCATGACTTACTTCCGGTTATAAGCAACTTGGCTGACACAGTGCACGTAAGACCACCTGTAGTCAGCCACTTAACGCTCACTGGGATGCCAGTGACGACGTCTAAACCCTAGAATTATGCGGGTAGGCAGAGCTAGTGAGCACCACGCATCATGTGGCATACGCGCCTCTCCCCACCCCAGCAGCATACAGCGTCATAATGAACTTCAAACGCCAGTCCAGTCTGCTGGTCAATAGTGCTAGGCCACCTGCTGTCTATGAGAGTGATTAAGACGACGGACGGGCGGGCAGCGTGTAAACTGACACAACTGGAGTGACCATTATCAGCTGCTACATGCTGCGCCTGATGTCCGCGAAGGAGATGCGTGAGGCGACTGTTTCCTGTGGCGTGGATGACCGCCTATGCTAACTGCATGTTCTAAATGACTGCAATGGTCCTAAAGCTAACTGCGGTTAAATGCACGCTCCGCTTACACGCAAGTCAGCTTGCGGTCCCAAGGCCATGCTTATAAGCGGAGTCAACTGTACATTTACTAAATAATCTGCTGCAAACAGTCACCTGTCCAAGTTAACCACTTGAGAGCAATCAGACATGAAGTTGAACATATCACCTCTTGATCACATTTTGGTTTCAGATGTACTGATAACGCATTCAGCGCACTAGAGATTTCTTCGAAATGATAGTGCGCTATATAAATGTTCACTTATTATTATTGTTATTATTATCACAAGTGCAACACCACCAAACACAACACGTTGGCAGCTTCACTTGTTGTCTTATCATATATCCTTGTCACAATCAGCAATTCAGCATCTAATTGACTGAACTATGCATCCGTGAAGAATTTGAGAAAAACGTCAATACCGGCATCACGTTAGTAGCATGATTAGTATTAGTGTGACTACAAGGTAGTGTAGAGACACATTTACGGTGTGGTGGGATCTACAACAATCACATTATCGCAAATTGTCTGCAGAGTGTGCCAGTGAAAAAATTTTGAAAGTCAGTCAATAATTGGCGAAGATATAGACACAAGAAATTTGAGCTAATGCTCACGAGACGCGCGAAAGCCTATAGCAGTTACTAGACAACAACGATAAAATAACGAATTTTACGGAGATACCGCTCTTTGATGCCCTAATGCACAAGTTTCCTTGAATCTAGAGAATCAAGACTTGGACCATCAAAATCTATGTTTAATGCTGAAAATTTCATATGCAGCTTGTCCATGTCTGTCTCAATTGGTTTCGGCACAATTCGCTCTTGAAATGTGTCTCGCAGCCCGAAATCGCCAATAAAAATCCATAAAACCCCATATTTTGGCATTCAAGGTCATTGAATTTGGCGCCAATCGAGAGCCAGTGTACGACTTCCTATTAGTGATTAATAGTAACCATAGCCCTATCTCGCACCATTACTTATTGGCCAAAAAGCGCAAATTTTGCCCACCCCCTCTCATTTAGCGCCCTCTTTTGGGGTGACCCCCTTCGAATTTATGAAAAAGCTTAACGGTTCCTGAAACTAGAATCTTCCAGGCAGCAGATGGTGATGATTTGATGATTCTATCTTGCACCGTTTTTGACTGATCCACCTGTGTGACAGACAGACAGACGAACAGACGGACGGACAGAATTGCGATGGCTAAGACGCGCTGAAAGCAGTTGCTGCTTTTGCGCATTGCTGCTTTCGTGTGTAAAAAGTAAAGTGGCACGTTTTTTTGGCCCACCCTGTGGTAGTAGGTAGTATGGAGGTGATATGTCAGCCGAGGTCTCCGTCTTGTGTTCTGTCCCACAAGGTTCAGTTCTTGAACCACGACTTTTCGTCCTCTATATGGCGGACCTTACTGATGTGGTTGCCGGACACAATGCGAAGTTCCACGGCTATGCTGACGACTCTCAGGTGTATGTTCACTGTCAGCGTCACAACACAGTGTCTACCATTTTTCGTCTTGGTCATTGTGTTGCCGACATCGGCCACTGGATGGCAGCAAATCGTCTGCAGATGAATCCCACCAAGACCGAGTTGCCGTGGGCCGGCTCTAAACACAACATCACGATGTTGGGTAGTCGTGCTCCAGCCATGCAGCTCGGCTCAGATACTGTGACAGCCAGCGATCATGTATGAGTACTTGGGGTGACCTTTTCGTCAGATCTGACCCTTGAGAAGCATGTTTCGAAGACCTGTGCAGCTGGTTTTTACTGGTTGCGCCAACTTCGTCGCATTCAGCGGTTGCTTGATGAAGAATCGGCAGCAACTCTTGTGCATGCTTTTGTGACGTCACAGATTGATTATTGCAATGCTATCTACGCAGGAGCTCCGAAGACGATCACTGACAAGCTGCAACGAGTGCTGAACGCCGCAGCTCGAGTAGTCAGCGACACGAAGAAATTTGATCGTGGTCTGTCGAGATTCCTTCATGACAAACTGCACTGGCTGGATGTGCCTGAGAGAGTCACCTTCAAGCTCGGCCTTATGACGTACCGTTATATGCACGGACAAGCACCTCGGTACCTCGCCGATCATATCAAGCCAGCCATCGAAGTTGCATCGCAACATCGACTACGTTCTGCCAACCGACACCGGCTAATCGTACCCCGCTGTCGACTCAACATGTACGGCCGTCGGGCTTTTCCAGTTGCTGGTCTGACGGTCTGGAACTCACTGCCAGATGAACTCAGAGATCCAGCGTGTGACATTGACAGTTTCAAACAGTTCTTTAAAACAATCCTGTTCAGTCAGTACTAGTGTGACAAGCACATTAGAGGTTAATTTTAACAATATGCGCTATATAAATTTATATTTTACTTACTTACTTACTTACTTACATGCGATACTGAGTGCCAGTACGAAAACTGTAGAAAAAAAGCTCTAGGCGGTACTGTCAGTTTGACAAATGAGGCCCCTCGAAGGCAACGATGATCGAGGGAAAGGAAGAGGTGGTATCTCCTTGCTTGCCGACTGTGTCAAATGCCAAATGTAGATAGGCTACATGGCGCATTATCGTAAGAACCTCTAATGATGATGATGATGTATAAGGGTCACTGTAAGTGCTAGCTACCTAGCATTGTGTTTCCTGTGTGTCTGTTGCAACTACTATTGCGTGTCTTCTGCTTTTTGCCAAATAAATGATGACGATGAAGGACGAATTAACTTTAGCGTGGCGTCAAGTCCTAAGACTACAAGGACACGTAACAATAAGCCTAAGCAGTGAAGTCACGTAATAGTAGTCAGTGCAATGAGACGTTGTTAAGTCATGACTGTAAGACCAGGCAAAAAGTTCGGTTTTGAGTCTGCTGCGAAAAACTTGCAACGACGGAGACGACCTGCGACCTAATGCGCTGTGGTGTTCGAGGGAGTGGTATAAGTTATAAGCTATACAAGCAGCTAGGGTCCAGGCGGATTGAGCTCCGGCCGAAAATGAATTCTGGCGCATCTGAGGTTGAGAGACGCATCTGGTGGGTGCTCAACAATGCTGCAATTCTGTACATTTTTAGTTTGACAAAATCAACCGCACATCGTACCGCCATTGCGACAAGTATACGGCGTTTTGCCCCCCCCCCTCTCCAAAATGTTGTGCCGGTACGCCTACGCCGCACTGGACAATATTGGCAGAAATTAGGCCGAAACTTTGCTCTAGTTTTACAGTTGTTGTTTAAACCGAAAAAAGTCTTGCGAATTTCTGGACTTTTTGCTAACTGGCGCTCATTATGAGATATTTCGACGGAGTTTATTACGTAGTTATGAAGCCATGTATGGGCTTCGAATAGCATGCGTTGCACACCGTTTCACGTCCAATTTTTCCTTCCATGCCGATCGTTGTTAATCATCGACACGGTGAAAAAATGTCGATGACCTTGAATGACGTTAAATGACCTTGAACTTTGAACGATAGAGGATTTTGGTGTTTTTTTGCAATTTTTGGCTGTGGCTCGCATTTCAAGAGTGAATTGCTCCGAAATGGCTGGAGATAAACCCGGATAACCTGCGACGTGGGCCTTAAATTTGGGTACTCCTTCAAGTCTTGTTTACATCACTGATGGTTAGTAGCTGTTTGTTTCATTCGCCTGTGACCTGCTGCTGCTGCTGCTGTTGCTGTTTTCTACGGTGAACGCTGTTTGTAATATTAGATCAGACCGGTCTCTTCGCCGCAAGCATTGAGGCATTAGAACACCTGCAGTGCCTCATGCCGTAGCATTAGCATGTAGCTGAAGTTGCTTGAAAACGCAGTAGCCTACCGGCATCGATCTCATACGGAGTGGGCCGAAAAGTGACCATTTTTAACATCCCAGTTTGTTTTTCTCTCTGCGTTGTATTTTTTTGGCAATTTTTGTTCACTCGCATTTTATTTTCGTTCGGTTGAATGACAACGTTCTTCGCTGCCGGTGTAAACAAGTTTTTTTAATACAAGTAGGCTAAATTATTGTGGTATCATCACGATGGTTGATTGGATTAACAGTAACGATGAACACCGTTTGTTTTGCAATCTGCGTGTGAAGAAACACGCCGGGGTTACGAAAGAACTGCGACGAAAATGTATTTTTTCAAATAAATGAGCAGAAGTAAACTAGCTGCAAATAATGAGTCTATAGCAAATGTCGAAGTCGTTCAAGCTGCGTCTGTTGTTTTGCGGTTTAATTGGAATTGCATCTGAAAAAGGTGTTCGTCGCTGTTTCGGTCCACGCTGTAGAGCTCCGTAGCCAGAGTCCTGACGTCTTTGCGGGAAAGTAGGACATTCTTTCCCCCGGACATTCTTCCCCCGGTCTTCGCCATCTCACAATTCCTACTTTTACCACTGACTAAAACAATGGAAAGGGGGAGTTAAGACCGGGGAGAAGAATGTCCGGGGGGGAAGAATGTCCGGACACCCTTTGCGGTGCTGCTTCGGCCTCAAGGCTGTGCAATGCATCTCATCTTACTCGTAAACAATACAAATCTCTACTTCTCCTGCTGGGCGTGGCGAAGTTTTTTTTATGCATCGGCTACCGGCTGTCCTAGTCAAATCTACCTCCGCATAATCACCGCAGATCAGCACTCAGACAGTCCAAGGTGTAGCCAGGAATAATAGACAGCTCCCCCCCTGTGGCTGCCCTTTCCTTGCCTCCCCCCGATTACCCCTTGGGAGAAATTTCGATGGTGATAAAGTGTCCTCTATCCACTATACGCATAATATGCCAAGGTGTGACTTATTAAGCGTCATTTTTACAAGACAGCACAAAAATATGTGTAATTTTTAGCCTTTACAGATATTTAAAAGCAGGCAAATTCGCGGTTGTCATTAAACGTCCAAAAGCTAAAAATGTTTCAGCCTCAGCTCCCTGACGAGGGGCTCTGCCTCTGGACGGTCACCCCGCTACATCTTTTTCTGCATTGCACATAAAAACTGAACTAGAAATTTGGGGCAAAACCCAACGTGAGTCCGCCCGGTGCCGTATGTCCGATTGGGGGGAAATTTCAGGAGAGGGGGTGAAATTCCCCCGGTGGCAAAGTCACGTGGCCCGAACTCAAACGCATTAGCATACGCAGAACGCGCAATGTCGACTTAGTGTGGGTCTACATGCGCGCTTATATAACTTTTTTGTTTAAAGACCAAAGTTCACTAATTTGTTTCAACTCACAAGAGATCCTGCTTAATAACGCCGCTGACCACTTGTCGATATCTCTATGCCTTCTAGAGATATTTGCAGTCAAACTCGAAAGTTGTCCGAAATTACACCGAAATTTGGACTTTTTTGCCCTCCCAAAAGCTTTAAAAAGGGCGGTGCCCCATTAAAAGTTGTACTTGCGTTATCACCCCAACCCGAGGCACGTCAAGTGGCAAAGTATCGTAAGGCAACTCTCACTACCCCTAAAGTTATAGGCGCGCACTTGCTGAAAATTGAGCCAATTTTGGACCCTCTTTGACAAAATTGTAAGGAGAACCCCGTCCGCGGTGAGAGGTGCGCTAGCAAGACTTGGTCATTGTCTAGCGCGTGTACGAATTTGGGGGCGCAGCACCCCTTAGGGGCCGAAATATGGTCTCCCGAAAAAGTCGACTTCGGTGGGTATGATTACACTTCTAGATCTTCGAAATTTCTGGACCAAAGTTCACCGGACTTCTTTTGCTGAACGCGGGAGGAATCGCGGTAGATCACGTTTTTGTCTGATTTTGAATATCTTTATCCGTTCCGGATATATTCGCCGTCGAACTTTGAAGTCGACCGAAATCGAGCCAAATTTTGCATGTTTTTGTCCCCTGAAATTTGTTGCGTTAGGGCCCCCGAAATTTTGGACCGGCGTTATAAAACGCGGCCTAGGTGTGATCATCGTGCAAAATTTTGCGCCGATCGGCCGACGAATCTCGGAGATCTCGCGATCGAAGTAAATAAACATCTGCAGTAAAACAAGTCCGCTCCGAAAGCTATCGCTTCCCGGCGGACCAATACAGTAAGATCGACATTTGGTCTCTACAATATATGAAAAAATGCCTTCTGTGCGCTGGCCCTTGCCCCGCGTTGCGGTGCTTCCCACCTTCGGATTCCTAGCGCCGCTCATGCCAGGAATCTGTTTTGAGGGGGCACTTCTGTGATCGAAATTGCAGTTTGGGCGCATTAAGAGCCCAAAAACGCATTCACTGCCTGAAAATGTCATCTGCTTCCGCAAGAACTGCTCCGCTAAAGAACTTGTCCTATAAGTCATGACTCACGTCATCTTGGGGGTGCACTGCACTCACCCCCTACCTACAGGTATGTCAGTTAGTTCATATTACTCCCCGAGACCTCTAGCTGGATTGAAGGGGTTGATGGAAGGAGCTGAGAAGCAGCAACGACGTTGTGGGTTATAAAAAGTAGCCGGAGAAGGAAGTTGCAGAATTTTATCCGGCAGACAGCACAAATTTCTATTAAGGAGATCGTGGATGCTCAACATTTTTTTACAGTCCCAAAATTTGCCCTTTTCCACCAAAAAATCTGACAAGAAACATTTTTGTTGATAATTTTCCGACAGCGCCAAAATTTAGAAGGCTTTGCAGTTGCAAAAACTGGATTGGTCTGGAGCAGAAAATTATCGATACTGCTGTCAACGATTGGAGAAAGTGTCTCCTTGCCTGTGTTCGCATAGTGGGCCAACACTTCAAACATTTTTACTGCAGGCAGTTGAAAAAAAAACTAATGAAATGTCAGCCAGAGTGTCAGAAATGTGAACAAATTGTGTTTTACGCGTTATGTTAATTAAGCAATCACATCGCGTTGAATTATACGTAGTCAGGTCATCTACTGGGCCTACACCAGGGAAAAAGCATAACCTGGTACAATAACCGAAGGACGGTATGATCTGCAAATATAAGCGAGCGCACGCACTCTGTCAATTATTCGCTCGTTTCCAGTTGTTGAGCTTGCGCTGGTGTTTCGTTTGGTGTTGTAGCCTACATGCAGTGCATATAATTATGCGGCGAAATTAGTTTGCAAAGTCTGGCGCGGGTTTATTCAGTGCAGTTGCCTTGCTGCTATAGCGACGTAATCAACCATCGTACCCAACAGTTCCTCTATACGCGTCTTGCTATGTGGATTATTGACAGTGATATTATCAAGGATTTTGTGTTCAAGGCCAAGGACTTGGAACCAAGGCCAAGGACAAGAAACTCAAAAGCCGTAACTAAGGACATGCAAAAGCCGCTACATCACAGCGACATTAACTAGCGTCACGGTTTTCGGCAGCAATGTTCAACACCTTTTCAGTTTTGTGGTCAAACTGTCGGTAATAATAAACGGAATTTACTAAAGTTCTCGGTGCCATGGCCACGGACCTTATTTCAAAGCCAAGACCAACACCAAGGACTTAGGACAAGGACAAGGCCAAGGCCAAGAACACTGCTTTTTTGTCCTGGAGGCGCTTCGAGGACGAGGACAAGTCCTCGAGGACGCATAACTTGTTATTGACGATGAAACTCGCATTCAATGACACTACCAGTTCCTGCAGCGCTGGACATCCCGTTTACAGGGGGCATCTGTATACTACGCGACGTAACTGAACTGAACTGACATGATTTGGTTGTTGACGAGCTCATTCATCAGTGGGGAAGCAGGGCGATCCGACTGGTCATTGGTTGACGCGCACGTGAGCTAGCGTAGTCACGTACTCCACCAAAGCCGTTAGACGGTTCCTGCAGTAATGCATTTCAGCTTGCCCATTGGTCAAAAACTAATTAAGCCGTGACAGTTCAGTTCAGTTCAGTTACGTCGCTCTGACAACGCACCCACGCACGCCCGTCACCGTCGATAACCGACGTTCCGAGACATAATCCGGCCCCCGGGGCTACAGAGCTTGCTTCATAGCATATGTCATTTGCATACAGAGTTTTAGGTTACGCCGTGGTTACGCCTCGGTTCTCACCACGGCCGGTCAATTTCATGCAAACTTACTACGATGCTCAGCCTCCTATCCTCAGCGGGGCGTGAAATGAGTATTTAGCTCACGGATTACGGGGTGAAGGTGTAGTGTGGCTGATTGGGGCGGTGATATGTCTGCTATAGCTGCAAACGTACTTGCCGTAACCCTGGCTAGAAAGCTCGGTACTCGATTTGCCTATCCCGTAGGGATGGAAGGCTGAGTTGATCTGTGTGATTGGTTACGTACCGAGATGGTTTACCTGTTCTTAGACCATCCAGGTAGTAAGCCCTCAATAGCGACCCGACTGGACCGGGAGTCCGGAGTTGAACCCACGATCTGTTGATCGCACGTGTGAATATTGGTCAGCCAGAACACTTGTCAGTTCTGCTTAGTGACTATACGCCGTCACGTTAACTCCGATCATCCGATCACCAACTGCTGTCGCAGCCAACAGACAACACGGTGTTCGTCGGCCGCGCATTCAGCTCAACTGCACCACGTATTTGGAACAGTTTACCAATTACCATTCGAACAGCATCCACTACCAGCACTTTTCGACGACACCTCAAGACTCATCTTTTCTCCGGCAACATCGCCATCGACTAACTGTTACCATCCGCGCCTACGAGTCGAACTTCTGTTTTGACATATGGCGCGTTACAAATGCAGACTACTTACTTACTTACTTATTTATGTACGGCTGCAGTGTCGGCGAGTGATTTTCCGTCGACTGAGTTCGTGCGTCGTCGCGTGCAACAGTTTCAGAAATGTTTCACGTCCGCGGCGACCCGCCTGTTCTCGACGCTACCTCTCGACGTGCGGCTGTCGTCACTGGCACTGGCCGTCAGGGCCGTGACACACGAGTCACGCGCAGCATCATCGCCGCGTTATGAACGTGTCACACTGGCCGACTTCTTGCAAACGACAACGCAGGCTAGTATACAGCTATGTCGGCAAAGTATTTATAACGTCAGAACTTTTGCTCACCTTAGTATGACATTGAAATTCACTGGGCTTCCTCAGGTTGCAGAAATACATTTTCGCGCAAAATTTCTCCAAGCAAACTGCAACAATTTATGAGCCGTCGTGTCCACAGACAAGAAAACAAAACTCAGCTAAAAACAACACTGTCTTGTTCGCTCGTCTAGCGCGAAAAAGGTTGCAGGTAGGCATAGACTTTAATAATAATAATAATAAGAGAACATTTATATAGCGCACTATCATTTCGAAGAAATCTCTAGTGCGACTTCTGCTTGTGGTAACAAGAACTGCTTACGATCTTTTGAGCAACAACTATTGATGACCTCGAACGATCTTGGACCCCAAAATTGGTGATTTTGGTGATTTTTTTGCAATTTTCGGCGCACATTTTGCGAGTCAAGTGCGACGTGATGGCTGGAGATAGGCCAGGACTACCTTCGAACGGGAATTGCCATACGCTGTCGCGCGTCTCGTGAGCATTAACTCGAATTACTTGTTTTAGTCAGTTATTAAACGTTATTATTATTATATATTATACAACGTATTATGGTATACTCTAAATAGTGTCGTATTATTGTTAATTCTACTTTCTGTTATTACTTTTATTGTTATCTCAATTGTTCATCTGTGTCGAGTGGTAGGTAACACTGTGTGATCCCATACGGCAGGCGACGCTCCGTAGCTTTCAGAATGGTTTCCCATATAAAGCTCATCATCATGTCATATATTCGTTTAATGTAAAGTTGACAAGCGCAACTTTTAACAACGCAGCCACAAGATACATAATAAATCTAAATCTAAAAAAATCTAAATCTAAACAAAACATGCAAACGGAAACATCTCACAATTTGTCCAAAAGCTATCAACAATTTTAACGAAACTTACTTTAAAAACTATCGTTACAGACAGAACAAATAAGCGGGTTTATGGCTAAAAACAATAAAAACAGACAAACGAATCGAGTATCGAAATAAGTTTGTTAATGACCGTGTATTAAAAGAAAGTTCATCGCCTATAAAATAATTAGTATAAAAAGCAGCGATCCGCAATAGTCTACGCAACCTTTAACTTTAACCCTTTTTGGTTGCGGCTTGTGCCAGGCGTCCAGTACAGAGGACGAGCGACCGACGACAGGCGTGCAGTTGCCGGCGGACTTTCTACAGCAATGCGCTTCCGGTCAAACAGACTTCACGCCCTGCCTTCCCGACGCTTTGTTTCCCGCCATGACGCGTGCCCGCCAAGACAACGTACGTTATAGCCAGGGCTGGAAAATTAGTCCCGAAATAGAATGTTTTTTTCATATTAAAAAAACCTTTAAAACCTTAAAAGTCCAATTATAGGTTTTTAAGGTTGTTTAATTTTTTTGTGAAATTTATTACATATTATAATCGCACTTTAATCGTGACTTTTTAATTGCTATCAATTACGTAGGCCTAATTATATCGTTCACTTATAATAGGGCGTATAACATGTTTTTCCGCGGTCATAATTTTGTGTTCATTGTTCATCTACTTGCTGTGCAAATGTCAGTCAACTCGGGTTTGGCATCGCCGTCGCAGGAGACAACTTAAACATGCGCACATGCGATGGCGCTGCCAAACCCCAGTTGCATGACACCTGTTTCTGTCGCATGCGAGGTTTTCTCACACATGTAGGCACTCGCTTAGCGCGTGTTTAGTTTTTTTCAGCTCTCCGTCAGTTTGACAGGTTGTAATCGCCAGTCGGATATAACAGCTGGCGGTTTTATTTCGCGCGTCAACGTTACGATGCAGAACCGAACTTGACGTAGGCCTAATCGCGTCCAATTAGTGGCTGGTCGAAGTCAAAAAACATCAGATCAGTTGTTATGGGCTCGCAATTTATGTTGCTGATGCGCTAATGAACTATACGACTGACAAGCTGACGAGTACAACTTCCCACGACCACGATTGTGGATATCATAAATTCATAATGTGGGGATTTTTTTCGAGGCCAGCATTTTTAAGACCAAGACCAATAAGTAGTCTACAGTAAAGTAGCCATGGGGGTCACTCCAGGGGGCCCAGGCCTTCCAATCCGTCAGACAAGACAG
>Ga0209671_1005130_pt1 | contig 13184 bp, 9 predicted proteins | sample WorMetHERISLAND2_2_FD_187401 | JGI IMG/M metagenome (GOLD analysis project Ga0209671, IMG submission 187401) | Marine gutless worms symbiont microbial communities from Max Planck institute for Marine Microbiology, Germany - Olavius geniculatus... | ecosystem: Host-associated > Annelida >... | reverse complement strand
CGATATGACGTCAGCATTACATCATAACTAGCAAAGAATATTTAACTAACAGCCATATTTTGTCCATATATTTTGAATTAGCATTTCTTCAGCTACATCTGGCAAAAATTTCGTGTAAATTGATCATCATTTGAGTGAATTATGAAAGAAATAAAAAGGGTGCCCGTTTTTTTGAAACACAGTGTAGATTTACCGGTGGTAGTGTTGTTCTTGAGGACATATCTGATCACCTCCATGTTCTCCCAAACAATCAGAATCTCCACGGCACCCATCTCCAGTGCCTTCAGAGTCTCCTGGACTCCGAAGCAATAGCGGCCTGAATCCTGCGAGATCTCGTCAAAATATTTCCCTACAACATTTACACAAAAAATCGTACAAGTAACAAACAAAATCCGCAGATCCACAGTTGGATGTTGTTACTGTAATAAATATGTCAACAGCTTCCAAGTTCATCAGAAAACACTTTGACACCTTCTGCCAACAAAATGCAAACTTCCAAAGAAATAAGCTATAAGTAAATCACTGCATGCTGACTTTGGAAACAACACTCCTCATTCAAATAATACTGATAAACAACACAGCATTTCACAAATTAATAAAACCTAAAATTTTATGACCGGACTGATCTGTTATTCTACTGCAATACACTTAGCACATGGTAAATAGGTACACCGTAAGCCAAAAATGCGGCACTTTATTTTTGTCGATATCTTCGCCAATCACTGACTGATTTTTCAAATTTTTACACTGGCACACTCTGCGGACAATAATGCGATTATTATACATACCACTGCACCACAGATGCATATCTAGACTACTTTGTGAGATACAAATTTAGCCTATGAAAAACTAATGATAATAACAAACATTTAGGTAAATGATAAAAGCACTTCAAACCACAATTGTGGGGAATAATCCTTATGATACCTAGGCTGCGTTAGATTGACACAGTCTAGTGTCATAGATTATTTAACACAATGTTGGTCTGAAGTGACTTTTTCTTTTCGTTTACCAAAATGTTTGTTTGTTATAATTGTTACATATGTATATTTCATATACATTTCACAAGGTAGTGTAGAGATGCATCTATGGTGTGGTGGGATATGTAATAATCACATTATTGCAAATTGTCCACAGAGTGTGCCAGTGAAAGAATTATGAAAATCAACCAATAATTGGCGAAGATATGGACAAAAGTAAAGTGCCACGTTTTTATTGGTCCAACCTGGATAACAATGTTTGTGCTATAACAGATATTGAACTTTTACATATAGCTTTACATTTATATTCTTTCAGATTAATGAGTGCTCGAAAGGAATTACCTTTAATAGCCAGTTTGCTGTCATTTATAACAATGTCCATAAGTCCATTTTCATGACACAACTAGCCAGCATCTACGCCTGTGACTGTTAAAAAATGAAAAACAAAAGTTCAATTTTCCAATTTTATGTAAGGCATGAAAACCCTGCCAAACTGAGAAGCATCTAAGTTAGAATTTTGTACTGTTATGAAACAGACAAATGAATGCTGCCAAATAAACTTAAAACAAAAATGCAAAAAGTGACTTACTACAAAACGACAATCAGTCTTCCATAAGCTGTAATAATAGGAGGGTCGTTCGATAAATAAGTTACAAAACAGCGTCAATTGTTAGTTTTCCAAACATAAAAAAACCAAAATATATGTCTTGTAGAGAATTTTATACTGAACATGTGCATCAATTTTTTTTGATTCATCTGTTCATAGAAACAGTGTACCTGCGTATTATTTTCTTCACCGGTAATCTATCATAACTCACAACTAACAAACAGCATAAGAACAATAAAAAACGAATAAACTTAACAAGTTAATGTCACCTCTTTAAATGCTGAAGATCAGTGTTTTATTTTTTCAACATATCGACTGAAATCATTCAAACATTTGTCCCATCTGTCAACAAGCTTCTGAATACCCGATGCAAAGAACGATATTGCCTGGTGTCCAAACCACTGACGAAAGACTTACTGCACCTCGATATCTGATGCAAATTTCTGCCCAGCTTGCATCTTCGTACACCATCTTGCAATATCGGTTTCGTAAAACACTTGTTGCTATAGACTGGACACATATCAAAAGTTAATCTTATTTGCATAAAGCCTTTTTGTAGGGAAGAAATGAATAATGCCACACTGTTCGTTACGGGATAATTTTAGAAGCAACGTCACCGTATTTAATGCTTATAAATGACGTCATCGTCATTGCTGCTGGAATTTAGAATTAAATTACCTACAAAACACATATTTCAGATTTTTTATATATGAAAAACTGGCACAATGACGCTGTTTTGTAACTTATTTATCGAACGACCCTCGTAAACAACATTCCAATGCAAATCTGTCAAGAAATATGCACAAGAAAACCAAGCAGACCTATCAGTTTCTTTTCCTGAATAAACTTGACATTTCCAAGAGCTTCGGAGGCAAGTTCAATTGCCTGGTTAAAGCCATTTTCACCGCCGTACGACACATCGACGATCTTAATCACTTTCGTTTGCAACCGCTGCAACACACATACACACAATGCAGAGTTATCACTAAGAATAATAATAAAGGCAAAGGTAAAGGTAGTCAATTTGTATAGTGCATCATCATGTATACACACCTCTAATGCACTTTACGTCACCAACCAGAGCCACTGATCGCACAGCCGTTGGCGCATCGACCGGCCAGGCAGCCTAGTCAGCTGTACAAAGGTCCTCACCTTCCGTAACCCGTATAATGGGTTACTACTCATTTAACCGATCCCGGAGGGATGCCAGGCTGAGTTGGCCTTGTTGGTTGACTGATAGCGCACGCCGTACCCACTAAGTGGTCAAGCAGCCATCCATCAGTCTAGCGCAGGATAAGGAAAGTCCGACGGCCAGGACTGACGTTCTAACCACTATGCTACGCCACCAACTCACATAATACTCACTATTATAATAATAACTGATATTATTGTTGGCAACTTCACCTCACAGGCTGCAATTCTGCTAAGGAAAGAATTAACACTAATGCAGTGAGTGGCCAAAAATGATTAACCACGGAGCAAAAATTCCTGTGCGTTACCAAAGCGTTGGCAGCAACATTTGAACACACACTTCCGATATTTGATCATTTTGGCTATTTATGGATTTCACTAAGTAGCTACATTACCGGAGCACGTACTGACGTCAAAATGACATCATTATGTGCGTAATAGTATCTATCCAGAATAGATATTTGTGAACGGTTAAAGTAAGCAAAAAACAGAAAGAGATTGTGTTGAAATGATTGTCTCTAGTTAATCAAGGAAGGTTTTGCTCACATATCAATATTGACAAATACGTAGAAAAGCACCCTGCACCACTCGTATATTTCACGTTTAAAAAAAATATTATAGCTGGAATACTATAGAAAATTGCTCACAAAGTGTGGCTGACAAAATGCCTCGGCAGAAATGTGCCTCCCCAAACGTTGGCAGAAACATTGAAGCCAAAATTTCAAATTGTTTACCATATTGATTATTTTTGGACCACATTAAGTAGCTACGTTACGTTATTTGCAAATAACTGCTTTTAACATCTACGCTTAAAACTATGCCACTCGCACTAACATGCACAGTGACTGCAGCATCCACCCGTGTACCTGGTCAAACATGTCGGACTGGCTAAGTTCAGTTTTGAAGTCTGCTGAGCCAGCAAGCACAAGACCCGCCACGTTCGGCCGGTCGTTAGTGATAAACATCTGCACAGCAGTCTCAGCAACTTTCCGCACATAGTTGTGTCGCTTCTCCATGCGAAGCCGTGCAAACCGCAAAGCCGACTGACCACCGCGACCTATACCAGCGAAACCACACACAGGCATTTATCACCACGAGCTGCAATGAAATGTTAAAAGTTGTCTACACAGTGTTTAATAAAAGGACCCCGTTTTCTTTCTTTCATAATTCACTCAAGTGATGATCAATTTACATGAACTTTTTACCAGTTGTAGCTGAAGAAATACCAATTCAAAATATTTTAATAAAATATAGCAGTTGACTACATATTCTTTGTTAGGCGTGACGTAAACGCTGACGTCATAAATCATAATATGTCACGAGTACAAGCTTGCTAGTCTCAACTGGTGCTGCCAGTTGCTACCCTGCTCCAATGGTGAAAAAATCTGGTTCGTTGATGACAAATATTTTAAGTTTTACAGTTGCAGCCATAAAAAAACGTGCAAAGCGATCACTGTGAGGATAGCTGGACTTTCACATGTTCGAGCAAGACAGTGCACTTGCACACTGAGCTTGCAAAATGGTTGTGTTTTTGGATCGCGAAACGCTTGATTTCATGTCCAAATGTTGCTCAGTGCTGACACAATAAACATCTTTCATTAGCAAACCAGATTTAGTTCATGATCAAAGCAGGGTAGCAACTGACAGCACTAGTTGAGACAAGCAAGCCTGTACTCACAACACATTATGATGTCAGCATTATTATGTCACGACCAGCAAAGAATATTTTATAAACTGCCATATTTAGTTGAAATATTTTGAATTAGTATTTCTTCAGCTACAACTGGTAAAATTTTTGTATAAATTGATCATCATTTGAGTGAATTATGAAAAAAAACAAAAAGAGGTCGCTTTATATGAAACACCGTGTATAGCTCCTAATGGTAACCCACCTCAGAGCATCACCTGCCATAAAATAATCACACAGCAATACCTGCCACCGGACACATGCAAAAGAGCTTCACCTTAACACCAGTCAGAGAGACCGGCACTCAATTTACCTACTCCAGAAGAGTGAAAGGCTAAGTTGACGTTGGTATTAGTTATATATCTACCCAGATGGTTTATATGTTTGCAGACAATTTGCCCATCCATCACATGTCTAACATAACATGCTAACCGTTACGCCAGTAAGCCAACAATTACCACGCTACGTCAAGCAGTCAGCAGTTTCCAGAAATCCAACACCTTTTGGTGTTCAATATCAATACTAACGTACTATTTTGTCAATATAACACCACCTTTCTAAGGTTATTCCAGGTGTCCAAAGGTATTTAGGAAACTATTCTAGCAAGACGTTTTACAAATCAGATGTCCTATGCATCTACAAACTAACAGCATAAAGCAAAAAAGTTAAGCCGACTCGATGTTACAGTTAATAATAAATTAACAGTACAATTTCAAGAGGTATCTCTACTGCACTAAGCACATTATTACAGTTGGTGGAGCATGTCTTAAGCCACCTGCAGCTGCTAAGTGTAATATAGATCACCTAACAGCCAGTTCTTAGCAATCACAGCTCGACAATAATGCATATCTCCAAGTTGGGATCATCAATACCGTGTTTTTTCGGCAGGTCGACAGTGAATTTGTGAAGCACCTCACGAGTGTTGCCCGACAGACTGCCGAACAAAGCACAGTTCCCGTCCATCACAATAAAACCAAACTTACTATCGTCAGCAAGCAGAGCCGTCAACGCCTACAAAAATACACACCGACACACATCCATAACCATACCAACTATTACTATGTTCTTTTTCTGTTTAATTGACCAATTTTCCCTACATACTTCAGGTTAGCCTGGTATGCCAGGTCCCCAAACATGAACTATCGAAAATACAAAACCTTTTACACATCAGATGCCCTTCCTATCACGTAATCATCGATTTTAATAACATAAAACATACACGATAGTTTTTAGTAGTGCAGGAATTGTGGAGTGATGAACCTCTGTGTGGAATTTGTTGTCGCATAGATATAGTGATGTGTTAATTGGACGGAAAGGCTCGAAATCTATGTTGACTTTCTTCTCTTTGCCTTCCTCAGTCATCACTGTCCCACAGTAGACGACCAGGCCATTTGTTGGAACTGCAGCATCACAGATATATTGTGCACAGACTATACACTTTTTACTTGACAAATTTTCATACAGATCTTATGGAGTGTTTACATGATCCAGCATTCATCCAGCTAGCTGGAAGTTCTATGGTAATGAGGAGGACGGGCGGGATGTAATCACAGATTTAAATATTAATGATATTGGTGATAGGCATATTGGAAAGCCTATATAACACGTAGGCCTATCACTGATAGCCCACAGCTGATAGGCGGCGAGGTAAGCAGCTGATGTGCTGATAAGGGGCGGGGTTCCATCAGGCCAGCTGGATGTTTGCTGAACGTTTGCTGGAACTTTGCTGGATCGTGTAAACACCCTATTAGGTAAAGAGAAAAATGATCTAAAATTAGTGCACTATAAAGCATACAATAGATGCGCAGACAGACAGACTACTTGTTGGAAAACAAACATCTTACAGTGTTTGTATTGCAATTTCGCATTTACGTAATACTGGTGTGAAAATAACACATGCCAGTGTATAAACTCTAGAGAGTAACAGCTTTACAGGGTTCCTACAGGTCTTCTGTAGCTAAATTCCCTGACTTTTCCAGTCATGGAATGACAATGGGTGACTTTAAATTTCGCTTAGACCCAAGCTTTAAACTATAGTTTTAGACCAAAACTCGGTTTAAAACCTAATTAATGCAAAATTTAAAGTGACGATTAAATCCGGTTTTAAGTAGGGTTTTAAACCGGACACTTCCGCTGAAACCAAAGTTAAAACCGAACATAATACCAAACTTCGGTTTAAAACCAAACTTAATCTGAACAATCCGGTTTCAAACCTGATCTCCGTAATGCATCGAGACAGGCATTTCTTCTTAAAGACTAGTCTTTAGGTTTGGTTTAAAACCAAAACCACTTTAACTTTCGATTTAGCAAAAAGAAGATGGCGTTTGTTTACCCAGCAGTTGCTATTCCTGCTGGCGTTCAAGGGCCTAATTGCCTACGACGTGCACCTAATGTACAGCGCGAATCATGTTAATCTGACGAAGATGAGTTTCTTTCAATGCATCTGAGTGCTAGATAGATTCACCAGCTAGCCTTAGAATATATCCGGTGGCGTCGTCAGGTTGATGGTGCAAATGTAAGATATTACACCAGTACTGAGCATGTGAAGCTCTTCCTGCGTTACTTGGCCCGAGGAGGATACTATCACCAAGTCGGTCGAGCCGAGGGACTTGCAGAGAGTTTGGCGATGGTCAATCTGTACAAGGCTGCTGCTTTTTTCCAACATACTGCTGCAAGGTATAAGCTGCCCAGACTAATATTTATAGGGCATCAAGAAAGTAGGTTTTGGGTTTAAAACTTAAGTTTAAAACTGAAGTTAATCTGAGCACTGGTTTAAAACCATACTTTAGCGTACAGATTAAGGTTTGGTTTAAAACTATAGTTCAAAACTTAGGTCTGAGCGAAATTTAAAGTCACCCAATTTCCCTGACCGCATCAAAACAATAACCCTATCGCACCTATCATAACGAACGAAACAGTATTATCGGTAATGGAGAAATCAATATGCAAACAACAGAGGATCTGGTCAGGGGGTCTAAAGCTAAAACACATCTAGCTTTTGGATGTTCGATGGAAGGTGCAAATATGCCTGCTTTTTAATATTTGGAGACACAAAAAATCACAGGCATCTGCAGTCTGCATAATCCAAGATCATTTTCCATGACTTTTCAAAAATAATATTTTTCGCTGACTTTTTCTTGACCTTCCCTGACCACACAAATTCCCTGACTTCTTCCAGTTTTCCCTGACCTGTAGGAACCCTGGCTTTAACAACCAAAATTAGCATTTTAGCAGTTTATAAACAGTATTAAAATGGGTATATATATGGAGAACTTTAATAACATGGATGGATAAAAATTCAATGGCAGCAAGTGGAGTGGCCTATATATGAACTGAGATGAAACAATGTCGGTTCTTCCGAACACATGAAGTAAAAGCATCCTAAAGATTGATAATTATGTATAACCACAAATGGGCAGAGCTTGCAGTGGTCATAGACCACACGGGACTAACCTTTGCTGTAGAGTTTAAGTCGCTGCTGGACAGAGGTAATGGCACCTAGTACCGACTGGCGGTTGACACGACTCTTGATGTTTGAAGCTGTACCAAATTCATCGGCAAGCATTCGAGACACCCGCGAAACCTGGTCTCTCGGTGGAATGATGAGTGATATCATACTAGTACCATTACTGCACAGCACACGGCATTCACACAATGACTCATGTCATGCTGGCCAAATTACAACAACGATGAAACGGAGAAGAACATCAGAATCTGCACTACTAGTCTGCACTGCAACTGGATAGAGCACACACAAATTTCTTGCTGGTTTTGTTCAAACAGCTTTTGTCCATGCTCACATTGGGCGTGGCCTCATTTTCACAGATCTGCTTAAAATGACCTGTTGCTAGAGGATGGTAGTCTAGATCTTATGTCATCATCGCTAAAGCTTGCTGCCTGGTGCACTCATTATGTATACCTAAGCCCAACTGCAACAGAGTGCTTGAATAAATCTCAGTGTTCAGCAGTTGTTGTCCTTTCTTACTGTGACCAGAAATAGTACACAAGTGAGCTACCAACTGTAGTTTGACAACAATTACACAAATCCACAACAAATCATGAAATTAACTAAAAATACAAACCCACGAGCTGCTTCGAGACTTTTTATTAGCTTCTTGATCTTCCATATCTCAACATTTCGATCAGCTGCAGTCGTTTCCACCTCAGCCATTGCTAACGCTGCAGCAGTAGCTGATTATTGAACAAGTGCTCCAACCTATAAACCGACATTCAATGAACCAGTGACAGTCAACCACACACACAACTTGACAAGAACATCACCCGGCACCCCACCAAATTAACATGATCTGACACCACCTCATCTCTGACGAGAAATTCATTTATCACAAACTTAACTTGTAGCTATATACTGACACAGGGTTCCCACTCGCACACATTTAAAACTACAGGATTTTTTTAGAACTTTCGGTACTATTTTATTATTCAAATGCAATCATGTAACTTTCGCAAAAAGGGTTGCACTATTTCCTGACATACCGACATACCGGTCACAAGACCGCACAGCTGGTAAGCGGGCCGGCTTGCCCAATACCTGCCACCATGTTCAGGTGTCAATGACACTGTTGGATGGTCCAATTATAGTAAACAGCAAATACCAATGAGCCACCCAATAAACGCAATTGCACAGATGGCACATAGCAGTGACATGTCAAAGTGGAAACAACGGACGCCTAAGGCGTAGCTGGCTTACTTGGGTATTACCCTTGCTAGATCACCGCAGCTAGTGTGGGACAGCTGGTAAAGGGTGCTGGCACAGTGCAGTGATCCGGTATAAGGTTTGTTGGTACATCAGGCTATAATGAGGCTAAGCAGAAAAATATATTACATCAAGTGGCACAATGGTAAAAAGCGGATTGGCGAATGTGTGAATCTGTGAATGCTATGTGAGACTTTAGTTAAGAATAGGGTTAAGATCAGGGTTAGGCTTATGGTTAATGATATGGGGCACTTCCGCATGTAGAATATAAAAAGTTAGAAAGCTAATAACAACACATTTTCAACAATAACTGATGTCATCGCTAGCACAAAATAACCACAGTTTAATGAAATATTGAAACTTTTGCTTCACAGAATTATGTACATTGAATAAATTTACGCATAGGCCAAGGCGTTAAATTTTTTAACTTGTATTATTTTTTTTTACGCGCGTTAATTTATTAACACATTAATGCTAATAAACGCACTAATTTCACAGCTCTACTTTTTACCCATAGCCATTGGTTTTCATGAAAAAAGCAGCCGAATCTGGATTAATTCATGATTTTTTCAGCACCTATGTCCAAGGCTGAGACTTCAGCAGGTCCTGATTAATGAGAAATCAAAATTCAGGGGTTTTCAAGACGGCAAATGTAAAACCATGCATTTTGGCAAGTCGTCTTTTGACACCCAGTACAGTATGCAGGATAGCAATGGTAATAACCACAGTCTTCAAACTACTACAGAAGAAAAGGATTTGGGAATATGGTTTGATCCTTCCTTGAAATTCTCAATTCATGTCATCTCCGCTGTAAAGAAGGCAAATCAGATCTTGGGATTAATTAGAAGATCATTCACTTTTCTTGATATCAGTCTGATGAAACAGTTATATACTGTTATGGTGCGGCCATACCTGGAATATGGGAATGTTGTTTGGCACCCTCAGCTCAAAAAAGATATTGACTTGATTGAAGCAGTACAGCATCGATCAACTAAAATATTTCCTGGTCTACATAACCTTCCGTATGCTGATAGACTCAAATGTATGGATTTACCATAACTGATGTACCGCCGTTTACGTGGAGATGTGATTGAGACATATAAATATCTGCATGGAATATACACGATTAACAGTTCATCATTTTTGCCACTTTCAGTTTCTGACTCTGGTATTGTCACATGAGGTCACAGTCTGAAGCTGCAGAAAAGAGAATGTAAATCGGTACTCAGAGCAAATACTCTTGGTTTCCGGATTGTGAATTTATGGAACTCTTCGCCTGAGGAGGTTGTGTCTGCGCCAACTGTGAATAGTCTGAAGAATAGATTTGATCGGCACTGTGTTCATCTCAGATACAGTTATAACTGGGAAGATTTCAAGTTTCAATGATCAGTCTGCAGGCCTTTCTGGCCTATCCTGGACTGCACCACTACTACTACTACTACTACTACTACTACTTAACAGAACCCGTGGAAACAATGTGACAATGCGGATATTTACCAGCAGGCCTACAGGAGGCAAAGTCCCCTGCGAACAACGAACAATATGTGAGAAGTCCACCACCCCCTGTCCGTGTCAAGTATGGACGGTCGCTTGTCGCGTTTTAGAAGAGAACGATATCAATCAGCAATGACACCACAAAGATCGTCTAAGACACCATCCAATGTCGAGTAATCTCTTTACGGGCAAATATGTATAGAATTTTCCTTCGGAACACCACAAAAACACAACACGTGAAAGCCACCTATGACGTAATTAACATGGCGACACTTTTAGTGATGAGTCAGGGATGTTTTTCTACAGTCGGATATTCATCAATGCAGTGGAATCGCTACGTTACGTTTTGTTGTTTTGCAATTGTGTCAGGTCAGTAAATAGGTCAACATTCGTGTACGTGTCAACAAACTGTGGTGACAAGTCTGTGATAATAAAATGACGAAATGTTCTTGTTCATGATTCATTTAAAGACTTCGTAACTCATTCTCATTTGTTTTAATATAGTGATATCGTCGCGATATCGACTTCGAGCGTTGCTGGTGTTGTCTGGCCTCACGATTGCTATCGTCCCCGTGTTCTGTGAACCGTAGTGCTATGAAGGCTCAGATCGTTTATTATGTGTGCGTTTCATTCATTTTGTGCAACGTTGGTTGTGAAAATGGTGAAGATCAGAAGTTAGGAAAAGATGATGACATTAAGAATGCTCTGGTTGCCGTGGGAAAGGAGGATGACGGAGAAGATACATCAGTTGAACAAGGTATACAATGCGATAGACAGTGAGTGAGTGAGGTCAAGTTTTGCTAAGACCTTAGTCTAAGACTGTAGTCTAAGATTAAAGTCTTTGCAAAATTGACCTCACCCAGTGACACTAATACACCGTATATGTTATGTCACGATTTCTTTTGCTGTCTAATTCTCAATTTTTAATGTCAGCCAATGGATTCGTTGTTTCAGTGGCAAGTTACTTTTATTATACTTCATTATGTGTTATTATTGTTTCATTATATTTTCAAGGTGTGAATTGGTACACCATTTGTAATGTATTTGTAAGGTAGAATTCAAAGATATATAATTATACTGAAAATTACAAAGCAGTGCTTAGTGATCAAGGTTTCTATGTAGAATGCATTTAAATATGCATAGTGATACGTTCAGATTGCCGATATGAGAATTTTTGATGAAAAATGATACCTTCAGATCGACGATCTGAGAAGTGTGCAAAAATTGATACGTTCAGATCAGTGATCTGAACACTCCAGGGCATGTTGCCATGATGGCATGTGTCTGTGGCGGTACGAGCGCCTATCGGGATCGGTGCTCGTACTGTTGCAGACACATGCCGTCATGGCAGCTGGCTTACTGATGACCTCAGTCCCTACAGCATATCGTGGGTTACATGCAGTTGGCCAAGTTTGCAGACTCAGACCATTTGACTCCAATACATAACTATAATGTTACACCCTTAATATTTGTGTCCACTTATCATCATGTAACTCCATCAAATACACTAACCACAACCCTAAACTTAAGTCCAACCCTAACCATAAACCCTAACACTAACCATAGCCCTAACCCTAGTAAAATAATAATAATAATTAGTCCTACTGCATTACGTATAGCACTAGTGACCCCTCGCAAATCTGTTTGCACAGGCGATCCCACAATTTGGGACAAAAATTGATACATTCAGATCTGAATGTATAATTATCGGTTGAATATTTTTCTGGACATGGAGTAAGTTGTTTATTACATATTTGCTACTTTTGTTTTTGGTAGATGAACGGATTGATTTTATGAAGGAATCTACTGGTGTTTTTGAACCTACTCATGAATGGAAAACTGTTGAACCTGGTATGCAGTGCTGGATTTTTTCTTTCCAGTTTTTGGTGTGTTTTAATTGTAAATAGATATTGTTTAATATACTTATCAATAATACCCGTCCAGTAGTGAATATATTTTGTCTAATAAAGGTGTTTTGTTTAGCCATAGTACATTTTGGTTAGCCTATAATAACTTTGGTTATTAGGTTTAATCTCAGTGTGTTCTAATTTAGTTTATATGCAGGTCAGATAGTACCGAAAGGTCTTCATGTTCGACTGAACATGGCCACTGGTGAAAGGGAAGCCAAGCTCATGGATGATGATGATGATGCCAGATTACACAAATCTGCAGGTACTGATAGTATTTAACTTCTTTTATAGGTTATGTTACTTATTACTTAGTCATGTACACTGTGTCCCAAAAAAAACATCCCCAACATTTTCAACTGTAACGTGAAGAAGCATTATCGGATTTTAATAATTTTTGGTACGAGTATTCCTGAGACAACTTGTCGTCAAGTGACAATTTAATTTCCCATCTCGCTTAACATCTGCTGCAAGACAGTCAAACCTTGTATTAGACCTGCTGTTGGGGCCCACAAATTAGGACAGATAGAATTTATTGACGTTTTTCCATCCATTTTAACACGTATTATGCCTGGTCTGCTTTCCCCAGGTAGTGCAAAAG
>Ga0209671_1005129_pt1 | contig 13185 bp, 10 predicted proteins | sample WorMetHERISLAND2_2_FD_187401 | JGI IMG/M metagenome (GOLD analysis project Ga0209671, IMG submission 187401) | Marine gutless worms symbiont microbial communities from Max Planck institute for Marine Microbiology, Germany - Olavius geniculatus... | ecosystem: Host-associated > Annelida >... | reverse complement strand
CTCACTGCACAGAGAGACATGACAACAATGTAATTAAATGGAGTTGGAATGGCTGTGAGTTGACGATATTCGTAGTTGTTGCTTTTCCTGGACATCTGGTCAAGACAGAAAGCCGGTTTAAGGTCAGAAATGGCGTTGCCGATCGTCACAGTGACGACAACGCCTTTTAACGATCAAGCACCCGGCACAAGTGGATTGCGGAAGCCGACGAAAGTCTTTATGGGTGAGAATTATACGGAAAACTTTGTTCAGTGCACGCTGGCGGCTTTGGACGACAAGTTAGTTGGATCGACCCTTGTTGTCGGCGGAGATGGAAGATACTATGGCAAAGAAGCGACCGAAAAGATAGTTCAGATGTGTGCCGCAAACGGGGTATATATACAAAGTGGGCCAAAGAAACCCAAAAAACGTGGCACTTTACTTTTGTCCATGTCTTCGCCAATTATTGATCGATTTTCAAAATTCTTTCACATTATTGCTAATTGACTGCAGAGTGTGCCAGTGAAAGAATTTTAAAAATTGGTCAATAATCGGCGAAGATATTGACAAAAGTAAAGTCCGACGTTTTTTTATGGCTCATGCCATCATGGTGTAATTTTAGTGCCTGTTGTCACGTCCAAACAAGAAAATATTATTAGATTGTGACCAATCTAATGTACTCCTCGCGCGCATTATTTTCTCCTGCATTGTTTTAAGTGCTTTTTCGTTCCTTTTAACTTGTACTAGAGACTCGGCGTCAATTTGAGACCGGTCTAATATTATTCTAATTAGTGACTGGCGTCGAGGTCGTTATTGGAAATTGTATCCCCTTGTATCTGTCACCGTTATCAAAATATGGCGCCTCAAAGATAATGGGGTCGCGACCTTGACTTTTTGACGTCATCGGGCACGTGACCATTCGACTCGCGGTGGTCGACTTCTGTGGGTGGTCCATTGTGACCATGCGTCTATCTAGCACCGTTATGGAGATATGGTCATTTGAAGTTCTTCCAGGAAGGCTCTGTCAGGAACCGAGGTCGGTCGTTGGTTGGTCGGTCGGTCCTCAATATTATACTGATCTCATATACTCCACTTCCCTACGTTAGGAACGTAGCGCGCGCGCAAGGAGTAAAAAATTCAGTCACTTCTCAGTAGCGACGTAATTTGCATTATTGTGTATTGAATCTTCAAATTATTTTAATGGATTGTTTACAGAAACAATTTGCGATTGATTTGTTTAGAGATAGGACGGGTGTGGTTTGCTCTTGTTTCAGAGTGCTTTGTAGTGCTGTGTCTAATTTGACAGTAATATTTACGAAACACGCTATAGAGTTCTCATAATAAACATTTTAGTGTAATTATGAAATCATACTTAATGTCGCTACAAATTTTATTTTTACACCTATTGAGTACCACTAATATAAAAAAGTTTAATGACAATGGTGTGGTGTAACTTTTTTCAGTTGCACGATTAATACTAACAGCCTTTAACAAGTGACTTAAACTGCAGTGGCTAAGAATGTGCCGTGCAAAAGAAAGATAGAATACATATATTGTACTTTAAGGACGACAAACACTAATGGTATGAAGGAGCTTTAGTGTAAAAACAAATCAAACCGCATTGTATAAAATTGTAAAAACGATTGCCCTAACTGTAGTTAATAGTTAAGTTCAAAATAAAAAAAGAAAATTATCTTTATCTTGCAGATTCATAGTGACAACACTAAAGGAGCACATGTGCAGCAGTCACAGTGATAGGAGTGGTTACAATATAGTTGATAATGCATGCTACTATTCTGGCATTAGGTGGCTAAACTGATGGTTGCACACAGTGGTATTATGTCAACTCCTGCAGTGTCCTGCGTAATACGCAAGTACAACACAAACGGAGGAATCATCCTGACGGCATCGCACAATCCTGGCGGTCCTGACCATGACTTTGGCATCAAGTTTAACATTTCGAACGGAGGTATGTACTGTGTGCATAAAACCTTTAAAAGCAGTGGTCACTGTAGGTTCACACTGTACTATTTTCGACAGTTAAGCTCTTAAACAAGTAATTTGAGAAAAGCTCATGAGACGCGCGACAGTTTAAGCAGTTCCTATTTGCAGATTGTTTTCGTCTATCTCCAGCCATTTCGTCACAGTTTACTCTTGAAGTGTGCGCCGCAGCCAAAAATCACAAAAATTCACTAAAACCCCCAATTTTAAGGGTTCAAAGTCGTTCAAAATAATATACTATACTAATATGCGGAGCTACAGAGGCGCTGGACGACAGTCAATCAGGCGGTATTAAACAAAAACATTTTCAAATGTTTCTTAAAAACATAGTCTGAGTTGCGCAATAAAATATTTGCGGGAAGGCTATTCCAAGTAATGGGTGCAGAGTAACTAAATGAAGGTCTAGAGAAATCAGTGATCAGTTTTGGTACGGTCAGCATAGGCAGAGCAGCAGAACGTGTAGAGCGGACAGCGACGTGTGGAACCAGATGCTCGTTGAGGTACGCCGGGACACCGGTCGTGCGAGTTTTTCGCGTCAGTACAGCCATCTTGTACAGCACACGTTGGCGCACCGGTAACCAGTGAAGCTGGCGAAGAAGTGGCTTGGCATCAGACCGACAATTTACTGCAAGTACCACACGAGCTGCGTTGTTCTGTGCTTGCTGCAACTTCTTGATGGTCGACTCTGGAGCTCCATAGTAGTAGTAGCGAATTGCAGTAGTCTGGTCGACTGTTGATTAAGCTGCACGCTAACGTTCGAGCCACAGACTCTGGTAAGAGATGGCGAACCTGCTTGATCGCCCGAGTGTGGTAGTTGCAGGACTTAGCTACAGCAGTTGCATAGTCGTCGAGCGTGAGCCGCTGGTCCAGAATGACGCCAAGTAACTTCAGAGTTGACGCAACTGGCAGTGTCACTACTCACTCCAGCTACTTCAACCGAATCGACTGAGGCCGCTAGTCGCAGCTGGTTGGCAGTTCCCAGTGTCACGTCGGACTTGTCGGCGTTCGGGAATAAAACTGTTTGCGAAATACCAGTCATGCACCGCCGTCGAGCACGCACGTAGTACGTCGAGAATGATGATGTGCTGAATCACTGGTTCTCATAGACAAATACAGCTGCGTGTCGTCTGCATATTGCTGGCATCGCACTCCGAAACTTTTGATGACCTCTCCCACTGGCGCCACGTATGCGGCGAACATCAGTGGCCCCAGGACAAACCCCCGAGAAACTAGCTGGTCATTAGTGCTTGTTATGATAAGCAACATGTCTGTATCTATCTGCAACCGTTTTCACGCTACACGAGCCAATATTGGTAAAATAACCACGTTGAAGGGGTACCTTTCTTTGACGCCCACGTGCGCAGGCCTACTTGAACCTAGGGGTCGGGACTTGAACTGCTAAAATGTACGTTTAATGCTGAAAATTTTATGAGCAGGTTGTCTTGGTTTATTTCTGGCCATTTCGGCGCAATCCATGCTTAAAATGTGTGTTGCAGCTCGAAAATGCGAAAAAAATTTATTAAACCTCTTATTTTGAAGGCTCAAGGTCGTTCAAGGTCATCAATGTTGATAGCTCTAAAAAGCTTGTCACCAGTGCTTGTTATGATAAGCAGCATGCCTGTGCCTATCTCTAACCGTTTTTACGCCACACGAGCCAATAGCGGCAAAATAAGGATTTTTTTAGTACGTATCCTTCTTTCACGCCCTCGTTCGATGGGAAATCCCTTATATATAGAAGACAAAATTCTGATACAAAAACTCGAGATTTTTGTGACAGCCCACGGTGAAGATTTCGTGATCCTAGCTTGCACTGTTTTGATAGGGCTCAAGTTTGTGACAGACGGATGGACAGACGTCTAGGCTATGGCTAAGACCCGCGAAGCATTCTGCTGTCGTGCGTAAAAAATTCAGGGCTGGCTAATGGCTAAAGACAAATCAGTTTTTAGACAAGTAGGCCTAATGAATTGTTACACTTAGTTGTGTTGCTTTTTGTCAACTGACAGTACAAATTATTAAGGTTTCGTGAGGGATCAGCTTTTAATCTATTTGTCTGTCTGCTGCACTTTGTGTGAGATAAGCTGTAAATTTCATGTTGTCGCTTATCTCAGCTCTAGCCTTGCATTGTGAGTAGAGCTTATCAGAAATTTGATTACCGACAGTTTAAATGGCATTAATGATTATTGTGTGTAAAATGTGATTGCATTATAAGATACGCAGCATTTCTCTCTTGATTGGCATCTCTTTAGTTTTTTTTATAAACTGACAATTGATTGACACGAGTTAAATGACAGTAATCTGATATCTGCATTTGTTGGCGTTTGGCGCTGTGACTCAGGTCCCGCTCCAGCTGGGCACACGGATAAAATATTTGAGCTTACAAAGCAGATCACGGAGTACAAAATATGTCCGGATCTCGTGTGCGACATCACCAAAATCGGTTCGCATAAGTACGAGATTGACGGCGTTGGCGAATATACGGTGGAAGTGATTGACTCCATAGAGGACTATCTTGAGATGATGAAGGAGATATTTGATTTCCCCTTGCTGAAGATGGTGATAACCGGTCAGGCGGGACCCTGCCCAGGACAGACCGCCATGAAGATCAACGTACTCGCAAACGCACTCAATGGAGGTGTGTACGACAGCTTATGTTGGAGACTAAAATGCTTTGCTGTGACACAGTTATATAATGTGGCAACCATTTATATGCGGACTTGTGTTTAACTGAATTGTACCTAAAAATTTAGTGTAATAAATGAAACAAAAGCTATAAACCACTTCCACACGTATTCTTAGTTGTTGTACGTTAGTTGGCTTTATAATTTCTGCGTTAGTTATATTGAATAGATCTATACAATTGAAATAACAATGAAATCACTTTCTATAAGCTTATTTTTATAACGTTTGTTATGCCACCAAAATCTTCTCGCTGTAACGTATTGCAAGGGAGCATAGAACTCGAACGTTGGTTTTCGTTGTGTTGTGCAGTGATGGGTCCGTATGTCAAACGAATTCTGGTGCAAGAGCTTGGAATGGAAGAGAAGAACGCCGTCAACTGTGTGCCTCTGCCTGACTTCGGTGGCCACCATCCGGACCCTAACCTGACCTACGCTGCCGAACTGGTGACTGAAATGAAGAAGGGCTTCCACGACATCGGAGCTGCATTCGACGGTGATGGGGTAACAATACTCGTCAGTCGTTTCAAATAGCCTGTGTTCTTTTTTCTGAATGATTGTGTTCCTTTCAGTAAATAGTGTCTTTCAAAGTCTGGTTTGCTTTGAATCAAGTAAGTGAAAACTTCAAAGTTTTTGTGGGTGTTTCTGGATATTGAAGCTTAATCAAGACAACGGCTGACTGAACTCAGTGCTTACTGAGATAACATAGGGCTTATTTATAACTGACCTATAGAGTATTTGACGTCGGTTGAAGAAAGTAGCATCTGGCATTTAAATTGTAGCAGCAAACCGCAAAGGCTTTTCTGTGTATGTAAGACCTTTAAGGCACTGGCGTAATGTCAAAAAGAAGGCCTTTAGGTTTATATTCAACAAATAAAACTTTTAGCACTAGTTGCCTTATGGTTTAGTAGGCCAGTGAACCCCTGCCTCATAAAAAAGTTGAACACCATTTCTCGTCCATCCGTCAGTTCGTCTGTCACACTGATGTAAATTGTATCAAAACCGTGCAAGCTTACCTAGAATTATAAAATTGTCACTGTGGCCGGCCATACATTTCGTTGACCATTTACGACGGTATTTTGACTTAGGATCGAAACATGATTCTGGGAAAGAACGGTTTTTTCATATCGCCGTGCGATTCGCTTGCTGTGCTGGCCGACAATCTAGAGGTGATTCCGCACTTCAAGAAGACGGGCGTCAGCGGTTACGCTCGCAGCATGCCCACTAGTGCTGCAGTCGACAGGTCACACACATCCAGTGTCTTTTTATATATTATCACAGCGTCACACACAGTTAGGTCATGGAGCTAACGCGTAAAATAAAATTACTGCACTATAGTCTAATACATTTTTTGGCAAACTTTAACAAAAGCTAACTGGTATACAGAGATGATAAAACGTTTTTAAAACGTTTTACTTCACAAAATTACATGCAAGAACGGTCTTAAACACACTGTAGACCTAACAACGTGCTTTTTCTTGTTGTGTTGTTTGTCCAAACGAGATGTTTTGTGATAAAAACAAAAGTTAATTGAGTTGATTTCAACTAGCCCTATTAAAATTATCGCAGTTTTGTTACCACCGTCCATTAAGCCCGGTTGTACATTGACATCAGACTTTAATACAAAACAACTTTATGGTTTACGCACGTGATGTGTCTTGTGATATGATATCTGACAGTTCACTAATGATATGGCGTTATTAGGGTGGCGAAGGCCCATGAGAAAGAGTGCTTCGTAACGCCGACTGGTTGGAAATTCTTCGGGAATTTGCTGGATGCTGGTCGTATATCACTGTGTGGTGAAGAAAGCTTTGGAACGGGCTCTGATCATATCAGGTATTTTTTTGGTCTGTGTGTTGTTGTTGTTGATTTCTATTACGTTTTCTGCATGATGCGCCTGGTGCAAAGCGCGCCGCAGTATTGTCTGTTTGTCTATCCGTCCGTCCGTCTGTCTGTAACATAACTAAAGTTAATGTATTGTGACAGACAGGAAAAGCAGCAATTATTCTGAAAACACGTTCTTCGAAATTTTACCCCAGAGTGCCTACATGAGTGTTAGATGATGTTGCGTTTGTGGCGTTGAATTGTGTTGAATATTAATACTGCGTGGCACATAAAAACAGGAACATATATACATTCTTAACGTAGATCACTCAGTCAGACACTGAAAATAATTATCCGAGATCATCGCGTCGAAGACCAGTCATGTTAATTAAACACGGTGCTCAAATGCTGAACACTTGGACAGCGTGTTCAGCCTTCACTGCAAATCTCTGCAGTGATAGAGACTAATCTGGTTACTTAATCTACGCAAAGCATGTACATTGTACGTTCCACTTTCTTGCGCGCCACCCCGCACATGTGACCAATAGTACAATGTTTCGTTTACGGAGTAGGCCTACTGTGTATGTGCTAGGGAGAAGGATGGACTGTGGGCGCTGCTGGCCTGGCTGTCGGTCGTTGCCTCGCGCAAACAGTCTGTTGAGGAAATCATGAAATCACACTGGCTGAAATACGGCCGCAACTTTTTCACACGGTCAGTGAGCGTATAATCGGTTGAACGGAGCTAGACGTTGCATCTTCGTTTAGTGTGCACTGCAGTTGTAACTAAACCGAACAGTAATGCATTACAGTAGGCACCGTCTAACGGCCTGTGTGACTTCGCGCACCTACGCGTCAACTAGTGACCAATGGGTTCGCCGTGCTTGTCCATCGGTCAGTTCATCAAAAACTAAATCGTGTCATTTCAGTTCAGTTACGTCGCTCTGTACGCGCCTTAACACTCCGAGCTTTGCCAGTGATGTACAATAAAAAAGACCAGAATCTCAAGGCCAAGACCACAGAGCTTAAGGTCAAGCCAAAGTTCCACAATTTCGAACGTTAGCAATCCCGTCATTAAGTCGACGCACTGGTGTTGTGGTGTTTGTTAGTTGAATTCCTCCATGAATTTCTAAGCACTACGTAAGTGTGGTATTGTGGATTAACTGGCCACGACTGCCAGTTGTGGCGACTGCAGTTCGTTTTTGGCATCGAAACTGACTGTTAGCATTATAGGGCGATTTCGCCTATCGCTACCCATTTTTCCGTAGCGTGCTCTGTCGTTGACTACGTGACTACGCGCACCGGCGCACGTACGCGTCAACCAGTGACCAATGGGCTTGCCTGGTCAGATTGTCAAAAACTAAACCATGTCACTTCATTTCAGCCCAGTTCAGTTACGTCGCTCTATACGCGCCTTTAAAGTCTTTTGACATTGCCCATATTTATAGTTATGCTATTCTATAATGTGGCTGCAGTTTGTGGTATAATGAAAATGTGCTATGCAGCTATGATTATGAGAAAGTGGATTCGGCCGGAGCGGACAAGATGGTCGAGCGGCTGAACACGTTCATTGCGGACAAGGCGAACATCGGCAAAGAGTACCGAGCAGGTGGCAAGACGCTGAAGATAGCCAAACTTGAAGACTTCGAGTACACCGACCCCATCGACCAGAGCGTCGCCAAGAACCAGGTAGAAGCATGCGACTTGTCAGAACGTATAATCTATGTGAGTCCTCTGCCGTGCTAGGGCTGGGCAGTGGGCAAAAAACGAAACTTAAAACGTTCGTGAACATCGATCTTGCCGCTGTTGAAAATATTGACACTAACAGGCTTTTTTAAAGTACGCTGAAAGCCCTACCGATCGGTGAAAAAACGCGGCGATATCGTCAAAAATAAGCAAGATATCAAGGTCCAAAGAAATTCCGGTTGCGCCCTCTACCGGATGACATAAAACCGTTAGCCACAGACTCGTTTCAAAATTTGCTAAAGGGCCTTAAGAGCTACGAGCCCAGTAACAGCTGTATTGCAGTAAACCTATGGAATAACTACATTGCGAAAACAAAACTAGGCTACTTTTTGCAATGAAAAAATTAGAAGTAACTCAAAAAATCTACTCAAGTAAAAGTAGAAAGTAAGTAGAAGTTATTCGTTACTATCCATTATTGTCATTGGCGTCGTGGCTAGGAGGAGGCAGGAGTGGTATTTGCCCCCTAAATTTTGGGTTTCGGAAAATTGTTGCAAAATCTTTTTTTCATCAGAAAAATGTTTGTCCAAAAATAAACAATTCGGGCTGCAAGTGCCCGTTTTGGAGGAACTTAGGGGCAAAGTTAAAATTTTGAGCATCCTGTCGGAAAGTTGCAACTTCCTGCTCCGCCTATGTACTCTTTTAACCTACTACGCCGCTGATGATTGTATTATTTTAAGACGACCAGTTTACTTTACTACCGCTTTATGATCCGAAAGTCTGTTGTCGTTAATTTCAGGGAATTGTAATCACATACACTGACGGCTCGCGGATGGTATATCGACTGAGTGGCACTGGCAGCTCCGGCGCCACCGTTCGCATGTACATCGACATGTATGAGACCGATCGACAGAAGATCTTTTGTGAAGCTCAGGTCTCAAATAATATACTACAGGGTGGTCCAAAAAACGGCACAAAGTTTATGGCACCATAATTTTGCAACCGTACATCACAAAGTCATGCGGTTTTCAGCAAAATGTTCTGAAAAAATTCTTTACATGACTAAAGTCATTGTTTAAATACAGCAATTAAAAATTCTTTGTTTTGCCGCTGGCAAGTGAACTGTTGAAAAACAGTATTACCTTCAACGTATTATGGTCCGTTAAAACATGCCACTATTATTTTATGAATAGCTCCGTGAAACATTGGACGATTTTAATAATTTTTGGCATGCAACATTAAAAAGAAACTTGACGCAAAGGTTTGTAGTTTTGGCCACCTCACTTTAATGTTGTCGCTACACTACCGTGTGAAATGCAGAAGTCGCAGTTTGGCCATTGACAACAATGAATTCTTACCGGGTAGCGTATGCGTCGGCTCCGAAATTATTAACTGAATAGTGACAAATCCAATTAGCAATTATTATCACTTAAAAAGTCACACGTGACATCACATCATCTTCATTTCAGCATGTGCTCAAAATGTCCTCCTGCAGCACAAACGCAAGTGGTAGACGTTGACACGATTTGCCAACAGCACGTTCGCTAACTGCACGACTCAAGCGGCCCACTCGCTGTTGATGTATCATTTCAGTTTGTCGACTTAGAATTTTAGAACAAAGACGAAGCAACAGATTTTCAATGATTTCGTGGTCTCAGTAATTTTCTGAGCTGACACATGCACTACCCAGTATGAATTCATTGTTGTCAATAGTCAAACTATGACTTCTGCATTTCACGAGGTAGTGTAGCGACAACTTTAAGGCGAGGTGGCCAAAACTACAGACATTCACGTCAAGTTTCTTTTTAATGTCGCATGCCAAAAACTATCAAAATCGGCCAATGTATCATGGAGCTACTGAAAAAATAAAAGTGGCACGTTTTTACGGACCGCGGTGTCGAGGGTAATACTGTTTTGCATAGTTCAACTGCCAGCGGCAATAACAAAAAATATTCAACTGCTGTATTCAAATACTGACCTTAGTCATGTAAAGAATTTCTTTCGGAACATTTTGCTAAAAACTACATGAGTCTATGACATACGGTTGCAAAATTATGGTGTCATTAACTTTGTGCCGTTTTTTTGGACCACCCTGTATAATTGGCCGTTTTTATGCGCGAAAGCAGCTAGACTGCTTTAGCGCATCTTAGCCGTCGCAATTCTGTCTGTCCGCCCGTCCGTCACACGGGTGGATCAGTTAAAAACGGTGCAAGATAGGATCACCAAAGCTTCATCTTCGGCTGCTTGGAAGACTAATTTCAGGAACCGTAAAGCTTTTCGTAATTTCGGAGGGAGTCACCCCGAACGAGGGCGCTAAATGCGAGGGGGTAAGAAAAATTTGCGATTTTTAGCCAATAAGTCGCTGTATTTCAATAACTGTGCGAGATAGGGCCTATCACTACTAGGAAGTCGTACACTGGCTCTTGATTGCCACTGAATTCAATGATCTTGGATGACCTCAAACACCAAAGTAGGGGTTTTTATGTATTTTTGGCGATTTCGTGGGCTGTGAGACACATTTCAAGAGCGAATTGCGTTGAAATCAATTGAGATAGACATGGAGAGGCTGCATATGAAATTTTCAGCATTGAACGTAGATTTTAATGGTTCAAGTCTCGATTTTATAGGTTCAAAGAAACCTGCATATGAGGGCATCAAAGAGCGGTTCCCCCCCCCCGTAAAAGTCGTTATTTTACCGTTGTTGGCCAGTCTTTCGTGAAAACGATTGCAGATAGGCATGGGCATGCTGCGGGATTGCTGCCTATCACAACAAGCACTAGTGACGAGCTTTTTAGTCGTATCAACATTGATGACTGAAAGATCCTGAACTTCCAAAATAAGGGTTTTTTAGTTGATTTTTGCGATCTTTGCCTGCAGCGCAGACTCTAAGAATGAACTGCGACAAAATGGCTGGAGATAGACTGACAGTTTGCGAACAGGAACTGCTGTAAGCTTTCGCGCGTCTCGTGAGCATTAGCTCAAATTTCTTATTTATGCTGTCGTTCTATAATGTATAAACTTAGGCTGCATCACATGTTTTTTGCTCGTCTGTCTGATCGTTCGTTTCTTACAGGCTTTTTTTCTAACTTGAAAAACGTGAAGGCATAAAAGAACCAAAATTGGCATGAACGTTTTCTACGAGCGAAATAACCGGTTCGTCAATTTTCGGCTTATAAGGTCAAAGTTGCTGTCACCGGACATCAAGAATGCCAGAAATTGCTGCATATCTGGCAGTCTATTTTTGCATACATGCTTACTTGCTGTATTAGTCAGTATATTAAGAGTGACGGCTAAAGGGCCGAGCGGCTTATCCGTCGATTTCAGACTCGGCTTAAACATTGTTAGCCTGTTAGGCCTAATTTACTGTCAACGCCTGAGACGCTCAACAATTGGAGGACGACTGCATATAATGTCGGCACACGGCGCCGGTATGGGCCTACTGTCAGTCTATCACAGACCGCGGTTACATTCTGTAGCATTATCTATGCATGTAACCACCGTTTTGGTTTAGGCCTTATGACGATGATACATCTATATATACTGTTTCCAAAAAACATCCCCAGCATTTTCGACTGTAACTTAAAAATCAATTATCAGATTTTGAGAATTTTTGGTACTAATATTTCTGACACAACTTGCCATCAAATGACCATTCAGTTTCCCACCTTACTCAGCGTTTGTTTCTGCACTACCTGGGGAAAACACAACCAGCGAAATATCACTTTTTACGCGTGACAGCATGTAATGTTTCGCGCGTCTTAGCCATCGTCGAGGCGTCCGTCTGTCTGTCTGTCCGTCCGTCCGTCTGTCACACTCCGGTATTGTGTCAACACAACGCAAGCTAGTATAACGAAATCTTCACCGTGGACATCATCACAGTGTTTATGGCTATAAAGACTCTAGTTTTAGGATCCGTAAAGCTTTCCCCGAAGTTCGAAAGGGGTCACCCCGATCGAGGGCGCTAAATAAGAGGGGGGGTGCAAAAATTGGCCATTTTTGAGCCAATAAGTCGCCGTATCTCAAAAACGGTGCGAGATATGGCCTAGGTTATTAATCATTAATAGAAAGTTTCATACGCCCTTTCGATTGATATCAGGATCAACGACCTTGAACGACCTTGAACCCCCCAAATAGTTGATTTAGTAATTTTTCTGCAATTTTCGGCTGCAGCACACTTGAACAGTGAATTGCAACGAAATGGATGGAGACAGACCAGGACAACCTGCGAACAGGAATTGCTATAGGCTGTCGCATATCTCATGAGTTTTGCTCAAATTACTTGTTTATCCAATGCGATATGATTACTTAATTAACATAACGCATAATTACACATTTTCTTCATATTTTTGACAATTTGGCTGACGATTCATCCAGTTGTCCATTTTTCAAGTGTCTGTAATAAAATTGTTTGAAGTGTTGGCCCACTATGCGAACACAGGCGGGGAGACGTTTTCTCCATTCATTGTCAGCAGTATCGATAATGTTCTGCGCCAGAAAAAATCCAGGCTGTACCAGTTGCTTCTTGACTTCACAAATATTCCTAAGCTTTATCTGGTAGATACACTGCTGCATGACAGTCAAACCTTGTAATGGACCTGTTGTTGGGACCCACAGATTAGGATAGGTGGAATTTATTGACTTTTTTGTTCATTTTAACACGTATTATGCTTGGTCTGCTTTCCTCAGGTAGTGCAAAAGCAGACGTTGGGTGAGGCGGAAACTAAAAAACTTATTTAATAGCCATTTGTGTCAGAAATATTTTCGCCAAATATTATTAAAATCTGGTAATCTTTATTCAAGTTATGATCAATAATGTCGGGGATATTTTTTCAGGTTTTGTGTTTATTTCAACACATATTTTGCTTGATCTGCTTTCCCTAGGTAGTGCAAAAGCATACATTGGGTGAGGTGGGAAACTGAAAGGTCATTTGATGGCAAGTTGTGTCAGAAATATTCCTACCTAAATTATCAAAATCTGATAATTGGTTTTCAAGTTACAGTCGAAAATGTCGGGGATGTTTTTGGG
>Ga0209671_1005128_pt1 | contig 13185 bp, 8 predicted proteins | sample WorMetHERISLAND2_2_FD_187401 | JGI IMG/M metagenome (GOLD analysis project Ga0209671, IMG submission 187401) | Marine gutless worms symbiont microbial communities from Max Planck institute for Marine Microbiology, Germany - Olavius geniculatus... | ecosystem: Host-associated > Annelida >... | reverse complement strand
CCCTAAATACGCCCCTCATTAACAAGCAACAGTCAACAGCATTGTGGGTTCGGAGAGGGGGGGGCAAAAAGTAGCATGTCCGACAGACAGCTGCAAAGTTTGACAAAAGATATGAGTGTTTAAAATTTCAATTTTAACCATAAAACCCCAAATATGCGACTTCCACCTCCTAGCAAAGATCACAAGACAGTTGTGGGGTTGTGGATCTGAACTGTTAGCAGACACGTCCAGTATTGCTGAGGTCGAGTCGCACGGCAGAGCAGTGTAACTTGAAACAATCCGTCGCACGTGAACAGCAACGAACATTCGTGACTGACCCTCTCACCATGCGACACCTGTCCGCAGCAAATACACAGCATATTAGTTTTATTGTACTTGGATATTCATTATAACAGTATGAACAATGGCAAGAAAGAAAATGCACCTTACTGAGGCCCTGAACATTTTTTACAGATAAGAAAATAAGGATGTTAATTAAGAATGGGTGAAAAATCTGACCATTTTCGAGCATTGATGATGTGACGAATGACGATGGTTATCAGTAGAAAGGCATGTGATATGTCAGAAGTTTTGGAATTCTGCCTAAAAAGTGTACAACCTGCATATCGGTGCATTTAAATATTCTCTGCCTAATCTGTATAAATCTTCACCACCCCCAAATGCTGAAATTATGCTGAATTTGACAGTAACGAACGGATTTAACTTATCTGAAATAAAATCACCAATGGCAAATATGTCACTGACGGGCGAAAACCGTTCTCGATGAACACACCACAATGTCGTCTTACAGGCAAAAAACGGTGTGCAAAAATTCATTAAAATTAAAAGCCGACAAGGAGAAAGTGACTCACTTGTGAAAACGAGGACATCAGACAGCCAACTGCAAGGACGCTGTTGGCAAACACAGCTCGTCTGTTGGCATCACTAGACTTGGCTGAGCAAGCTGGAATGAGTTCGACTGACTGAACTTCGACGGTGACACCAGTCAGCTGTTGACTGGAACAGTTTAACAATGTACAGATCAGTGAAACAGCGTCGCCACACACTGCATTGGACGTAGTGCCGGGACTCACCGGCTGACCAGCCAACGACACTACTACACACAGTACCAGTAGTTGTTGTTGTAGTATACAGTACGTCATCGTCGTTTGTAGTTTGTCATAGATCAGAATGCTGTGGCTTAGTGGTGTAACAGTAGCATGCCGAACTTGTAACCCGAAGGTTGCAAGTTTGAGTCCCACCCGGTGCACTGCCAGGTAACAACCTTGGGCAAGTTGTTCACACACATGTGCCTCTGTCACCAAGCAGTACAACTTGAAACCGGCTTCACCGCAAGGAAGGTAACGGCAGTACATGGGAGAGGTCTGGCCGACCGCCTATGTAGCTGAGCTTCGGCTCACTGGTGGCTCAGGGCCTTGAAACGGAGATGAGCAACACCCCTGCAAACACAGAGCTGTGAGAGAGTGCTGTTGACTACGGGAGTTTTACCTTTTGCCTACCTATAGATCTGAATGCAGAATATGAGAGTAAAATATCACTCAAAAATTTTCAGACCTTAAAAAATACATTTCAGAACATGTCTGGGGGAGGGGGAATTTTCATAGGCCTACTCAGACTGTAGAATATCATATACACATGAAACTGGAGTGGACTGGGCAACAAAGAGCAAGTATTAACTATGATCAAGTCAACAGTTTGATATTGTTATTTAGGCTTCCTTCCCGGGTCAAGCTCAGTGCATTCCTAAATATTTTTCCACAATCTTCCCAAAAAATTTTCATACAGTATTTCCAGAATGTGCACTCTTTCTCTTCTAATTATTCCCTAAATTCCCAAGTTTTTTGTTGGTTTTTCGCAAGTTTCTCCTGCTATTTTTTCCTACATTTTTTTGAAAATCACATTTTTTTCTCAAGATTTTCTTCAGTTTGATTTCTCTACAAGATTTTCTTAAAGCTCAACTTCAGAAGTTGTCAAAATCAGGCCAGTAAACTGCAGCAATAAAAATACAGACTCCACTTGACGCGGCTGAAGTGCAGCGGTAAACAGCGAGGTAATGTCCAGTCAACAGCATCCAAACTCACATGACCACACACATCAGCCGATGACACCTTGACAGACAATGTCCATTCAGTTCATTCGCCAACACACATGACAGCACAACAACTACACCACTCGCATCGTGGGTTAAAAAGCTGGCAGAGCAGAAGGTTGCGGCTTTCCAACATACAGTGCAAATTTCCAACAGAAAAGATTACGGATGCTCAAAATTCCAACTTTGCATCTGAATTTCCCCAAAATTGGAGTTTTCAGCCCCAAATTTTGCATTTTTGGAGGTAAATTTTTTTTGACAAAAAAAAGATTTTCTGACAGTTTTTCAACAAACCGAAATTTAAGCAATTACCCCCCGCCATGACGCCACTGAACTACACTGTAAGTCCAAAAACATGCCACCACTCTTGTCCATATTCTTGCCAGATATCAGTTAATATTTCACTATTTCAAAATTAATATTCCAGAAGGTAATATAGCAACAAATTTATACATTCCTACACAGAACTGCAAAGATAGTAAGCATGCTCAGGTGATGCTCAACAAGATGGGTATTGATTTACTGAAAAAAATTTTTAAAAAGCAAGCTGAGAACCGATAATGATTCTAAGCAAAAAAATAGGTGTTTTTGGACAATGATCACAATTTGGTTTTTAATCAAAAATAGTTCAGATATATTTTATAGAATTTTTTAAGAGCTGGTAACCATTAACTTTTTCAATACATGACCTTACAGAAATGAACAATAACTTTGATAATAATGTTAATTTCGATTAAAAGCTACCAGCAACAGTTATAATTGCCAAAGAAAAACATTTTCTGATTTAGTACTGAAGACAATTATTGAGTGTTTTTAACCCAGTCTTGTAGGCAAACCAAATTGTTGAATTACGTAGAAAAAACCCCAGATAATTCAGATGATTTGAGACGCTTGTCACGATGTGATCAATCGTTCATTAACAGAGTACTAACATATTTTAATCATTACCGGCTCTAATTGAAGGAATAAATACCAAGGACCAATGGATGCAGAGTGAAGCATTAACATGTTGCACCAGTCTGGTCTGATCATCGTCATGTGTTTCAGTCTCAGTTACTGTAGGCACAAGCACCGACAATCTGCAAACATTCACATACAGGGATCTCAATCCCGGAATCTCGAATCCCAAAATCGTGACCATTTTCGCCAATCCCAAATTTGGGATTGGCAGCGTCTCAATCCCAGAATCACGTGATTACAAAATTTCGTTAAATAGCACTTTTTCGAGCGTTATATGATAAAAATAACAATTCTAGAGGTCTAAATTAATAAATAAAATATTTTATGCATGCTAGATTTGTACATTGTAATTTGTATTTTGACAGTCACAGTCACTCCCTAATCCCTATATCGTTCTGACATACCTTCCGTATGGGCCTACTACATCTTATGCATGAAATAAGTCTATTGTGTATACCAAAATAACAACCAATCTGTAAGCATAATCCCGAAACAGGATCCCGGGATTAAAAATTTCTCAATCCCAGATACCGAGATTGAATTTTCAATCCCGGGATTGCAATCACGATTCACATTATTTAATCAATAGTTTTAGCAGGTGCACCCAAGCTAGTGGTTAGAGTGTCGTAACTTTCAGCTTGCAGTTTGAATCTGACCGTGGCATGGGTCACTTACAAGCAAGCACCCTTGAGTAAGTTGCTGATCTACTGAATGCTCAGGTCAACTCAGCCTCCTACCCTCAGTAGGAAATTAATAGCAGCTTAAGGGCTGTGGGGTGTCAGTCACTGGTATTGGTATTTTCTACCATCATGTGTAAGTATTGCAATAGCACATACCTGACCTTTACTATTGCCTTCAGAAAACTAACAGATACGCAAAACTGACACTAAACAAATGCGTAAATGGGTGGTGTCTTAATGTTTTCTTAAGTTATGTTGTAGGTTGCCATCAGCAAACTTTAAAAGTCAATTATTAATTAGCATTTTATCTGTCAATAATTTCTCCACACCATTGTGTTGACAAATGCACCAAATATCATCTAAAAGCAGCAGTTATTCCCTCGAAATTCCTAAACAGAAATGATATGGCTTACAGGCACCATAATAATCAATGCTGCGAAAACGTAGATCTTTTGCTAGAGTGCACTTGCCTGCCTTTGTTTCCGGCAGCAATACACTGCTGCTGCGCAGACTTCTCCAAAACATTGCTGACAATCACATCGCTTGAACAGACGTTCATCAGCTCACATGTCACCAGGCAATTTTCAACACTGCAACGTCACACAATCAATACGTTGGTTTCAAGGGTTTAACCAATGCTCAGTCTAACATGAGGCACACGTCGGTGCTGCAATACTAATAGTAACAGCTGCGGCATCATGGCACAGCCATTGCAAAAGTTCATTCACCCAATTCATTTGGCAAGAGCAGCACAAGCACCAGGTGGTTACCGAGCTTTGGACAATGACCTTAATCTCAGATCCGCCTAAACTGGCCGCTACAGTACTACACTCACCATCACCATTTATTACTACCCAGCTCCAAAGCTGACACTCATCTTACCACATACGCACATATATGCTTTAGCTTTAATGACCACTGATTAGTTTGTAATCAGAACTAGTTACTTAATCGCTGCTGCTTTCTGAAAAGTTAACTATTAAACTTATTTCATTGTCACCAGCTCTGAAAACTGGTAATTCCGAAAAAGATGGTAAACATGCTGACCTGTCTGCATCGGAAGCAAACCAATCAGTTATGTACAAAACCGGCAGAATGTCTAGACTGAGGCTGAGGGAACACTGTCGACAAAAGCCGGCAGCCAAGCCGTCAGATCCACTGTATTGTATCAGCAGCAGCAACTCCACGCTCTACATACAGATATCACAAAGCGGTTTAACCCGAGTGTAAATGTCAAATTAGTAGGTCCAAGTTATGGCATGCCGACTGTGCAAAAAGTATTTCGTCATTGATTTCCTTTGGAAAGGAAAAGTTCTGAGGTATTCCACGATACTTCTATAGTAATTATGAAAAAATATTAACTTACAGTACTTGCTCACAAAAGCCACAACATCCATGAACTAGTCCAAGATGACCATTCCCAAATTTCAGCCAAAATAGAAAAAAGCAAAGAAAATTTGCTACTCGTTGCAGAAAGCCTGCAATATCTCTAAAATGGGAAGATGGAACAGAAAGTGTTAGTAAGTTAATGCATATGTGCTTATGATCATAAAACACTAACGCATGGCTCTGACACATTGACATATGCTGCAGATGGGCATCAACTCCAGTGCAGTGTAAGTGAAAATTAAAATAAGACAAGCCACAAACCAATTCACAGCTTGAACAGATTTTAATATAAAAGTCGGTGGGGCTATGCCCATTCTGACTCAAATGGGGGGCTTAGCATAGCACTGACTCAATGTGATTAATGTTGAATGCTACTCGTCCTCAATTAGTATTATGCTCCGCACAACAATACTACTGCTGCCCTGTTTTGACTGAGTATTCTGTCACCTGGTCCAACTCCTCAGCTTTCATGCATATAATATGACATTTCAGTACCTTAGCACCTTAGTGAACTCAAAACTTGTGTGGCTCGGTAGTCTAATGATAACGTGTCAGACTTGTAATCCTGAGGTTCGACTCCGCACTGGGACATTACCGGGTAACGACCTTAGGCAAGTTGTTCACACACATGTGCTTCTGTCATCAAGCAGTATAATTTGGTACCAGCTTCACCGCTGGGACGTAAACAGGCACACCGCGCGATACACTGGCCCGGTATCCGTGGTCTCGCAGTGTAAAAACTGGCGTCTGGCTGAGAGCCTTAGGAAACGGAGATCAGCGCCGCCCTATGGGCCGAACTCTAATACCCAGTATGCAAATTGAGATGCCAAAAACAGTTTACGCGTTTGTACGCATGCACGTGGTTTGACTATGCTTGATTAAAAAAATTATATACTGGTACTAATTAATCAAATTTTGACAAAATGAAGTCAGATTCAAATTCAAACACTTGTAAATTCTAACATACATAGAATTTCATAAAACCCTAAGAAATGACGCAGCTACTGGTGGTACGTTGAGAATAATTAATTATTTCAACAAATGTCCAAGTAGACAGCACACCATAACGCCGGTAGCTATGTCAGTTGTGGAGCAGCGACGCAGATGTGAAAACTGACATCTTGATTCCACCTCATCAACGCCGCCGCCGTCTGTCACCACAATTAATATATCTATTCAATCTCACTCATACTGTATGTGACTATGATACACAATTTATGCCGGAAAAATGGCAGGCAAACTGCTGGTTTAATCTACCAAGTATTAAGTAAACTAAAACTGTTTTAAATGAAACTAAAATAAAAAAATGGAAGAATTGCTGCTAAGTAGTATATACCACATTTGTCATTTTTTTTATAAAATTCGGTAGGCAGAGAAGACTAAAATGACCAACTTACTACAGAATAGACACAGTCTGATAATACAGATATACTGAGCAGTACACAGTACATATGTCGAAGAACTGCCATAGCATATAACACTCTTGTATACATCTATGTTTGCTACTGCCGCGTAAATGGTTACATAAAACCTATGCATAATGTGCATAATGACAATGAAACTACTGACGGAGAATGACACTACTAAGTACAATGGCGTCATGGCCAGGAAAGCAGAGGGGAACTTCTGTTCCTTAAATTTTGAGCTGTCAGAAAATTATCAGAAAATCTTCATCAGAAAATTTCCGTCCAAAAATCCAAAGTTTGGGACTAAAACCCCATTTTGAATGAAAATAAGGAAAAAACTGAAATTTTGAGCACAGTGATCTCTTCTATGGAAAATTTGCAGCCATCCATCAAAATTCCATTCAAAATTTGTAGTGTCTATTGAAGGACTGCAAACCCATGATGCACTGCATGTACTTACGCTGAGAGACGAGATCAGACGAGATGAAATCTGATAAGCCAAACACGGTCATGGACACATCAATGGACGTATCAGAAGCCAGAGGCAAACAACTGTTCAGTCTCTCATCACTCCATTGGATCAGTTTACTCAGCACACCTGCCCAACAACCAATAACTTGTAACATAGTAGCGCTGGTACAAATAAAATTTTTTAAACGGATTAATCCCCAAAAATTACCTTCAATTAACCGATTCTCTCCTTCAGGCTGGTTTAGATCCCTTGGGTGAGGGGTCAGCCACACGGGTTCTCCGTCTCCAGTCGGCTCTATTCTCCACGTCCATCAGGTCGACCCGCAAGTCCTCCATGTTGTACTTCACGACGTCGATCCACATTTTTCTCTGTCTTCCCCTACTCCGTTGTCCACGTACATCTGCCTCCAAGATTCTCCTGACACAATCCTCCTCTTCTCGGCATTGTGCATGCCCAAACCATCTCAACCTGGCCTCCCGTACTTTGTCCGTGATGCACGCTACTCCGAGGATGCGACGGATATCGTCATTCCTTTTCTTGTCTCTCAACGTAAGGCCGAGAATCCATCTTAGCATTCTCATTTCGGTTCTCTCCAATCGTTCTTCTTCACGCCTTTTTAATGTCCATGTTTCTAAACCATAGATCAATACTGGCCTTACCACTGTTCTGTATACTTTCCCTTTAACAGCAATGGGCATCCTTCGATCACATAACACTCCTGACAGCTCTTTCCATTTTTCCACGCTGCAGCAATTCTAGCTGTGATGTCTTCCTCATTTCCTCCTTGGGCATGGATTACTGAACCCAGGTACTTAAAATTTTCCACTTGTTTCAGAGCTTTCCCATTTTTATCTGTAATCTGGAGTGACTCTGCTGTCCTTGCACACACCATAGTCTCCGTTTTGTCCGCATTTACTTTAAGGCCTTTTCTTTCCAGAGCCTCCTGCCATTCACCAAATCTTTCCTGGAGTTTAGCCGACGAGTTCATAGTGCATAGTGCATAGTAAGTGCATAGACAACAGCCACAAGAATACAAAAATTCTTAAAATATCAGACATACTCACTGTTACCGGCGTGACTTGGTCACCACTGAGAAGTATCCTATTCAATCAACCGATTAATTTCTAACAATTATGTACCCAATCAGATACCTGGTAAACAACGAAAATTGCAAAATTTGACCACTGGTATTGGTAGCGGTTATCTTTCACAAGCTAAAGCCAAATCGGAAACAGTGACAATGATGCAGTCCATATACATGCAGTCAAATTAGCAGTCTGACTGTACAGGCTTACAAAGTGCAAAGGGCAAAACTAACACTATTTAAGCCATACAAAAAATGTGCAGATCAGTGATGACAGAAATGTTCAGAAGTCCAAAATTTTACCAGAATTCTAATCAATTAAAAGATTGAGGAAATAATTTTTTAACCAAAAATAAGTTAAAAACGTAAAATGTAAAGTCCTTCCAGAGCCTCGAGATCCACTGGGCGGTGCTGATCTCCGTTTCCTTAGCTGTCAGCGAGACACCGGTTTTTACACTGCAAAACCACGGATATGAGGCCAGTGCATCACGTGGTGTGCCTGTTTACGTCCCAGCTTTTGCTGGTACTCACTGCACTTACCCACGGAGGGATGGCCAGGCTGAGTTGACCTGGGTGGCTGGGTACATACTGGGTGGTCACCCATCCAAGTACTAACCGGGTTTGGCATTGATTAACTTCGTTGACGCGATCAACGATGCCACCAACTAAGTCAAACCACCACCGTGAATAAATTTATTAATCGCTAATTTCTGAAGCTCTAAAACCCACCAAATTGCAACCTTTACTGACTAATTTTATGATGTTTACCATTATGACTTGAAAGTTACTGCTAGCAAAAAACTTTGACTTCATCTAAATTCAGCAAATCATTACAACGAAGAGATAATTCCCTATGTTTGCAAACAGCTTACGTTGGTCAAGTGATGAAGAACAAATAAAGTCGATTCTTTCGATTGCAGATTTTCCTGCATTGTATAACTTCACATCAAAGCTTGAGCTACATATAATACAGCAACAATGCTGTTAATATCACTCATAATAATCATACTAATTATCAAACATGGCTGTTTAGCTGAAAGAAAAACCTTTACTGTAAACAAACATTAAATCGAAAATTTCTAACAATCATAACTGTTGACTGAGCAACAATAAAAGCATATGAGCAAAAGAAAAATCCTTACTTCAAAACCTCATTGAATAAAAATCATGGTCGACACAAATTTTGCCTGAGAATAGCCACTAAACAGCCAGTGTTTGGGTGACATGGAAACTGGAGTTGAACCACCTTTGGCAGAAATGTGCCATTCCTATATACCACATTGGCTAAGTTTTACCACGGTAGTCTGCATCAACACCAGTATTGGTCCTGCAGTGCATTCAAGCAGAAGCAGAAGCACAAGAGTATTTTTTGCACCTACAACAAAACGCTGGAGTTTGATATAACAATACATCTATGCAAGTAACTGAAGAGCAAAAGCTGACAAACAGCAATAAATGATATAGCATACCTCTGACCAGCACATACCTCTGACCAGCATAGACAGTTAAAGCAGCACTGCTGACAACGCACTCGGAGTCATCCATTGAACAGAAGCCACGTGACTTTGGCAGTGACGTGCTTACTTCCAGCAATGGCAACGCCGGGATTACATTTGCCATGCAGCCAGACATCTCCGCTGGCCGCAGATGATGAAGATCTCGAAGGCGACAATGGCTCTGAATACCCAACACCTGGGTCATGTAGCCTGCATAGACAACAGTCACAAGGATACGAAAATTCTGAAAATATCATACATACTCACTGTTACCGGCGAGACTCGGTCACCATCGAGAAGTCAGAATTTCGCCAGGTTCCATTCCGCCATAGCCAGGGCCACTATATCCAAGGGCTGCCATAGCCCAAAATGCAATTTATTCCTATTCTTAACCCTATCACTCACCCTAACCCTAACCATAAGCTTAAGCCTCATGCTGTTCGGACCAGTGTTCATTCGGACTAGTGAACTGTCCCTGCTACTGGTGTGACCGTATCCTGATTGTGGTAACCTGAGACACAATCAGTGACTGGTGCTAAGCTCAAGTCATTATTTGACACTGTTCTCCTGTACACCATGTCTCAAAAAAACTGTGCCACTTTTATTTTTGGAATAACTCCGTGAAACATTGGTCGATTTTGATAATTTTTGGCATGCAAAATCATGAAACAACTTGATGTAAATGACTATAGTTTTGGCCATCTCACCTTAATAATGCTGCTACACTACCTTGTGAAATGCAAAAGTCGGAGTTTGGCCGTTTACAATAAGGAATTCATACTGGCTAGCAATGGTAACAAAAATTTCAAAGTGATCCAGAATCCAGGATTCCTGCTGGATCAGGCCCAAAACTGAATCACCTGTAGTTTATGCCCGACATACCCTCAAAATTTCAGAAAGATCCGTCCATAACTTTCTGAGTTATCTTGCTAACAAACAGACAGACAAACAGACAAAAACCGGCAAAAACATAACCTCCTTGGTGGAGGTAATAAAAAATAATGTGATGTGATACATATAACTTTTTTTTAGAGATAATAACTATTACTCTAACTTGTTGCTATTCATTTAATCATTTTTAAGCCAACGCAGAGCTACCCAGTATGAATTCATTGTTGTAGATAGCCAAACTGCATCTTCTGAATTTCACAAGGTAATGTAATAAAATTATTATGGTGAGGTGGCCAAAACTACAGTCATTGACGTCAAGTTGTTTCACGATTTTGTTTGCCAAAAATTATCAAAATCAGCCAACGTTTTACAGAGTTATTCAAAAAACAAAAGTGGCACAGTGTTCTTGAGACACAGTGTAGACGGAGAAATACTGGAGAATAGGCTAAAGATGGAGAGCAGTAAAATGACTAATATGATTAATAACCACAAATCGACCACAAATTCAAACCAGCAAAGTCGAAAGACCCAACAGTTCAGAATATGGCTATGTTGTATGCAGGCAACGTATAACACATCGGTCTGGTAAGTTGAGGTAAAAACAAAAGCGAAAGCATCCAATGTATAAATAAAAGCAAAAATCTGGTACTTGTTATAGTGCTTCTCACATAAATTAGACTCGTAACCACAATATTTACAATCTATGGGCAAGTGGCATGAGCTGATGATACTACAGTGAACGAAGCAGCCACCCATTGCCTGCATCAGCAAACAACTGGACCCACATTTTGCAGCTTGCAGACATACCACCGCCCCAATCAGCCACACTAATGTGGGCTTCACCCTGTGTATCTCTAACGTTTATACTAGTGTCTTCACTTGCAGATGCAGCGGAAGATGAAGGAAGCACTCTGCATACCGGAAAATGAGAGCTTTCCACTGCGCAGCGGAGTCATCTGCAGTTGGATCTGTATGCTGCCGGCAGACTGGAGTGTAAACGAGGTGGCACTACTCTCAACCTCCACCCCTTCGCTCACCAGACTCTGTACACAGGCACTCACATCATCATCATCAGCAGCAGCAGCAGCAGCAGAAGGATGATGTCACAGCGCACCCTGTGGGTCGCCGTGTCAGTTCTCCAGCCTCCATCAATAACAACAGCAGCAACAAGCAGCATCAGTGGCAGAGAGATGATGCCGATCATCACAAACGTGAAAACATCAACCACATAATATTTGCCCGGCTAGTCTATGACAACTACTCCAAACCCTCGGTAGCACACTATACATCCTGACAACTGATCTGCTGCATGATCCTGAATGTGCTGTGAGCCAACGATCATTACCAGGTGAATAATGACCCCACAATGTGAGACACCATTCTCTCATGACAGGACGTTACACTCAGCCGCAGCAGCACCAGCTGCAATTAGTGGAAAGCAAAAGTGACATGGTCCAAGTAGTGCAACAAAATCAATAAATTTTTACTCCTTTCTTTTATTTTTGGCTAGATTTCCAGATTGGCATGTCATATGGTAGGAAACATGATAAACATTAGCACAAAATGTGACAAAAAAGTGGATATGTAGCATACCATTAGCTAATGTAACATATATGTTAACTGTAAAATATTATTAGTAACATATGCACGTATGTGGCACAAAAGTGAGAGATAATCTGTTATCTTACAAGATTGGCAACTTCAATGTCAAATGGCAGCGGATTAAAAAACTGAATGGACGCCTCACAAATGTCACCTTCAACCCAATCGACACCTGCATGAAGTACAAATGGACAATCAGTCACATACAGCTTAGCAACTCAAAACTCCGCTCAATTACTGTTTTACAATCGTCGATATCTTGTTTCATTCCAGAGATATTTGTGACAACAGTTAAACATTGTCCAAAACTGTGCCAAGTTCTGAAAGTTTTTGCTCCTAAAACTAGAGGTCGAATGATCCGAAATTTTGGGACTTAGTTTTTAAAATTAAACCCATTTCTGATCATGTGGCAAAGTTTTATGGTTATCAGCCACCGAACCTCTGTGGTGTAAGCTATTACTCATTTCCCATCCTCCTGACGGTAGGAGGCTGAGTTGACCTGAGCATGTGGTAGTTAGCAACTTGCTCAACGTTGATTGCAGATGACCTGCAGTGACATTTAAAAAGCAACGTAAAAGTTACAAGACTGACACTCTACTATTAGATCACTTGCATCCTACAGATGCACATCAGTGTGAAGAACTTGCCCAGAAATGTTAGTTGATGGCCGCCCAACAGGGAGTTGAAACTACAACCGCCTGATACCAAGTCTGACGCCACCAAGCTACCATAATGTGTGATGCATGAAGGGAATGACAATGTACAGTGCAGCTAGTACAACCATGCTCAGTGGCTGTGTTGCTGTTGCTGTTCTTAGCAGGGGACAGATCTAGAGGAGAGTAGATGAACGGTGTGGTCTTCAACAGCTGTTGGTCCAACTGCATCAACTCCTGCTGCTGATCCTGACGGAAGCGCACCGGTCGCTGATGAGGCATCATATCATGCAGCTTCAACGCACTGACATCACACAACGACCACTGATAATACTTGCAAATCTGTATCACAGGCTGAACGGTAGTTCAAGCCCTGTGTTAACGGCGACTTCTCTTTCTTATGGGAAAGCCAAAAATTCGACCCCCCGCAGAATCAAAACCCCTGATCTGATTGAGATAAAAT